>Ga0209343_10003434_pt1 | contig 19948 bp, 12 predicted proteins | sample RifCSPlowO2_02_FD_184026 | JGI IMG/M metagenome (GOLD analysis project Ga0209343, IMG submission 184026) | Groundwater microbial communities from Rifle, Colorado - Rifle CSP2_plank lowO2_0.2 (SPAdes) (version 2) | ecosystem: Environmental > Aquatic > Deep subsurface > Groundwater | place... | reverse complement strand
CCTTAACAGTTCACCACGGGCTGTTACAACCAAGCGGGGGCTCCCCGCGCGCGGCGTCGACCCACAGCAAGCGCAGTCGCGGGTCACGGGAAAGGACGTCACGCGTGTTGCCGGTCTACGGCTATTTCGTTGTCGTTCTGGTCACCGCGGTGACGGCGGGCGTGGTGTTTGCCGTCTGGGTGGCGTCCAGGAAACGCATCGCCGCCGACACCATCGGCCGCGCCGAAGAACGCGCCGCCCGCGTCCTCAAGGACGCCGAGCGCGACGCGGAATCCCGCAAGAAGGAATCGCTGCTCGAAGCCAAGGAAAAAGCGCACGAGATCCTGACGGCCGCCGAGAAGCAGGCGCGCCACGATCGCGCCGAGGCCCAGACGATCGAGCAGACGCTCGGTCGCCGCGAGACGGCGCTCGCCCAGAAGGAATCGGTGGCCGAGCGGCTGGCGAAAGAGCTCCAGGGCCGCGAGCGGACGGTCGGCGATCGCGAGACCGCGACAAAGGCGGCTGCCGACAAATTCGATCGCCTCGTCGCGCAGCAGCAGCACGAGCTCGAGCGCGTGGCGAGCCTCACGGCCGACGAGGCCAAAGAGCTCCTGATCAAGCAGATCGAGGGCGAGGCGCGCCACGACGCCGCCAACCTGCTCAAGCGGCTCGACACCGAGGCGCGCGAGAAGGCGGCCGACAAAGCCAAGCAGTACATCACAGAGGCGATTCAACGCTCCGCCGCCGAACACGCCGTCGAAACGACGGTGTCTGTCGTGGACCTGCCGAGCGACGATCTCAAGGGCCGCATCATCGGGCGCGAGGGCAGAAACATCCGCGCCCTCGAGCTCGCCACCGGCGTCGACCTCATCGTGGACGACACGCCGGGTGCGATCATCCTGTCGGGCTTCGATCCGTACCGGCGCGAGGTGGCCAAGAAGTCGATTGAAAAACTCATCGCCGACGGCCGCATTCACCCCGCGCGCATCGAGGAGGTCGTGCAGAAGGTCAAAGACGAAACCGACGAGGAAGCGCGCAAACAGGGCGGGGCCGTCGCATTCGAGCTTGGCTTGCACGACCTGCACCCGGAAATTCTCCGCCTGATGGGACGGTTGAAGTTCCGCACGAGCTACGGCCAGAACGTGCTCTCGCACTCCGCCGAAGTCGCGAGGCTCGCCGGCATCATGGCGAGGGAAGTGGGCCTCGACGCCCATGTCGCCGTGCGCGCCGCCTTCCTGCACGACATCGGCAAGGCGATCGACCGCGAGATGCAGGGCACGCACCTCGAGCTCGGCATCGACTTCCTGCGCAAACACGGCGAGAACGAAAAAGTCGTGATGGCCATGGCCGCGCACCATATGGACATCGACTGGCCGTCGCTCGAAGCGATGATCGTCCAGGCGGCCGACGCCATCTCGGCGGCGCGGCCGGGCGCGCGGCGCGACATCCTCGAGTCCTACGTCAAGCGCCTTGAAAAGCTCGAGGGCATCGCCGACTCGTTCAAGGGCGTGGCGAAATCCTTCGCGCTCCAGGCCGGCCGCGAGATCCGCATCATGGTCGAGAGCGAGAAGATTTCCGACGAGGAAGCGATCTGGCTCTCCAAAGACATCGCGCGCCGGATCGAAAACGAGCTCGAGTACCCAGGCCAGATCAAGGTCACGGTCATCAGAGAAACCCGCGCGGTGGACTATGCGAAGTAGTCGCCGGGGCTCGGGGCTCCAGGCTCTGGGCTAGCGAAGGACTGTCGTCTCGGAGCGTCCCGAATCCCGAGCCCGAGTCCCGAATCCCGGATCCCGAGTCCCAAGCCCCGAATCCGACCATGCTCATTTCCGACCTGACCGAAGCCGAGATCATCGCGCGCATCCAGTCGCGGCTTCAGCCTCCGCCTGACTGGCTCCTCGTCGGCATCGGCGACGATGCGGCGGTGGTCGAGCCGGAGAGGAACCGGCTCGAGGTGCTGACCGTCGACGCGCTCGTCGAGGGGATTCATTTCGACCGGCGCTTCACGCCGCCAGACGCCATCGGGCATCGCGCGCTCGCGGTCAACCTGAGCGATCTCGCCGCCATGGGCGCCGAGCCGCGCCTCGCCCTGCTCTCGCTCGCCTTGCCGGGCGCGCTCGCCTGCGCCGACTTCGACGCGATGATTGCGGGCCTGGCCGCGCTCGCCGCCGCCCACCGTCTCCACGTCATCGGAGGCAACTTGACCGAATCCCCCGGCCCGCTCGTGCTCGACGTCATGGTGGCGGGTACCGTGAAACCGCGACAGGCGCTGCTCAGGCGCGGCGCCCGTCCGGGAGATGCCGTCTACGTGACCGGAACCGTCGGCAGCGCCGCCGCCGGTTTGGAAATGCTGAAAAGCTCGACCACGGAGGTCACGGACACCCTTAGAGGGCACGTTTCGCTTTGCGTACGCCGCTACCTTTACCCGGAACCGCGCGTGCGCACGGGACTGCTCCTCGCTCGGAACCGCGCGGCGACCGCGTGCATGGACCTCAGCGACGGTTTGGCTGACGGCGCCCGCCAGATCGCGGCGGCCAGCGGTGTCGGCATGCGCATCGATGCGGCCGCGTTGCCGATCGAGGACGAAGCGCGTCGTTGGTTCGACGCCCACGGCGGCGACGCGTCCACGAGCGCCATCACGGGCGGCGACGACTACGAGCTGATGTTCACGGTACGGCCCAACCGGACCGGGCGACTGGCGGCCGCGCTTCGCCACGGCGGCGGGCCAATCACGAAAGTCGGCGTATGCACGGAGGGCCCGGACGTGACGCTTGTCGTCGGGGCGCGCGACACACCTATGCCGCGCGGGTACGGACACTTCAGATGACAGTTCAGATTTCAGAGTTCAGAGTTCAGAGTTCAGATTGACTTGCAGAATTGAAAGTCCGAAATAGCCCCAAATCTGAGCTCTGAAATCTACAATCTGAAGTAGACATGGTCATCTCCGGCTCGCTCTGGCGGAAGGCGCTCGTCACGGTCATCGCCGCAGTGGCGTTCGTGTCGCTGCTCGAAGTCACGATGCTCGATTCGCAGAACTTGCCGTGGTTGAGGCCCGGCGTGGCCAACGACGTGTCGAGCGCGCCGGCGCCTGGGGCACGGCTCACCGTCTCGGCGACCGCCTACTGCAAGGGCCTGGTCACGAGCGCGGGCGTGGCCGCCCAGTCTGGCGTGGCCGCATCGGATCCGAGCCTGCTGCCGCTCGGCTCGATCGTGGAGGTGGACGCGACCGACACGAAGTACGACGGGATCTATTCCATTCTCGACACCGGCCCGGAGATCAAGGGCCGCGAGATCGATCTCTACATGTGGAGCTGCTTCGAAGCGCTGGAGTTCGGCCGCCGGCCCGTACGGATCACCGTGCTTCGGCTCGGGTGGAATCCGCGGGCGACGACGCCGGGCTTCATGGAGCGGCTGTTCAAGCGTTCTCAGCCGACAGCCGAGCCGCTGCCCTCGAGACCGCTTCCGATTCTGCCTTCGGGCACGAAACACTGAGCGCAGTCCTTCTAACTTCTAACTTCTCACTTCTAGTTTTTCCTGTTTGTACTGCAGCTCGAACAGCTTGAAGTAGATCCCGCGCGCGGCGAGCAGTTCCCGGTGCGTGCCAGACTCGCGAATCGCGCCCTTGTGCAGCACGAGAATCTTGTCCATGTCCTGGATGGTCGACAACCGGTGCGCGATGGCGATCGTGGTTCGGCCGGCCATGAGTGTGGACAGAGCGTCTCGGATGAGGATCTCCGTGTCGGTGTCGACGCTGGAGGTGGCCTCGTCGAGGATCAGGACGCGCGGATCGAAGGCCAGCGCGCGCGCAAACGACAGGAGTTGCTTCTGCCCGACAGACAGCGTCGACCCGCGCTCGGCCACCGGAGCGGCGTAGCCGCCGGGCAGGCGGTCGATGAACTCGTCGGCGTGGACGGCCCGCGCCGCCGCTCGCAACCGGCCGTCGTCGATGGACCGATCCCCCAGGCGGATGTTGTCGGCGACGGTGCCCGAAAACAGGTGCACGTCCTGAAGCACCAGGCTGAACAACCGCCGCAGGTCGGCAAGATCGATCGCCTTGACGTCCTCGCCGTCGATCCTGATGCCACCGCGCTGCACGTCGTAGAATCGGAGCAACAGGTTGATCAGCGTGGTCTTGCCCGATCCGGTGGCGCCCACGATGCCGACCCGCTCGCCGGGCCGGACCTCGAACGACACGTCCTTCAGCACCCAGTCTTCCGCGTTGTAGGCAAACCAGACGTGGTCGAAGACGATCCGTCCCTCGCCGGGCGCGGGCCGCTTGGCGGCCGGTGCCGCGGCTGTGGGCCGGGTCTCGCCTTGTAGACCTAGACCCGGCATCGCCGGCTCCGGCGGCGACTGGATCAACACCGGCTCGTCGAGCAGCTTGAAGATCCGCTCGGAGGACGCCATCGCCGACTGCATGACGTTGAACTTCTCCGACATGTCGCTAATCGGCCGAAAGAACCGCTGTGAGTACTGCACGAACGCCACGAGCGCGCCGAGCGTGAGACCGCCGGCGATGACCCGCAGGCCGCCGTACCAGACGATGAGCGCCAGCGACAGCGCGCCGATCGCCTCGATCGCCGGATAGAAGACGGCATAGTAGAAGATGGAATCGATGTTGGCGTCCCTGTGTTTCTTGTCGATCTCGTCGAAGCGGCTGAAATTCAGCGCTTCGCGCCGAAAGAGCTGCACCGTGGACATTCCGGTGATGTTCTCCTGGAGAAACGCGTTGATGCGCGCGATCCAGCCGCGCACGACGCGATAGGTCTCGCGCACGTTCGTTCTGAACCACTGGGTGACCAATCCGATGAGCGGCAGGACGGTGAACGCCACGAGCGCGAGCCGCCAGTTCATCCAGAGCAGGATCACCATGATGCCGGCGAGCGTGAAGAGATCGCTGAAGATCGTGATGACACCGGAGGTGAAGAGGTCGTTGATGACGTCCACGTCCGACGTCACGCGCGTCATCAGCCGCCCGACCGGATTCCGATCGAAGTACTTCAGGTCCAGCCGCTGCAGGTGCCCGTACACGGCCATCCGCAGATCGAACATGACACGCTGGCCGGTCAGCTGCAGCGTCCACGTCTGGATGTACTCGGCCGTGAAAGCGGCCGCGAGGATGCCGACGTACACCGCGGCAAGCGCGCCCAGTCCGGCGGTCTCTCCAACCGCGATGTGATCGTCGATCGCGATCTTGATCAGGTACGGCTGCGCCAGGGCGGCGCCCGTGCCGACGACGACGGCGCCGAACGACACGAGCACGCTCCGCCAGTAGGGACGCAGGTATCCCAACAGGCGGCGCATCAGCGTCGCGTCGTACGCTTTGCCGAGAATGTCGTCGTCGTGGACCGTCACGAAGCCGCCAGTTCCTCCTCCAGCAGCTGCTTGCGGTGCAGATCGGCGTAGAGGCCGTCCCGGCGGATGAGCTCGTCGTGCGTGCCGCGCTCGGCGATGCGGCCTTCGTCGAGGACCAGGATCTGGTCGGCCGATCGCACCGTGGAAATGCGATGCGACACGAGAATCGACGTTCGTCGCCGCATGACCACCCTCAGGCGCGTGAGGATTTCCTCCTCCGTATACGTGTCGACGGCCGACAGCGCGTCGTCCAGGATGAGGATCTTGGGATCGACGATCACGGCGCGCGCGAGGGCGGTGCGCTGCTTCTGCCCGCCCGAGAGCGTGATGCCTCGCTCGCCGACCATGGTGTCGTAGCCTTTCGGGAAGTCGGCGACGTCCTTGTCGAGGCGAGCGACCGCGGCGGCGGCGAGAATTTTCTGCCTCCGTTCCTCGCGGGCCTCGCCTGCCCTGCCCGCCTCGCCTGCCCCTTGTGCCCCGCCCGCCGTGCCTGCCCTGCCTGCCTCGCCTGCCCTACCTGCCCTGTCCTCGCCTGCCCTGCCCGCCTCGCCTGCCCTACCTGCCCTGTCCTCGCCTGCCCTGCCAGGCCTGCCCGCCTCGTTGACGGCATCCAGCCCGAACGCCACGTTGTCGGCGAGCGTGTCGGAGAAGAGGAACGGTTCCTGCGGGACCAGTCCGATCGACCCGCGAAGCGTGGCGAGCGGCATCTCCCGCACGTCGACGCCGTCGACAAACACGGCGCCCGGCGGCGGGTCGTGCAGGCGTGCGAGCAGGCCGACGAGCGTGGATTTGCCGGAGCCGGTGACGCCGACGAGCGCGGCGGTCTGCCCCGCAGGGATATGCGCCGACACGTGGTCGAGGACTCTGGTGCCGCCAAAGGAGAAGACGAGGTCCCGGAACTCGATCTCGCCCCGGATGTCACAACGATCCAACGCAGAGCTCGCAGAGATCGCAGAGACATCCTGGTCGTGGATTGCCGGCTCGGTGTCGAGCACCTCCAGCATCCGCTTCCAGCTGGCCATGCCGCGCTGGATCATGTTGGTGACCCAGCCGAACGCGATCATCGGCCAGGCGAGCATGCCCAGCCACGCATTGAACGCCACGAACTGCCCCAGTGTGATGCGTTCCGCGATCACTTCGCGGCTGCCGAGCCACAGAACGAGCATCGAGCCCAGCCCGAGAAACAGTCCCATGCTCGGGAAGAAGAAGCCCTGAACGGTGATGAGCCCGCGGTTCCGCCGCAGATATTCCTCGTTGGCCAGGCGGAACCTGTCGAGCTCGGCTTGCTCCTGCCGGTAGGCGCGCACGACGCGCACGCCCGAGAGCGACTCCTGGGCGATGGCGCTCACTTCCGACAGCTGCGCCTGAATCTGCTCGAAGCGCTTGTGGATGGCCGTGCCGAAATACTTGACCGAGAGAGACACGAACGGCAGCGGGATGAGCGACAGGAGCGTCAGCCGGCCATCGATCGACACCATCAGCGCGAGCGCCGCCACGAATGTGAGCAGCGTGTTGGCGGAGTACATCACGGCGGGACCGACCATCATGCGCACGGCGTTCAAGTCGTTGGTGGCGCGCGACATGAGGTCGCCGGTCCGGTGCCTCTGAAAATACGTCAGCGGCAGCGCCTCCAGGTGCGCGAAGAAGTCGTTCCGCATGTCGTACTCGATGTGGCGCGACGCGCCTATGAGGATGCGGCGCGTCAGGAAGCGGAAGAGGCCCCCGACCAGGCCAATACCGAGCAGCACGGCCGCGTAGAGGACGAGCTTGCCGCGGGTGACCTCCTCGGCCAAATCGTCCACGGCGTATCGCAGCACCAGAGGGGAGGTCAGGGCGATGGAGGCCGTCGCCACCGAGCAGCCGAGCCCAGCGACGAAAGAATCCCGGTACCGAAGGACGTAGGGAACCAGGCGCCGGAGGGGTGACACGAACCGAGTATATCGGTAGAATTCCGCCCATGCATGCTCTCTACCTCGTCGTGCCCGCCCTGGCCATCATGGCGATCGCGTATCGCTACTACAGCGCGTTCATCGCGGCCAAGGTGATGGCGCTCGACGACTCGCGCGTGACGCCGGCGCACTCCAAGTACGACGGCCACAACTACTACCCGACGACCCGTTGGGTGCTCTTCGGCCATCACTTCGCGGCGATTACGGGCGCCGGTCCGCTGGTGGGCCCGACGCTCGCCGCCCAATTCGGCTACGCGCCCGGCTTCATCTGGCTGGTCGCGGGCTGCTGCCTGGCCGGCGCCGTCCACGACGTCACCGTCCTCTGGGGCTCAACGCGCCGCGGCGGCCGCTCGCTTGCCGATATCGCGCGGACAGAGATCAGTCCGGTCGCGGGCACGGTCGGGGCCATCGCCGTGCTCTTCATCGTCATCATCGCGCTGGCAGGCCTCGGCATCGTCGTGGTCAACGCGCTCGCCGAAAGCGCGTGGGGGACTTTCACGATCGGCATGACGATCCCGCTCGCCATCTTCATGGGCTTCTACATGTTTCGGTGGCGCAAGGGGCAGATCACGCAGGCGACCATTGGCGGCGTGATCGGCATGATCCTCTGCGTCATTCTCGGCGAGCGTGTGGCTGCGTCGGCGCTCGCCCCGCTGTTCATCCTCTCGCACCACCAGCTGACCTTTCTGCTCGCCGCCTACGGATTCGCCGCCTCTGTGCTGCCGGTCTGGATGCTGCTGACGCCGCGCGACTATCTCAGCACGTACATGAAAATAGGCACCATCGCGCTCCTGGTGATTGGCGTCATCGTGGTCAACCCGGTGATACAGGCGCCGGCCCTCTCTCAGTACGTCGGCGGCGGCGGGCCGATCATTCCGGGACCGCTGTTCCCGTTTGTCTTCATCACCATCGCGTGCGGCGCCATCTCGGGCTTCCACGGCCTCATCGGGACCGGCACCACGCCGAAGATGGTCGACAAGGAAAGCGATGTTCGGCCGATTGGTTTCGGGGCGATGTTGTGCGAGGGCGTCGTGGGCGTCATGGCGCTGATCGCGGCGACCTCCCTCCATCCGGGCGACTATTACGCCATCAACACGCCACCTGCCGTCTTCGAGAACCTGAAAGACACGGCGGGTGCGTCGCTGGCCATCGTGAACCTGGCCGACCTCCAGGTGCAGGTCGGTGAGAACGTCGTTGGACGGCCGGGCGGCGGCGTATCGCTCGCCATCGGCATGGCCGACATCTTCAGCTCTCTCCCGGGGATGCGCGGTCTCATGGCGTACTGGTACCACTTCGCCATCATGTTCGAGGCGCTGTTCATCCTCACCACGATCGACGCCGGTACACGTGTGGCCAGGTTCGCCTTGCAGGAGTTCATAGGCCGGGCATGGAAACCGTTCGGCCAGGCCAACTGGCTCCCTGGATCGATCGCCTCCACGGCGTTCATCTGTTTCTCCTTCGGGTATTTCATCTGGACGGGCAGCATCGACACGATCTGGCCGATGTTCGGCGTCGCCAACCAGCTGCTCGCAAGCGTCGGCCTCGCCGTCGGCACCACCATCCTGATCAACATGGGCCGCGCCAAGTACATGTGGGTCACCTTTGTTCCGCTCTGCTTCGTCGCGACCACGACGCTGACCGCGGGCTTCATGAACGTGCGCGACAACTACTGGCCGAAGGCGATCGGCCCGAACCCGGCGCTGCACGTCCAGGGCTATGTGAACTCCATCTGCACGTCGATCATGATGGTCCTGGCGGTCATCCTGATCGTCTCGGCGACGCGACGGTGCGTTGCCGTCTTCCAGGGCAAAGCCGCCGCGCTCGCGCAAGCAGAGGGCTAGGAGAAATTAAGAATTAAGAATTAAGAATTAAGAATTAAGAATTGAGAATTGAGAATTGAGAATTGAGAATGCGCATACGACGTCGGATTCTTAATTCTAAATTCCTAATTCTGAATTACTGTGTTCTTTGCGCCAACGTCCTGCTGCCGTTGGTCAGTTCACAAGCCCTGGCGCAAAGCACCGCTCAGTCGGTCTGGGATGGCGTCTATACCGAAGCCCAAGCGAAACTCGGTGAGGCGGTCTCGAAGGCCACTTGCCAGGCCTGCCACGGCGAGCGTCTGGGCGGCGACATGGGGCCCGGGTTGGCAGGCGACGAGTTCGTCGGCGGCTGGGACGGCAAGCCCGCCGGCGAGCTGTTCGATCGGATTCGAACGACGATGCCTCAAGGCAACGAAAACTCGCTGACCGCGAAGGACACGGCCGATCTCGTCGCGTACATCTTTCAGTTGAACAAGTTCCCGCCCGGCCAGTCGGAGCTCAGCCCGGACGCCACCTCGCTCGGTCACATTCGGATTCAAGCGCGCAAGTAGACACAATAGGGGCTAGAGGCTAGAGGCTAGGGGCTAGGAGGGACACGTGACGGCACGGAACGTGTTGGTAGGCCTGGCAACGATCGCCGTGGCGACAGCGGCAAGCGTCTCGCTCCTAGCGCTCGCAGGCACTCCACGCGTCGCCGCGCAGGGCTCCGGAGCCGGCGCTCCATCCGCCTCGCCACCGCCAAAGTACCGGGTGCTCTTCAACCACTTCCAGGCTCCCACGATGACGCTGTTCGTCGCCGATGCCGAAGGCAAGAACGAACGTGCGCTTTTGCCGCCGGGCGGCCTCGAGTATTCGCCGCGCTATTCTGCGGACGGCCAGTGGATTGTGTACACCGCCGAGCGGAACGGGCTGGCCGACATCTACCGGATGCATCCGGATGGCTCGGGCGTCGAGCGGCTGACGGACGATCCGGCCTTCGACGATCAGGGCGCGCTGTCGCCCAACGGCAGGACGCTGGCGTTCGTGTCCACGCGCGGCGGCGGAACGGCCGACATCTGGTTGATGGACGTCGCCTCGAAGATGTACAGGAACCTCACGAAGCATCACTCCGGAAATTTCCGGCCGGCATGGTCGCCCGACGGCGCGTGGATCGCGTTTACGTCCGACCGTGACGCGCGTCCGGCCACAAACCCAGGCCGGTGGGAGCACCTGCAGTCCACCGGGATCTACATCGTCAAGCCGGACGGCAATGGGTTGCGGCGGCTCACGCGGAAGGACGGCGTTGCGGGAAGCCCGTCGTGGTCGGCGGACGGCAAGAGGATCTTGTACTACGAGACCGACGAGGTCGGCGCCTACATGGCGAAAAACGCTGCTTCGCGAACCGAGCTCGTGTCGATCGACCTCTCGAGCGGAGAGCGCGCCACGTACACGGCGTCGCGCGAAACGAAGCTCTCGCCCGCGTGGCTGTCCGATGGCCGCATCAGCTACATCGTCCGCGCTGCAGATGACACGGCGGGACTGCGAATCTGGTATCCCAGCCTGCGGATCGTCACGCTCATTGCGGGCGCTGTCCGTGATCCCAGCTGGTCGCCCGACGGCGCGCGTGTCGTCTATCAGCGCGTGACGAGGCTTGGAGGTACTCAACATCTGATCCCGGCCGCGAGCCGCGACCCGGATTTCGAGCTCCGGTGGAGCGAACCGTTCGCGGCGTTCTCGGCAGACGGCACGCGGCTGCTCTACAGCCAGTACCAGCCTGCCAGGTCGGCTGGCGTCGGGCTCGACACGTCGAGCGCGCAGAACACGAGCATCGAGATCATGAATGCCGACGGAACCGCAAAACGCACGTTGTTTCACCGCGAAGGTTTCTCCGCGTTTTCGGGCGTGTGGTCGCCGGCCGGCAACGAGATCGCACTATCGGTGGGCCGATACTTCCGAGCGGCCGGGCTTCCGCCTGGCCAGATCGCGCTCATCAAGCCGGACGGATCCGACTTCAGGTTGATCGTGGACGACCAGGTGAACAATGGGTTTCCGACCTGGTCGCCCGACGGCACGCGTCTCGCCTTCAAGCAGGGCAAGCAGTTGGTCATCATGTCGCTCGCGGACCGTAAGGTCACACCGCTCACCGACGGTACGCACTACGACAACTTCCCACAGTGGTCGCCCAAGGGCGACGTGATCATGTTCACGAGCGAACGCGACGGCGACTTCGAGCTCTACACGATTCGACCTGACGGCACGGGGATTCGGCGGCTGACGAACGCGCCTGGCAACGACGCGCACTCCACGTGGTGCTCCGACGGGGAGTGGATCGTGTTCAGCAGCTCGCGGATGGGGTTCAAGGACGAGATGGCGCAGTACGACACCGTGCCACAGCCCTACGGAGAGATGTTCGCGATCCGGGCGGACGGCTCGGATGTGCGCCAGCTGACGGATAACCGATGGGAGGACGCGAGCCCCGCCTGCCTCGCGCTGGCGCGGCCGTCGGTGACCGCGCGACGGTAGACGGACCGACGACGAAAAACGCACGGTGGGCTGAGCTCGACGCCTTCACGACGATCAACGCAGAACTCGCGGAGCGCGCAGAGCGAGCGATTCAAGAAATCTCTGCGATCTCCGCGGCCTCTGCCCTTCGACCCTTCGACTGGCTCAGGGTCGTCCCGAGCATCGTCGAGGGACGACACGCTCAGGGCATCCCGAGCCTGTCGAGGGATGCGTTGATCGTGCCGTGGTCATTTCTTCGTGTACTTGGTCAATCCCCGAACGGTCACTTCCGCCCCGTACACGCTGCCGTCGGCGTCCACGGCCACGCCCTCGCCCGCCGCGCCCTCGGGCGCCTGCGTCTGGTGCGCGGGAATGTAGTACATGACCTTGCCGTCCTTGACGCTGCCGATCCGCACGCCCTTCCGCCAGCCCGGATGATTGGTCGCGTTGGTCTCTGAATCGATCGCGTACAGCGTGTCGTTCCTGTCGATGAACATCCCGCTGACGCGGCTGAACTGCTTCCACTGGTCGAGGAACTTGCCCTCCTGATCGAAAATTTGGAGCCGCATGTTGCCGCGGTCGGCCACGATCAAGCGTCCCCGCGAATCGAAGACCATCGCGTGCGGCGTCTTGAACTCGCCCGGCCCGGCGCCCCACTTGCCCCACTCCTTGATGAACTTCCCGTCTTTCGTGAACTTGACGATGCGCGCGGGAGTGTCGGGGGTGGCGGTGGCACCCTGGCCGCTGTGGCCGTCGGCCACGAAGATGTCGCCGTTTGGCGCCGTGATCACGTCGCACGGCTCACTCAACGTGTCGGGCCCCTTGCCCGCCACGCCGGCCTTGCCAAGCGTGAGCAGGACCTTGCCCTCCGGGCTCAGCTTGATCACCTGGTGGCCCTTCGTGCCCGCCTTGTTGGCGTTGCCGTCGGTCACCCACACGTTGCCGTCGCGGTCGACGTGCAGCCCATGGGGGAACACGAACAGTCCGGCGCCGATGCTCCGGATCACTTTGCCCGTCGCGCGGTCGACCTTGGTGACCGGAGGCACGTTCGACCCGTCGCAGGTGTTGGCGCCGCACCGGTCGATGGCCCAGATCTGGCCGTCCGGACCGATGTCGATGCCCGAGGTCGATCCCCACGTCCGGCTGTCCGGCAGCACGCCCCAGTTCCGGATTGTCTGATACGGATTCGGCAGTTTCTGCGTCGGGTCGACGTCAGCCTGGGTGTACGCGGTGACCGACGCCAGCACGGCAACGAGCAGGCTCGCAAGCGCGGCGTGCAATGGACGGATTGACATGAGGGTCCTCCCGATCTCGCCGCGCGGTGAATGTGCCCGCTGCACCGTGGCGAGATCCGGCCCCAGTGTAAAGCAATCAGGCAACCGCCGCCGGATTGACTCGCATTCAATTGCCCCAATTACCCGATTACCCGATTCTCCAATTACCCGATCTCCTGTCGCGGTATGGTTCAGCTCGCCGGTTCCCTGTACATCCCACAGGCCCTGTGCTATTCTGATCCCGCCTTCCCAGCGGCACCCCGATCGCCTATTTTCAGGAGTACGTGACGCGCATGCGCAACACACCTGCCCGACGTCTGTACGCCGCGCTCGCCGGCCTCGTCCTGCTGGCGTCACCGGCCCGCGCGCAGTTTCAACCGCGCCCGCTCGCCGACCCGGCCACCGGCGAGCGATACCACATCGAGGCCTCGGCGGGGTTCTGGAGCACCTCATCGGACATCTCGGTGTCGAGCGAGGCGCTCGGCATCATCGGCAGCACGATCGACTTCAAGAACGACCTCGGACTCGAGAGCGGCCGGCTGAGGGAGCTCCGCGTCGTGCTCCGGCCCGCCACCAAGCACAAGCTCCGGTTCGAGGTGATTCCGATTCGGATGAGCGGCGAGGACCACGTGCTCACGCGCACGATTGTCTTCAACGGCCAGGCGTACCGGATCGGCGTGCCGGTCACCTCGCAGTTCGACTGGAAGGCGTACCGGTTCGCCTACGAGTACGACTTTCTCGCCAGGGATCGCTGGTTCGTGGGCTTCATCGTCGACATCAAGCAGACCGACGTACAGGCCACGCTCGACACGGCGGTGATTCAGGAGCACGTGCGCGCGCGCGGCCCGATTCCCACCCTCGGCGGCATCGGCCGCTTTTACGCGGCGCCCAACATCTCGGTGACCGCCGAATACACGCGCCTCCCCTACAAGGAAGACGTCACGGAGGACATCAAGGCGCGCTACGCCGACTTTGGCCTGTACGGCACCGTGAACTTCACGAACAACGTCGGCGCGCAGATCGGCTATCGCTCGTTCGACGTGGGCTACAAGTTCGAGGACGACACGGGCGCGTTCACGGTGAAGGGGCCGTACTTCGGGATTGTCGCGCGGTACTGACGCGGACAATCCCGCTCAATCGAGTAATTGGATAATTGGGTAATCGGGTAATTGATTGGCTCATCGACAGCCAATCATCCAATCCAATTACTCGATTACCCAATTACCAGATTCGAGAGGGCGGCGAGCCGTTTGTCTGCCTCGGCGAGCGTCTCGTCCCTCTTGCAGAAACAGAACCTGAGCTTCGTGCGGCCGGCGGCCGCATTCCGGTAGAAGCTGCTCCCGGGCACGGCCGCCACGCCCACCTCCTTGACCAGATACCTCGCGAACTCCACATCGTCCCTGAAACCGAACACGGCGATGTCGGTCATGATGTAGTACGCGCCGTACGGTTTATAGCAAGTGAAGTGGTGGCGCTCGAGGATGTCGAGCAGCACATCGCGGCGGCGCCGGTAGCCTTCGGCGAGCTGCTGGTAGTACGTGTCGGGCACGCCGAGCGCCGCGACGCCGGCCTCCTGCAGCGGCGCGGCGGCGCCGACGGTCAGGAAGTCGTGGACCTTTCGAATCGCGTCCGTCAACGATTTCGGCGAAATCGTCCAGCCCACGCGCCAGCCGGTCACGCTGTACGTCTTCGACAAGCTGTTGATGGTCACCGTGCGGTCGGCCATCCCGTCGATCGTCGCGATCGGCACGTGCCGGTGGCCATCGTAGATGATGTGCTCGTAGATCTCGTCCGAGATCGCGACGACGTCCCACTTCCTGCAGAGGGCGGCGATGGCCTCGAGCTCCTGGTGAGTGAACACCTTGCCCGTCGGGTTGTTCGGCGTGTTGAGGATGATGGCCTTCGTCCTGTTGTTGAAGGCCGCGGCGAGCTCGCCCGCGTCGAAGGTCCACGAGGGCTCGCAGAGCGTCACGTAGCGCGGCGTAGCGCCCGAGAGAATGACGTCCGGCCCATAGTTCTCGTAGAACGGCTCGAAGATGATGACCTCGTCGCCCGGGTCGACGATCCCCATCATCGTCGCCATCATGGCTTCAGTGGCGCCACAGCAGACGGTGACCTGCTCGTCGGGAACGATCGGCAGGCCGTGGCGCCGCGTGAACTCAACGGCGATGGCCTCGCGCAGCCCGCGAGCGCCCCAGGTGACGGCGTACTGGTTCACGTCGGCGCGAATCGCGGCGCAGGCGGCTTCTTTCACGGCCTCCGGCGCCGGAAAATCCGGGAATCCCTGCGAGAGGTTGACGCCCCCGTACATCTCGTTCAGGCGCGTCATTTCGCGAATGACGGATTCGGTGAACTGAGTCGCCTTCTTGGAACCGGTGAGCTTCGACATGGGGAATCGGGTAATCCAATTACCCGATGCTATTGCGCGTACAACCGTCTGTAGTCTTCCGCCGTGCCGAGGACTTTCTTCACGTAGTTCTGCGTTTCGGGATAGGGGATGTCGTCGATGAACTCGTCCCGATCGGTGACCTCGGGCCGCTCGGCGATCCAACGGCGGACGGCGCGCTCCCCGGCGTTGTAGCTGGCCAGCGCCAGGTGGAGGCCGCCGAATTCCTTGATCTTGTCCGCCAGGAACGTGGTGCCCATCCGCACGTTCGAGTCCGCGTTGGTGAGCAGGCTCGTCGAGTAGCGCAGCTTCAGGCGGCGTGCGTACATCCGGGCGGTCGAGGGAATGAGCTGCATGAGTCCGTAGGCGTTGGCGCTCGAACGGATGTCACGCACGAATGTCGATTCCTGGGCGACGAGCGCCGCGACGAGGTGCGGGTCGAGGGCGCGTTGGGCTGAATACTTCTTGATGAGATCCCAGTAGTCGAGCGGGAAGATCACCGACAGGACATCGCGCGGCATCTCCTCGCCGCCCGCCGCCATGTACTGCGGGTACGCGCGCTTCATCGCGTTGATCGAGCCGCGAATCAGGTTGAAGCGCACCGTGCCGGATTCGCTCTGCCCCTGCTGCAGAGCAATCCACGCCTGCGTCGCCTGCAGCGCGGGCGAGTCGCCCCAGGCCCGTTGCGCGTAGCGCACTTCGTTCAGCGCCAGCTCGTAGGCGCCGATGTCGAGCAGCGCGCGGACGATGGGCTCGCTGGGCAGCGGCTGCGGCAGGGGGGTGGCGCCGCTCGCGATCACACGCGGCGCGGCGCGCCGCCCGTCCATGCGCGCCGCCGCCAGGCGTCCGTAATACGTGTTCAGATAGTCGGCCGTTGCCAGCGTGTAGCGCTCGTCGGCCAGCGCCCGTTCGTTCAGCGCCTCGTGGGCGCGGCCCGACCAGTAGAGCCACGCCGGCCGATAGTCGGAGCGCGGGAAGTCGACGGCTCCCCGCTCGAAGTACTTCACCGTCTCGGCGTAGCGGCGCTCGCGGTACGACCGCCAGCCGATCTTCCAGGCCGCGCGCTCCGACGAGGCGCCGCGCGGGTTCTTGTCGTACAGCTCACGGAACGCCGCGTCCGCCAGCGCGTCTTCATCGTGCCGGATGTAGTCGCTCGCCAGATCGTTCAGCGCATCCTCGGCCCAGCGTTCCGTTGGGAACTCGTCGGCGATGCGCCGGATGGTCTTCTTGTAGCCAGCGCGATCGCGGAACGCCCGCTGGATGAGCGCGTGGTAGTACAGGGCCTCCGCCTGCCGCGGTCCTTTGCCGAGATGCGGCCGCACGCCGTCGCGCGCGAGCGCGTATTTCCTCAAGTGGTAGTCGCTCTCGGCCATCCGCAGCTGGATGCGGGCGCGGTCGTCCCCTTCGGCGGAGGCCTTGACTCTGGCGAATGCCGCGCGCGCCGGTCCGTACTGCCGCGCACCGAAGAGCCGATCGGCGCGGCCAAGCTCCAGCCGGTAGCGCTCGGTCCCCCGCGCGATGGGCTGTACGGTGGGCATGGCCTGGAGCTCGGCGCCCGCCTGGTCCGCAAGCTCGCCGAGCGGAAATTCGTAGTAGACGCGCGCGAACGATTCGCCGGCCTTCTGGAGATCGCCGCTCGCTTTGGCGGCTCTCCCCAGCCGCATCAGCACCTCACCTGGCGCCGGCGTCTCTGTCGCGACGAGTTGCTCGTACAGCCGCACGGCCGCCGCGTAGTCTTTCTGCGCTTCAGCCGATGCGGCATCGGCCAGCGTCGCGGCTTCGGACAAGTAGCCGACGGGGCGGCGATCGAGAATCTCCTGGAACGTCCGGCGCGCCTCGGCGTGTCGCCCGAGCGCATGCTCGGACAGGCCGGCGTAGTACGCGGCGTAGAGGCCCAGTGGGCCGTCCGGAACTGTGGGCTGCTGGAGCATCGACAGGGCCTTGGTGTGTTCGCCCTTTCCCGCAAGCGTCACGGCCGTCGCGAACTCGCGCGACGCCGAGGACGGTTCGACGACGCGGCCGCCGGGCGCCAGCCACAGCCGATCGAGGTCGCGCGACACCGGCGCATGACTTGTCGGCGCGAGGAGGAATGTCGCGCCTTCGCCCAATCCATCCTGCGGCCGTTGGGCGGACGGGTGCGTCGCCAGCGCCATCAGCGCCAGCCCCACGGCCGCCAGCGATCTCTCAGCCGATCTCAACATGGCCACGAAGTCACGAAGTTTCGCACATCCTCACGTCCTCAGATTCTCAAATCCTCAAATTCCAGTTTTCAGTTCTTGACCTCCATCAGTCTGGGGTCTCCACCCGCGAGCGTCTTGACGAGCTCATCGTGAAAATGATCGTGTCCGAGACGTACGTGGGCGGGCACACGCTGTTCGTACAGCACGCGCGCCCGTGCGATCTCGCCGCCGAGCCTCGTCGTCAGGTCGCCTTCCTTGCGGCCGGCGATCACGGCCGACTCGTGATACAGCTTGATTTCGGACACGAGGAGCCGCGCATAGCGCCGCGCCCCTTCCTTCGAGTCTTCCGTGTCGGTCGTGTCCGGTGTGCGCGCGTCGGCGGATTCGCCATCCCGCGCCCTCGTCTCGCCCGGCACGTCGGGGCGCTCGGTGAGCACCTTTGCCGCGCGGAACGCCGTGATCGCTTCCAGGCACCGTGCGGCGTGGCGCGCCAGGAGCTCCACGACAAAGGGCCATGTGAGGCGAGCGGCGCCGTCGGCACGAGCCGTGTCGTCTGGCCCCTGATCGGCGTACAACACCGCGACGATCTGACCGCCCATCGACACCGGCACCGCGAGCACTTCGCGGCCCGGCGGAAGCAAGGCGAATGCGGGCGCGGTGTCGGCCGCGGCGCTGTCGGCCGACACGGCGACGCCCGTACGCGCGGCCTCGGCGATCACGCCAGCGTCGGCCACCGGAACGTCGACGTCGTTTTGTTCGTCGAGCGGCTGGCCGAAGCCGATGAAACGCCAGCCGCGAAGCTGGCCCCCTCTCACCAGCAGGACGGCGGCGCGTCTGGCCTCCGCCCCGGCGCTGCTCACGAGCGTGTCGAGGATGTCGGTGAGCGACCAGGCGCGATCGATCGCGCGAACGGCTTCGATCAGGCGTGCGCTGGCGGCGAGCTCGGCGACCTTCTGATCGGCCAGCGCCGTTTCCGCGTCCGAGGCGGGGCCTGCGTCGAGCGCAGCCTCGCGGCCCGTTCGCTCGCCTTCGGCGCGTCCCTGCGCCAGTCCCAGCTCAACGCCCTCCTGCAAGCCTTCCTCACGCCCGATCCGTTTTCCCTCTTCCCGGCCTTGAGCCTTGCCTGCTTCGCAGCCGGCTTCCCAGCCTTCTTGATGGCCTTCTTTCTTGCCTTCTGCCCTGCCCTCTTTTCTGCCTTCTTCCCTGCCTGCTCTCTGACCTTCTTCGAAGCCGGCTCTCTTGCCGTCTTCGACGCCGACTCTCTTCCCCTCCTCGATGCCAGCGCTCTTCCCCTCTTCGAAGCCGGCTCTCTGCCCTTCTTCGATGCCGGCTCTTTTCCCTTCGTCGATGCCGGCTCTCTTCCCCTCGTCGATGCCGACTCTCTTGCCCTCGTCGATGCCGGCTTCTCGTCCCTCTCTGCGGCCCTCGTCTTTTCCCGCCTGTCGACCCTGCTGGAGGCCCGACTCGAAGCCGCTGCGGCGACCCTCATCGAGGCCTTCCTGTCGACCCTGCTGCTGGCCCGATTCGAAGCCGGAGCGGCGGCCTTCCTCGAGGCCTTGCTGTCGGCCCGCGGCGATGCCAGCGAGGCGTCCTTCTTCGAGTCCCGCGGCGCGGCCTTCGCCGAGGCCCGTGGCGCGGCCTTCCGCGCGTCCGGCGTCGCGACCCGACTCGGCGCCGCGCGCTTCGGCGGCGGCGACGGCCTCGAGCATGCCGGCCTGCGCAGCGGCGACGGCGGCCGCCACGCGCGCTGGGATTTCCTGTTCAACGTCTCGGCGCGCGTCAACCGCTGCGCGCGCGGCCACGGTACCGCGCTCGATTTCGAACGCGCCGCGGAGCTCGTCGGTTAAAGCGGCCATGCGGCGCTTCGTCTCCTCGCGCATCTGGTCGGCCACCGAGTCGAAGGCGCGATGGAGCTGTTCGTCGAAAGACATAACCGAATTATCGAGAGATGCGCCCGTCATCGACAGTTGGGGGCCGTGCGGGTGGCCGACAGAATTATACCCTGGCAACTTCAATAGGTACAGTCGTTTGGCCGAGTCTTTGACGTCGGAGGTAGAATAGTAAGGTCAGAACGCGAGATCGGTTATCCACGAGATCGGCGACCCACCAAGGGGGCGACACGGCTTCGACGGGGGTAAGGACTCGCGGGATGCGTGCCGAGGCGCCATGTCCTCGTAAATCCAGTGGCAACAACCTAACTGCGGATACGCAGCTCGCTTTCGCTGCTTAAATAAGCAGCGACGTTCCTCCCGACCTCGCCTGCGGGAAGGGAAGGGACGTCATATCGGCAGGCTGGCGGCCACGGGCTGTTCCGACGCGTGGCCGCGAGATTTTTCGGAGCTAGCGACTGCCGGTTTCCGTCGCGCTTTCACGGCAGTGGCGAACCTTCAAGGGCGGCTACGCATGTAGATTCCCGTGACGGCGTACTCTCGGACGCGGGTTCGACTCCCGCCGCCTCCATTCGACTCACCTTGCGCCTCGCCTTCGGCGAACCGCAAGGTTCGCTCATGGCGAGCCACGTGGC
>Ga0209343_10003433_pt1 | contig 19949 bp, 15 predicted proteins | sample RifCSPlowO2_02_FD_184026 | JGI IMG/M metagenome (GOLD analysis project Ga0209343, IMG submission 184026) | Groundwater microbial communities from Rifle, Colorado - Rifle CSP2_plank lowO2_0.2 (SPAdes) (version 2) | ecosystem: Environmental > Aquatic > Deep subsurface > Groundwater | place... | reverse complement strand
TGCCAACGCCCCGCATCAATCCCCGCAGCGCTTCGCTGTCGATGATTCTCGATAGCCGTTCCACGACCGCCTCCGCAAGCAGGTAACTGCGGGCGATTTGCTCCAGCGCTTCGCCGCTGATCGGTGCGGCGCCACCCCTGGGCACGAGCACGGCCCCGACCAGGGCCTGAGCGAGCATGAATTGGTCGCGCTCATGATCGTCCTTCAGATAGCGCTCGGTCTTGCCCAATTTCACCCTGTAAAGAGGCGGCTGGGCAATGTAGATGTGGCCCCGCTCCACGAGCTCGCGCATCTGACGGTAGAAGAAAGTGAGCAGCAAGGTACGGATGTGTGCGCCGTCCACGTCAGCGTCGGTCATGATGATAATGCGGTGGTAACGCAACTTGCCAAGATCGTATTCCTCTGCCCCGATACCGGTGCCCAGCGTCTGTATCAGGGTCACAATCTCCTGCGAGGAGAGCACCTTTTCGGGCCGCGCCTTCTCCACGTTCAAGATCTTGCCCTTGAGCGGCAGGATCGCCTGGAACTTCCGGTCTCTTCCCTGCTTGGCCGATCCTCCTGCGGAATCGCCCTCGACGACATAGAGCTCGCACTTCGAAGGATCCTTTTCCTGGCAATCGGCGAGCTTTGCCGAGAGGCCAAAGGAATCGAGCACGCCTTTTCGGCGGGTCAGCTCGCGTGCCTTGCGTGCGGCATCCCTCGCCCGTGCCGCATCCACGATCTTGGTGCAGATAACACGCGAGTCGCCGGGGCGCTCCAGCAAGAAACTCATCAGCTTTTCCGCTACGATATCCTCGACGGCCGGTCGAACCTCCGAGGAGACGAGCTTGTCCTTCGTTTGGGACGAAAACTTGGGTTCCGGTACCTTTATCGAAAGCACGCAGGTCAGGCCTTCCCGCATGTCGTCGCCAGTCGTCTCCACTTTCGCCTTTTTCGCAATCTCATGGCTGTCGATGTACTGGTTGAGCGTGCGCGTCATCGCCGCGCGCAATGCCGTCAGATGCGTGCCGCCATCACGTTGCGGAATATTGTTGGTATAGCACAGCACCGCCTCCTGGTAGGAATCGTTCCACTGCATCGATACTTCGACCGTGATGCCTTCTTTTTGACCGGTGGCGTAAAAAACATTGGGGTGGAGCACGGTCTTGTTGCGGTTGATGAATTCGACGAATCCCTTTACCCCTCCTGCGAACGCAAAATCTTCCTCCTTCCCCGAACGCTGGTCGACAAGCTTGATTTTGACGCCGTTGTTCAGAAACGAGAGTTCCCGCAGACGGCGCGCCAGAATATCGTAGTGGTACTCGACAGTGTTAAAAGTCTCCGTGCTGGCCAGAAAATGAACCTCGGTACCGCGCCGCTCCGTCTTTCCGGTTACGCGGAGCGGCGACACGGTCTCACCGCCTTTAAACTCGACGAAGTGCGCCTTGCCGTCGCGTCGGATAGTGAGCCGCAGCCATTCCGACAGCGCATTGACCACCGAAACACCGACACCATGAAGACCACCGGAGATCTTGTAGGCATTGTCGTCGAACTTGCCTCCGGCATGCAGCTCGGTCATCACGATCTCGGCTGCCGAGCGTCCCTGAGGATCATCTCGATGCACTTCGGTCGGAATGCCGCGCCCGTTGTCAGTTACGCTGATGGAGTTGTCTGTATGTATCGTGACGACGATCTCGTCACAGTGGCCACCAAGGGCCTCATCAATGGCGTTGTCGAGAACCTCGAATACCATATGGTGCAGGCCTGTACCATCAGAGGTATCTCCGATGTACATTCCCGGACGCTTGCGTACTGCATCCAGGCCTTTCAGTACCTTGATGCTGTCGGAATCGTACTGATCGCTCCTTGCTTGCTCGTTGTTTTCCGGTTCGCTCATTTTTCTGCTGTCTCAGATCCGCATCGGCATTACGACATACTTAAAATCATCCCGCCCAGGAATGGTGATCAGCGCACTAGAGTTTGAGTCGCCAAGCGCACAGTCAATCTCTTGGACATCTACGTTGTTGAGTACGTCAAGCAAATAGCCGACGTTGAAACCTATATCGAGGGACTCGCCCTTATAATCAACGTCGAGCTCCTCCTGTGCCTCCTCCTGCTCAGTGTTGCTGCAGATGATCTTGAGCGTCCCATCCGACAGCACCCAGCGTACTCCCCTGAACTTGTCGCTGGTCAGGATAGCCGCCCGCTGCAGGCTTTGGAGTAATTGACTCCGACCGAGCCGCAGTCGGCGTGGCTGGGCCTGCGGGATGACCCGCGTATAGTCCGGGAATTTGCCGTCTACGAGTTTCGATACGAGCAGCACCTCACCAAACTTGAATCGCGCCTGACTTGCGGAGAGTTCGATCGCGACCAGCTCGTCGTTATCAGCTAGCAACTTCGCCAATTCAATTACAGTTTTTCTTGGAAGTATGACTTCTTGGCGCGCAAGGTTTTTGCCTCCTACATCCTTTGCGGCAAAAGCCAGCCGATGACCGTCGGTCGCAATGAGTTTGAGTTGTCCGTCCTCAAATACCATCAGCAGCCCATTGAGGTAATAACGAATATCCTGCTGGGCCATTGCATACTGCACCAAACCAATCAGACTTTTGAGCAGTCTCTGTGGAACAGCGAACTTGGTCGGCGTCCCCTCTGCTTCGGAGAGTCTCGGAAAATCCTCCGCAGGCAGAGTCTGCAGGTTAAACCGGCTCTTACCTGACTTTATCTGCAGCTTCTTCTCCTGCATCGTTAACGATACCTCGCTAGCTTCGGGCAGCGCACGCAGAATGTCGAGGAACTTTCGCGCGCCGATAGTAATAGTTTTTGCTTCGCCTTGTGCCTCGGTTGTAGCCGAAGCGGTTATCTCTATTTCTATGTCGGTTGCAACCAGATCGATGTGATCAGCCGTCCGCATCAGCAGCACATTGGACAGGATCGGAAGTGTGTGCCGGCGTTCGATAATTCCGGATACGGCCTGAAGAGGCTTCAACAGCACATCGCGGTTGATCTTGATCAGGGTCATATTATTTTCCTTGATGATGATGATGATGGCGGCCGATTACGTGGAAAACATCGGTATCGCGAGCATTGACGCGGGAAGAGGACGAATCAAACCCTGTGGACAAGCCCTGGCAAAGTGGTGCATTAATTCCGCATAAGTAATTTCATCGATCACGTCAGAGTAGTTACGCACATTTCCTCCCACATTTATACCGGTGGTCTTCATCCCTTAAGAACTTGCTCGAGGACGTGGTAATCCCGATTGATGTCATGATCCTTTTCGCGCAGTGTGGCGATGGTTCGGCAGGCGTGCAGCACTGTAGTGTGGTCGCGGTTGCCAAATGCATCTCCAATATCAGGTAGACTCAATTGCGTGAGTTCCTTTGCCAGTGCCATGGCGACTTGGCGAGGGCGGGCAATGTTCCGGCTCCGTTTCTTGGAGTGCATGTCTGAAATCTTGATTTTGTAGTAATCCGCAACGGTTTTCTGGATGTTGTCGACCGTGATTTGCCGGTTCTGCGCTGAAAGCAGGTCGCGTAGCGCTTCTTTCGCTGAATCGAGATTGATGCTCTTGCCATTGAAGCGTGCATACGCCATGACGCTCTTTAGCGCTCCCTCCAGCTCCCGGACGTTCGACCTGATATGTTTGGCTATGAAAAACGCGACTTCCTCGCTGATTTTGACGGACACTGCCTCGGCCTTCTTGAGGATGATCGCGACGCGCATCTCCTGTTCCGGTGGTTCGATCGCGATCGACAGACCCCAAGAGAAGCGGGACTTGAGGCGTTCGTCGATGCCTGCAAGGTCCTTGGGGTACGTATCGCACGTAATGATGAGTTGCTTATGAGCTTCAATCAGAGCGTTGAAGGCGTAAAAAAATTCTTCCTGCGTGCGATCCTTTCCAGTGAAGAACTGAATGTCGTCTATAAGCAGCATATCGAGCGAGTGGTAATAACGCTTGAATTCGTCGAAAGACTTTTGCTGATAGGCGCGCACCACATCGGAAATGTATTGGGCCGCGTGCAGGTAGCGGACCTTGGCGCGTGGATGTTGGGTCAGAATGAGATTTCCAACCGCATGTATGAGGTGGGTCTTGCCAAGACCGACACCTCCGTAGATGAACAAAGGGTTGTAGGAGGTACCGGGATGTTCAGCCACTTGGAGTGCCGCCGCGCGGGCAAGCTGATTAGCCTTTCCGGCAACGAAATTGTCAAACGTGAATTCCGGTATGAGGCTGGAACGAAGCGGTGCGGCAGTCTTCGGTGCTTGCGGTTGCACTGTCAGTACCGGGGCTGGAACCGCGATGTCGGTGAGTTCCTTCAAGGCGAGGGAGACTCTGATGGGGGAAGCAAAGAACTCCGCACCCATACTCTCTATACGAGTGAGAAATCGTTCCTTTACCCACTGCAAAACGAAGCGGTTTGGAGCAAGTAAACGAAGCTCTCCTGAAGGGCCCGTTGAAGCGTCCAACTGAAGCGGCCGGATCCATGTGCTAAATTGTTGAGCTGGAAGCTCTTTTTCAAAGCGGCTCAGACAGGAATCCCAGAATCCTTGCATGGAGTAGGCGGGGTCTTTTCAGGCAGGTAAGTCGAGCGTGGATTCTACTCTCTTGCCATCGAGTTATCCACAGGTGCAGCGTTATCTCTGCATTGACAGCCTGTATGAGAACATCGTCTAATGACAGGTTATTTGATATTCTGGAAAAACCATGAAGCGCACTTTTCAGCCGTCCGTGGTCCGTCGCAAACGTACCCACGGGTTTCTGGTCCGCATGCGCACGCGCGGCGGCAGGGCGGTGATTCGCGCGCGGCGTGCAAAAGGGCGGGCACGCCTTGGCGTTTGAGGCACGCTGAGCGGTATCGGAAGGCGCAGAGGCTCCGCGGCGAAGCGATTGCCCAGATCCTTGCTGTAACGCGGCCTCGCCGCGCAGGCTCTGTTTCTGTCCAGATCAAACCCAACGGTCTGAACTATCCCCGGCTGGGCTTGGTCGTACCTAAACGTTTCCTTGCTCGCGCTGTGGACCGTAATCGTGCCAAGCGTATTCTCCGCGAATGGTTCAGGCGTAACCAGACGCTATTGATCGGGCGGGACCTGCTTGTGCGGCTGGGCACCCGGCCTTCGCAGCTGGAATCGCTGATGGCTGACCTCGAGCGCGCACTTGTGTCTGAACGATGAGACGTCTCCTGCCTGTGCTGATCCGGGCGTACCAATACGCGGTAAGTCCATTTCTTGCCCCGAGTTGCCGGTTTTATCCCTCGTGTTCGACGTACGCGCTCGAAGCGGTGGAACGCCACGGCTCGTTGCGTGGCGCATGGCTCGCCGTGAAGCGGCTGCTGCGCTGCCATCCCTGGCACCCGGGTGGTTGCGACCCGGTTCCCTGATGATGTTGTCGATATCGCTCCTCAAATGGATACACAAAGACTGATCCTGTTCTTCGTCTTCTCATTCTCCATCCTCATGCTTTGGGAGGCATGGCAGAAGGAGGGCCGGCCTGTCCAGGCGCCCGCAACGACTGCGACTGTGCCGACGCCCGCCAGCGCGCCGGCGCCGGGTGTTACCCCGATCGTCACTCCAAAGGGAACTGGAGGCGTCCCGACTGCATCGGCCGAGGCAGCACCGGTGACGCGCGACCGGGTGCGCGTCACGACCGGCGAGATGGTTGCCGAGATCGATACTCTGGGCGGCGATATCGTTTATCTCGAGTTTCTGGAGCACAAGGATAGCAACGACAAGAGCAAGAACTTCATACTGCTGACGCCGGACTATCATTATTCGGTTCAAAGCGGGCTTATCGGTGCGGGACTGCCGAATCACAAGACGCTGTACTCAGCCGCGGCAAAGGTTGCGGTACTTGCAGCTGGCCAGGAGCGCCTCGCCGTGCGGCTTGAGGCACCATTGGTCAATGGTTTGAAAGTGGCGAAGGTGTTGACATTTCACCGCGACAGCCATCTCATCGACATCGCCCACGAGATCACGAACGCCACCGCCGAACCGTTTGCGGCGCATGCCTATTTCCAGATCACGCGGGACGGAAAATCTCCGCCCGGCGACACCGCAATGATGTCGACCTACACGGGTGCCGCGGTGTACACCGAGCAGGACAAGTTCGTAAAGGTCGGGTTCGGCGACATTGACAAGGGCAAGACCCCGTATTCCAAGAGCGCAGACAACGGCTGGGTCGGAATGGTGCAGCACTATTTCGTGACTGCGCTGTTGCCTCTGGAGAAGCTACCGCGGGAGTTCTATACCAAAAAGCTCGCGGAGGATTTCTACTCCGTGGGTGTAATCGTACCCACCCCCGCGATCGCGCCGGGCGCGACCGGGAAAGTGATAGTTCCCTTATATGCCGGTCCGCAGGAGCAGGACAAGCTGAAAGCAATCGCGCCCGGGCTTGAGCTCGTAGTGGACTACGGCTGGCTGACCGTTATCGCCGCACCGCTGTTCTGGGTGCTTCAGTTCTTCCACACCTGGCTGAGCAACTGGGGGCTCGCCATCATCCTGCTCACGGTCGTCATCAAACTGATCTTTTTCCCGCTTTCAGCAGCGAGCTACCGTTCGATGGCTAAAATGAAGCTGGTTTCGCCGCGCCTCATGAAGCTGCGTGAGCAGTACGGTGAGGACCGGGTGAAGATGAACCAGGCCATGATGGATCTGTACAAGACGGAGAAGATCAACCCGTTGGGCGGGTGCCTTCCGATCGTGGTGCAGATTCCGGTGTTCATTGCGCTCTACTGGGTCCTTCTGGCGGCAGTCGAACTGCGCCACGCGCCTTTTTACGGATGGATCACCGATCTGGCTTCCCCCGATCCCTGGTACGTGCTTCCGGCGCTGATGATGGGCTCGATGATCATCCAGACCAAGCTGAATCCCACGCCGCCCGACCCCGTACAGGCCAAGGTGATGATGATCATGCCCTTTGCTTTCGGGGTGATGTTCTTCTTCTTTCCTTCGGGCCTGGTGCTCTACTGGTTCGTCAACAACATCCTGTCCATCCTTCAGCAGTGGCAGATCACCCGCATGATAGGAGACGGCAAGGCGGCAGCGCGGCGCTAGGGCCTTCAACGCCCCCGCCCGAACAAAATTGCCGTCCCGGGTTTGATTGTGTCAATCCGATTCGGCCAGCATTTCGCTGCGAACGCTTGCGCAAGACTCAAACGGTCTACGATTGGCAACCGTGAATCCGGCTGACACAGACATTATTGCCGCGATCGCCACTGCGCCGGGCCGCGGGGGCATCGGCGTAATCCGCGTGTCCGGGCCCGGTCTCGCCGCACTGGCGATACAGCTGCTTGGCAAGATCCTGCAACCGCGGATAGCCACGCATGCGGCGTTTCTCGGCGAAGACGGTCGGCCGATCGACGACGGCATCGCACTGTATTTCCCTGCGCCAGCCTCCTATACCGGCGATGATGTACTCGAGCTGCAGGGCCACGGTGGTCAGGTCGTGATGCAGATGCTCCTACGGCGTTGTCTGGCACTCGGCGCCCGGTTGGCCGAGCCCGGGGAGTTCACCCGGCGCGCCTTCCTCAATGACAAGCTGGATCTTGCGCAGGCCGAGGGCGTAGCCGATCTCATCGAGGCAGCCACCGAGGCGGCGGCACGCTGCGCACTTCGGTCGCTGCGAGGTGAATTCTCCGCTTTGATCGACGACTTGGCAGCGCGGCTGATTGAGTTGCGCATGCTCGTCGAGGCGACGCTCGACTTTCCGGAGGAGGACATCGATGCCGTTGATCGCAACTGCGCGCAAGAACGCCTTGCGCGTCTGCGCGCCGAGCTCGCTCAAACGCTCGCGAAGGGGCGACAGGGCAGCGTGCTACGCACCGGCCTGCAGGTCGTGCTCGCCGGCCAGCCAAACGTAGGCAAGTCCTCGCTGCTGAATCGCATTGCCGGCGAGGAACTGGCGATCGTCACGGCCATTCCAGGCACAACGCGGGATGCCGTGCATCAGACCATTCAGATTGACGGCGTGCCGATAAACATCATTGACACGGCGGGCCTGCGCGAGACCAGAGACGAGGTGGAAGCGATCGGCATTTCGCGGACCTGGCAGGCGATCGAGAAGGCCGACGTCCTGCTGCTTGTCGTTGACGCGGCCAGTGGCGTGGCCGTTCGCGATCGCGAAATCATTGCGCGACTGCCGCTGCGATTGCCTCACGTGGTGGTTTTCAACAAGATCGATCTTGCGGGCGAACCGGCGCACACGGCCGAAGCGGCCAGCGCGGGCGGCGAGACCTATGTGTGGCTGTCTGCCAAGACCGGCGAAGGTACGGACCTGCTGTGCCGCGCACTGCTTTCGATCGCAGGCTGGCAGGCGACGGGCGAGGACCTGTTCCTGGCGCGTGAGCGGCATATTGTTGCGCTTGCGCGCGCTTCGGAATGTCTGGAGCGCGCCGAGATCGTGCTTGGGGAAACCGAGCTTTTCGCCGAGGAACTGCGCCTCGCGCAACACGAACTGGGCACCATCACCGGTGAGTACTTGGCCGACGACCTGCTGGGGGAGATCTTCTCGCGGTTTTGCATCGGCAAGTGAATCTGGTACGGTCCGCGGGCCAGCGCGTCCCCGCCGGCGTGCAATCGGGTGTTACGCCGCTACCATGGACGATCGGACCGCTGTTCGTGATGGCGATTCTGTCGCCGGCGGGAGCCCAGGCCGTCGCGCCGCGCGGGCAGGGCTTAGCACCACGGACCACAATTTCACAATCCGGAAGGGCGTGCTGCGGCATTCTCGGACGCGGTGGATCATGGTAAAGTTCGCGCCTCCAATTTCAACTGTGCGGCCACCCAGGCAGCTCTGCTGCAGCGGACCCCCGGACCGGCATCACATAGCGAGCTATCCAGCATGAATCAGCCCGTCTCCCATGGCATCGACATCGGCGCTCCCCGCTATCTTCAGCACCACCGTGTAAAAGAATGGGTGGCGCATGTCGCCGCGCTGGCCAAGCCGGACCGGATTCACTGGTGTGATGGCTCTCAGGAGGAGTACGACCGCCTTTGCGAAGAGATGGTGCAGGCTGGAACCATGAGGCGCCTCAATCCCAAGCTGCGGCCAAACAGTTATCTCGCGTGGTCCGACCCGACCGACGTTGCGCGCATGGAGGACCGCACCTTCATTTGCTCCAAGGCAAGTGAGGATGCGGGCCCGACCAATAACTGGGTCGATCCGGTCGCGATGCGGGGCACACTTGACAAGGTTTTCGACGGTTGTATGCGAGGCCGCACGATGTATGTCGTGCCGTTTTCCATGGGTCCGCTTGGATCGCACATCGCCCATATCGGGGTCGAGCTATCGGATTCTCCGTACGTCGCCGTGAGCATGCGCGTCATGACCCGCATGGGCATCAAGGTCTGGGACGTGCTCGGCAAGGATGGTTACTTCGTGCCATGCGTACACTCGGTCGGTGCGCCGCTCGAACCCGGTAAGAATGACGTGCCTTGGCCCTGCAACAAGGAGCACAAGTACATTGTTCAATTTCCCGAGACGCGCGAGATCTGGTCATTCGGCTCCGGCTACGGCGGCAACGCCCTGCTCGGGAAAAAGTGCCTCAGCTTGCGCATAGCTTCGGTCATGGGGCGCCAGGACGGTTGGCTGGCCGAGCACATGCTGATTCTCGGTGTCACATCGCCCACCGGCCAGAAAAGTTACGTCAGCGGGGCGTTTCCGTCCGCATGCGGCAAGACGAATTTCGCGATGATCGTGCCCCCGGCCGGGCTTAAGGGCTGGAAGGTCACGACCATAGGCGAGGATATCGCCTGGATCAAGCCGGGCAAGGACGGCCGCTTCTACGCCATCAATCCGGAAGCAGGATTTTTTGGCGTTGCCCCGGGGACGTCGAACAAGACCAATCCGAACTGTATGGCGATGTTGAAGGAAAACGTCATCTTCACCAATGTCGCGCTTACACCGGATGGCGACGTCTGGTGGGAAGGTATGACCGACGCGCCGCCGAAAGAGCTGCTGGACTGGCAGGGCCAGCCGTGGACGCCGCAATCCGGGCGCAAGGCGGCACATCCGAACTCCCGTTTTACGGTTTCCGCCACGCAATGTCCTTCGATTGATCCTGAATGGGAGAACCCGAACGGCGTACCGATCTCCGCATTCCTCGTCGGCGGCCGGCGCTCCGACACGGTACCGCTGGTGGTCGAAGCATTCTCATGGACCGATGGCGTCTATCTTGCGGCGACGATGGGCTCCGAAACCACCGCGGCGGCAACGGGAAAGGTGGGCGTGGTGCGGCGCGATCCCATGGCGATGATTCCATTCTGTGGATACAACATCGCTGACTATTTCGGCCACTGGCTGAAACTCGGCCGCGCTGCAGCGAACCGCCCGCGCGTTTTCTGCGTCAACTGGTTCCGCACCGATGCGAATGGCCGTTTCATCTGGCCGGGGTTCGGTGAGAACATGCGCGTGCTGAAATGGATCGTCGAACGTTGCCAGGGCCGCGCGCGCGCGCGGGAAAGCTCGCTCGGCTGGGTGCCGGATTACGAGGATCTGGAGTGGAAAGGTCTGGAGTCATTCACGCAGGACCAGTTCCGAGTGGTGATGGCGATCAAGCTCGATGAATGGGAACTCGAGCTGACCGCTCACGATGAGCTGTTCGCCAGGCTAAAAAGCCGCCTGCCGCGTGAACTTCAGCTTCGCCGCGAGCTCGTTCAGCTGAGCCTGGGGGCCTGATCGGCTCCCAAATCAAGAAAGGCCGCTTTCGGGCGGCTTTCTTGTTTTGGCAGCAGGCCGATCGTGCTGAATGATCGACGAGAGAATGTAAGTATTTGCTATCGTTAAACTCATTACAAATAATTGACTTATCCTATAGACGCCGCCAGATTGGGCGCTGGGTTCCTCGATTGTTGGCCGGAAGACGTGTTAAGGTGGGACGGTGCCCGGGCTCATGATGTTGCACGTGAAACGTCTCAGAATGCCAATGCCGGGGACTGAGCGGTAGATCGATGCAGCCTGTTGGTTACCAGCTCCGGCCCGGGTTCCACGTGAAACATTCGACGGATGTTTTGCGGATGGCGACCAAATCCGGCTAGAATTCGCCTCCCTACTGACTGTCAGTCGTGATGCTGTATCCAAACGAATTCGAGGTCATCGTTGTCGGCGGCGGACATGCTGGGACCGAGGCTGCGCTTGCCGCCGCCCGCTCCGGCCGTCGGACCTTACTTCTCACCCACAACATCGAAACGCTGGGACAGATGTCGTGCAACCCGTCGATTGGCGGGATCGGCAAGGGGCACCTCGTCAAGGAGGTGGATGCGCTGGGCGGCGCGATGGCGCTGGCAACCGACGAAGCCGGCATCCAGTTCCGGATCCTCAATTCGAGTAAAGGGGCCGCAGTCAGAGCCACCCGTGCGCAGGCGGACCGCGTGCTTTATCGCACGGCGATCCGTACCCGCCTTGAGAATCAGCCGAACCTGACCCTGTTTCAGCAGGCCGTCGACGATCTCATTATCGCGGACCATGGCGGAAACACGCGCGTCACCGGGGTGATCACGCAGCTTGGGATCCGGTTCAAAGCACAGGCCGTCGTTCTCACGACCGGTACGTTCCTGTCGGGCCTGATTCACGTCGGGTTGAGCCATTACCAGGCGGGGAGAGCCGGGGACCCGCCTTCCATCAGTCTTGCTGCACGGCTGCGTGAGCTGGCGCTGCCTGTTGGACGGCTGAAGACTGGCACGCCACCGCGCATAGACGGACGAAGCATCGATTTCTCGCTCATGCAGGTCCAGCCGGGCGATGATCCTGTGCCAGTGTTTTCCTTCATTGGGCATGTGGACATGCACCCGGCGCAGTTGCCGTGTTGGATCACGCACACCAACGAACGCACGCACCAGATCGTTCGCGAAGGGCTCGACCGCTCGCCGATGTACACCGGTGTAATCGAGGGAATCGGTCCGCGCTATTGTCCGTCGATCGAGGACAAGATTCATCGCTTTGCCTCCAAGGCGAGCCATCAGATCTTCCTGGAGCCGGAGGGCCTCCGTACCAAAGAGTATTACCCGAACGGCATTTCGACCAGCCTGCCATTCGATGTTCAGTTGGAATTTGTGCGTTCAATCATGGGGTTGGAGCATGCACATATTCTGCGGCCCGGTTACGCGATCGAGTATGACTATTTCGATCCCTGCGGGCTGAAGGCCTCCCTTGAAACCAAGGCCATCGCAGGGCTTTTTTTCGCCGGCCAGATCAACGGTACGACAGGTTACGAAGAAGCTGCCGCACAAGGATTGCTTGCCGGCGTCAATGCTTCGCTGCTCGTTCGCGGGATGGACGCGTGGTGTCCCAAGCGCGATGAGGCCTATATCGGGGTTCTGGTCGACGACCTGATCACCCAGGGCGCCGCCGAACCCTATCGAATGTTTACCAGCCGCGCCGAATACCGGCTTATGCTGCGCGAGGACAACGCTGATCTCAGGCTCACGGAAATCGGCCGCGAGCTTGGCGTCATCGACGATGTACGCTGGGATGCGTTTAATCGCAAGCGCGATGCCATCGCGCACGAGCAGGAGCGGCTCAAACTCACCTGGGTGGGTCCCAGAAATCTTTCCGGATCCGATACCGCAAGGGTCTTCGACAGACCGATCGAGCGCGACTACTGCCTCATGGATCTGCTCAAGCGGCCCGGCGTAACTTACACATCGCTGATGACGCTACCGGGTGCCGGGCCTGGGACTAAGGACCGCCAAGTTGCGGATCAAGTGGAGATCCAAGCCAAGTATCAGGGTTACATCACCCGTCAACAGGACGAAGTCGCCCGCAGGGAACACTATGAAACGATGCCTTTGCCCCGCGGTCTCGACTACCGCAACGTGCGTGGGCTATCGGTCGAGGTGCAGCAAAAACTTACCCAGCATCGTCCCGAGACCCTAGGCCAAGCCTCGAGGATATCGGGCGTCACGCCGGCGGCTATTTCCTTGCTGCTCGTGTATCTGAAACGGGGTTCGCGCGAGACTCAGACCCACACGGCGAAATCGGCAGCGTGAACACCATCACAAGTTCAGAGCAAGCACTCACTGTATCGGCGGGGATTCTGGAACAAGGCTTGTTCGAGCTTGGTTTGCCGCTTGGCGCGGAGCAACAGGGATTCTTGCTGCAATATCTGGTGCTGTTGGAGAAATGGAACCAGGTCTACAACCTGACCGCCATCCGCGACCTGACCAAGATGGTCAGGGCCCATCTCCTCGACTCGCTGTCGGTGGTTTCGCATCTTTCAGGTAAAAGCGTTTTGGATGTCGGCAGCGGGGCAGGCCTGCCGGGAATTCCGATTGCAGTGGCGAACCCCGTGTGCGAGGTGACACTGCTGGACAGCAACCACAAGAAAGCGGCATTTCTTCGCCAAGCAGTCGCAGATCTGGCTTTGAAAAACGTCAGCGTCGTTTGCGAGCGGGTCGAGTCCTGGGCCGCGCCTAGGGAATTTGACGTGATCATCTCGCGCGCGTTCTCGGATTTGAGCGAGTTCGTGTCGCTGACCGGCCGACTGCTTGCGTCGAGCGGCGTGATTGCTGCCATGAAGGGTCTACGTCCCTACGAGGAACTTGAGCGCTTGCCCTCGGGATTCCGGGTCAAGGAGGTCAGGGCGCTGCAGGTTCCGGGCCTCGAAGCCGAGCGACATTTGGTGCTGATCGAGCACGCATGACCCGAACTCTCGCCATAACGAATCAGAAAGGCGGTGTGGGCAAGACGACCACGAGCGTCAATCTAGCTGCCGGGCTTGCACAGGCGGGCAAGCGGATCCTGCTGGTGGATCTGGATCCACAGGGCAATGCCACGATGGGCAGCGGCATTGACAAGCGCACGTTGAGCGCGAGCGTCTATCAGGTGCTGCTGGGTCTATGCACCGCCGAGACGGCTCGTCAGCGTTCTGACGCCGGCGGTTACGACGTCATTCCGGCAAACCGCGATCTGGCCGGCGCGGAAGTCGAATTGGTCGATCTCGAACATCGCGAAACGCGCCTGAAGTGGGCGCTTGTGCCTATCATCACAGCGTACGACTTCATTCTGCTCGATTGCCCGCCCTCGCTCAACATGCTGACGGTCAACGGCCTTGCCGTTGCAGACGCCGTGATGATCCCCATGCAGTGCGAATATTACGCGTTGGAGGGCTTGTCCGACCTAGTGAACACCATCAAGAAGGTGCGCCAGCATCTGAACCCGAGGCTCGAAATCGAGGGTCTTCTGCGCACCATGTACGATCCGCGCAACACGCTGGCGCAGCAAGTATCGGCGCAACTTCAGGCGCATTTCGGCGACAAGGTCTATACGACCGTCATTCCGCGCAATGTGCGACTCGCCGAGGCGCCCAGTTACGGTGCTCCTGCGGTCAAGTTTGACCGCGACTGCAAGGGGTCGCAGGCCTACATCGCGCTTGCCGACGAAGTCCTATCGCGTAACAGCATGCTGGCCGCTGCCTGAATATACGATGAGCACGAAACAGAAGGGTTTGGGCCGGGGACTGGATGCGCTGCTGGATAGCGACGGCGCCGGCGCCGGCACTGCGCCGATCGAACGGCTTGCCACGCTGAAGCTCGGCCAGCTCGGTCCCGGCCGATATCAGCCGCGAACAAAGATGGACGAGGCCTCGCTGCAGGAACTCGCAGCATCGATCAAAACGCAGGGATTGATGCAGCCGATACTCGTGCGACCCGTGACGACGGACCGGTACGAGATCATCGCCGGCGAACGCCGCTGGCGCGCGGCGAAACTCGCAGGCCTTTCCGAGGTGCCCGTCGTCGTGCGCGACGTGCCGGATCAGGCGGCGCTGGCCATGGCGCTCATCGAGAACATCCAGCGCGAAGACTTAAACCCGCTCGAGGAGGCACAAGGCGTGCAGCGATTGGTCAAGGAATTCAGGCTCACCCATCAGGAAGCGGCCGACGCGATCGGGCGCTCCCGCACCGCGACCACCAACCTGCTGCGCCTGCTCAACTTGGAAAGGTCGGTGCAGCAGCGGTTGCTGGAGGGGCAGATCGACATGGGTCATGCGCGGGCGCTGCTTTCGCTTGAAGGTCGGCGCCAGGAGGAGGTCGCGAAGCGGGTCGCCGACCGCGGCATGTCGGTGCGCGAAACTGAAAAGCTCGTCAACGACGTTCTCAACCCTCCGGTCCATGGCAAGGCGCGCCGCACGCGCATCGACCGCGACGTTGCCCGGCTCGAGGAGGAGTTGTCGGGGGAACTTGGCACTACGGTCGAAATCCGGCAGGCAAGGAAAGGCTCGGGCAAGCTCGTCATCCGCTACATCAGTCATGAACATCTCGATTCGCTGCTAATACGGCTCAAGAGAAAATAGGCGTCGCCAGAGGCTCTGCCATGAAGATCGATATCTACAACCACGTCATGCCCGTGGACTATCTAGAGAAGGTGAAACAGCACTCGAGAGATCCCGGCATCGTCAAACGCATGTCGAGCCTGCGCATGCTCTGGGATATCGAAGCCCGTGTGCAGATGCTGGACCAGTGGCCGGACGTCCAGCAGGTGCTGACGTTGTCGCTGCCTTCGCCGGAGCTCGTCGGCGGCCCCGAACTTTCGCCCGAACTTGCGCGCATCGCCAACAATGGCATGGCGGAAATGGTGCGAAAGTGGCCGAACAAATTCCCGGCGTTCGTCGCGTCGCTGCCGATGAATGATGTGCCTGCGGCGGTCGAAGAGATGGATCGGGCGATCGGAACGCTCGGCGCCCGCGGGGTGCAGGTCTGCACCAGTGTCAACGGCCGGCCCCTGGACGAGCCGGAGTTCTTCCCGGTGTTCGAACGCGTGACCCGGAAACACGATCTGCCCATCTGGATGCACCCGGCGCGGCCGGCGGCGCGTGCCGACTACGTGAATGAACAGAAATCGAAGTACGAGATCTGGCAGGTGCTCGGCTGGCCCTTCGAAACCAGCGTGGCGATGGCGCGGATCGTGTTCTCTGGGTTGTTCGAAAAGCTCCCGGAGATGCGCCTCATCACGCACCACTGTGGAGCGATGATTCCGTTTTTCGCGGGCCGCGCCGAGACGCTCTGGGCGCAACTCGGGTCCCGCTCGGTCGGTGAGAACTACGACGAAATACTGAAGCAGATGACCAAGAAACCGATCGAGTATTTCAAGATGTTCTACGCCGATACCGTGCTCGGCGGCTCGGCGTCGGCATTGCGCTGCGGACTGGACTTCTTCGGCGCGGACAAGATCGTGTTCGCGAGTGATTGCCCGTTCGATCCCGAGGGCGGGCCGATGTTCATCCGCGACGGCATACGCTCAATCGAGGATCTAAACCTGAGCGACGACGACAAGCGCAAGATCTATTTCGGCAATGCGCTGCGTCTGATGCGCATGCCGGAGAAGCTGCAGCAGTAGGGCGGCGGAGGCATGCGTATCAGACTGGACCGCGGGCCATCTCCTGCAACACCGCAGTCCACGCTGCCGCGATATTGCTGAGATCATAGCCGCCGCCGCCGAACACCATCATCCTGCCGCCGGTCGTTTCCTCAGCGAGCTTCAAAAGACTCTTCGCCGCGCGGGTGTGCACCGCCGGCGTATAGCGCAGGTCGGCGAGCGGATCGCCCGCGAGCCCGTCGGCGCCGGCCTGCATGATGATGAACTCCGGCTCGTGGCGGCGCAGGTGGTCCTCGGCGCGTTCCCAGGCGGCGAAAAAATCCCGATCGTGTGCGCCGGGCGTCATCGGAATGTTGAGCTTGGTTCCCTTTGCTTCGCCCTTGCCCGTTTCGTGCGCGTGGCCGGTGCCGGGATACAGACAATTGCCGTCCTCGTGGATATCGACCGCGATCAAGTCGGTGTCGCTCTCGTACGGATAGAAAACCCCGTCGCCGTGGTGCACGTCGATGTCGACGTACGCAACGCGTTTGATGCCGTGGTTCTGGCGCAGGGTATCGATGACCACGCCAATATCGTTGAACACGCAGAACCCCGCAGCGCAATGGCGCCACGAGTGATGCATGCCGCCGACCGGCTGGAACGTACGTTTCGCCTCGCCGGTCATGATGCAACGCAAACCTTCCAGCGCTGTTCCGACGATGCTCGCCCCGGCTTCAAACACGCCGGGAAAGGCAGGCGTGTCGCCGTAGTCGATATAGCCGCTGCCTTCCTTCGAACAGGTCTCGACCCACCGCACGTGGGCATCGTCGTGAAACCGCAATAGCTCCTCCCGGGTGGCGCTTCGCGGCGCGTGCACGCTGACCTGCTTGTCCAGGCCCTGCCTCTGCGCTTCGCTCCAGAATGCACCCTGACGATCGATCGAAAACGGGTGGCCCTCCGGGAAACCGTATTTCGACAGGGCATCGCCGACAAACAGGATTACCTCCGAACCCATGCGTCCCCCTATCCGGCGCTCACATATTTTGCACGCGGCCTGAGAACAAATCCGGCGAGCCGCTGTTCCATGACATGCGCGATCCAACCCACCGTGCGCCCAAGGGTCCACAATGCGCTGGCGCTGCGCTCGGGCATGCCCAGTGCGGCAGTCAGTGCCACGAGGCCCACTTCGATGCTCGGCCGCAGGTGCAGCCGTTGCTCCGCTTCTTCTATGAAGGCGCCGATGAGCTGCGCGCGCGGGCTCTGCGGCGCCAGGGACTGCGCAAGGCGCAACAGATGCCTGGCGCGCGGATCGCCCTTGGGATAAACGGGCAGATTGAATCCCGGCACGCGGGCGCCGGACTGCTCAGTTGCCGCGAGCCGGTGCGTCACGTCATTGCGCGTCTTGGCGCCGCGCAGCAGATCCTCGGCGAGGTCGCAGCCTCCTCCGAGGGTCGCGCCCGAATGCGCAGCGATGGCTGCCAGGACGCATGCGCGCAATTCCGCCCCGGTCGACGCTGCGACCCGGGCCGCAAATGTCGATGAAGAAAGCTCATGATCGGCGCACAGCACCAGTGCCTGATTGATCGCCGTGACCGCACCCGTGCCTGCCCTTGATTCGAACACTCCCGCAATCGACTCGGCAACGCCGTTGCCGGGTTTCGGTATACGGAATCCGGGTCGGCGCGCCAGATAGCCGACGCAGCCGGCGAGAGCGAGCACCAGCTGACGCGCAGCGGAAATCGTTGTCCCCCGCCGGATTTCGCTGCCCGCGGTTTCGGCCACGCCTAGCATGCTGGTCGCGAGCGCATAGATGCGCGGGATCGGCAGCCGAGGGCCCTGCAGCGCGACTCCGTCCATCATGCCGGCGAACTCCGGCGGAAGCGGTTCGTGGTCCCAGTGCATGGGCTCGTGGTGCAGCACACCGGTCCAGAGCAATTCGGCCACGGCCTCGAGCGAGCAGCCGTTGCGAGCGAGATCCACCGCGGCGCGACCCCTATACAGCGGACCCTCGGGTGTGATCTCGGTGATCGAGGTGTTAATTACCGGCTGCCCGCCCCAACGCATCGCCGACTCGGCCATGGCGCCCTGGCCGTGGCGCGCCACGCTGCGGGCGCGCACCTTCTCCACGTCCTCGCGATAATAGAGGCGCCGCTTCTGGTCGAGTTGCGCCACCGAGCGGACCAGCCCGCGGCTGACGTACGTGTAGAGAGTCTGCGGTTTGATGCGCAGCAGCCGCGCCGCCTCGGCGGCGCTCAGGTAGTCCGAACCCGCGTCGGCAGCCGGCGTCAACTGGCGGGAGGGCTTGCGATTTTCCATGGTGGATCGGCGACGGATATGTTGATTATACGATCGAGATTGATCAAGTTTTGCAACGCGCCTAAGATTGCTCCCTCATGCCCGCCGGCGCAAGCCGTATCGGGTGTAGATTGCAGGATTGGGCCCGATAGGGAGGAGCAACGGACATGAAGCGCATCATCGTCGGCATCACCGGTGCCACCGGCGCAATTTTCGGCGTCCGCCTGCTACAGGCGTTGAAAGCCGCCGAAGTCGAATCGCATGTGGTGCTCTCCAAATGGGGCCAGCAGACCATCGAGCACGAGACCGGCCTTACGCTCGAGGATTTGCGCGGAATCTCGTCGGTCAGTCACGGCACCGGCAACATGGCGGCGACCATCTCCTCGGGCTCGTTCCACACCGAGGGCATGGTGGTCGCGCCTTGCTCGATGCGAACGCTCGCGGCGATCGCGCACGGCTACGGGGAGAGCCTGGTGCACCGCGCCGCCGACGTGATCCTGAAGGAGCGCAGAAAACTGGTGCTCGTGACGCGCGAGACGCCGCTCTCGGAGATCCATCTTGAGAACATGCTCAAACTTGCCCACATCGGCGTCACCATCCTCCCGCCCATGCCCGCTTTCTACAACAAGCCGCAATCGGTCGACGACATCGTCGACCACATCGTAGCCCGGGTGCTCGACCAGTTCGATATACCCGCCGAATTCGCTAAGCGCTGGGACGGCCAGATGGACCGTGCCGACGCCGTGCGACGACTCAAATGAAATCCCAAGTCCAAAGGAAAGGAAACAAATGAACGAACCAACCAAATACGCCGCGCTGAAGCACGACGTCACCAGCCTGCCCTCGACCGTTGCCTGGCTGCGCTCCGAGGGGCTACTCATCGAGACCGAAAAGGAAGTCGATCCGGATCTGGAGATCACCGGACTGCAGAAGCACTTCGATGGCAGCCTTCCGATGCTGTTCAACAAAGTGAAAGGCAAGCCGCACGCGCGCGCCATCACCAATCTGTTCGGCGACATTCGCGTAGTCGAAAAAATGTTTGGCTGGGAGAATTCGCTGGAGCGCGTAAAGAAAGTAGCCCACGCGATCGACCATCCCCTGAAGCCGGTGACCATCTCCCAGAGCGAGGCACCGGTGCAGGAAGAGGTGCTCACCGACGACCTCGACGTCAACAAGTGGATCACCGCTATTCGCCACACGGCGCTGGAGCCCGAACTGACTATCGGTTCGGGCATCTCGTGCGTCGTTGGCCCCTACTTCGACGGCGGCAGCCATATCGGCTACAACCGCATGAACTTCCGCTGGGGCAACATCGGCACCTTCCAGATTTCTCCCGGCTCGCACATGTGGCAGGTGATCACGGCGCACTACAAGGACGACAAGCCGATTC
>Ga0209343_10003430_pt1 | contig 19967 bp, 19 predicted proteins | sample RifCSPlowO2_02_FD_184026 | JGI IMG/M metagenome (GOLD analysis project Ga0209343, IMG submission 184026) | Groundwater microbial communities from Rifle, Colorado - Rifle CSP2_plank lowO2_0.2 (SPAdes) (version 2) | ecosystem: Environmental > Aquatic > Deep subsurface > Groundwater | place... | reverse complement strand
TATCATAAATATTTAGTTTCTCATATTATTTCTTTCGTTAATCACTGCTTCTAAAACACTATGTATAGAATTTTGTTTTATCATATCTGATAATAATGCATTTGTATCTTTCGGAAAACACAAACCACCATATGATAACAAACCATCTGGACCTGGAACGTCAGTATGTTGTGGATTTATCCAGTTATTTTTTAGCATTAGTTCGACTATTTTGTTATGATTAATATTCAACGATTTTGATAAATCGTATAGCTCATTAAAAAACTGTATTTTAACCGCATAAAAGCTATTACAATATAGTTTTATTGCTTCGCTCTCTGATGTTGAACATACAGATATATATGCATTTGGATAATAATAACTATAAAATTCTTTTAATTCGTTAAACTTCGATAACTCTATTACATTACCTAAACCTAATATTATGTGAGTTTGATTATGAAAATCTTCATATGCAGTTCTCGCTGTTAAAAATTCTGGATTATGTACTATGTTTAACTTGTAGATATCTTCTAATATTCGAGATGTTCCAATCGAAACAGTCGATTTAAGTACAACTATTCCGTGATATTCAAATGTACGCAATTTTGTACATACTTTGTGTATCTCTAATATATCATATTCTTTTTTGTCATAACTATATGGTGATGGCAAACATAAAAATATAGCATCACAGTTTAAACAATCTTGAACTGTTATCTTGTTATATGGTTCTTTGAGATCCACACACTTTAACAAAATCTTATGTTGTTCAAATGATTTTCTAATTGCATCCCCTACAAGACCAATTCCCACTATTGCGATATTATTAATCATTAATATATCATCATATATATTATAATATCTATATGATTCAATTAGGAAACTATAATACTCATAAACAAGCAGTTGTTACGACTAACAATCAAATATTAAATGTAAATTCTTTGTCACCACATCCATCATCTGGATATTATTATAAGATAAATCTAGCAAAAAATGTGTATAATTTATATGTTGAAGCAAAATTAATTGAAGGAGACAAAGCATTTATATATTGTGAAAATCAACAAAAATATCTAATCCCTAGAATATATATTTTTACTAAAGATACTAAAAAAACATATAAAATTAAGTTCGAGGGATATGGACAAGTGCGAATCGGCATATTATTTTGGAATGCAAAAGTTAACTATCATCTAGAAGTATATAAACTAGAACTGTTCGATTTAATAAACTCTAAAGAACAAATTTTACTAAATCAAGTAAAAAAAGAAACATCAATTTTCACAAATACTAACGTTAAAAACGAGATTAAACAACTTGAACAAAACTTATTACCAATACCAACACATAAAGCAAATCTAATTGCTTATATATCTAACTTAGAAAATCTCGATGTCAGTCTTACTATGTTAGTGCAGAAATATTTAATTAATAGTTTAAAAAATATGAAATGTGATATTCTCGATATACATGATATAACAGATTTATCATTATATAATTGTGTTATTTTAGATCATTTATCTATACACAGAGGTATACATAAATTTACAGACGACGAATTTGACAATATTTTGTTAGCTCTAAAAACAAGCAAATATACTATATATCTTGGACATGACGAACATGAATGGAGTTTTAATTTTTTACCAAAAGCTAAACATTTACATGATAAAATAAAAGATATAGAATTATATCCTCGCAAAATATATGAAGTAGGTTATTTCTTGCAAAATTTTTTTGATGAATATAATATTAAAGGTTACATTAGTATGAGTGATACATATGAATTTAAACAAATTAGAAAAGCGATACCATATATAGAATATTATTTGTTACCACATCATATAAATACAGATATATTTCAAGAAATTAAAGCCCCAAAAAATATAGATGTATTAGTGTATGGATGGACAACTAAAAATGCATATTATTTTAGATGGCGTATGGTAAATATATTAAAATCAATGAATATCAAACTGCATATTGTCCCCAGAAAATGTAAATATGATAAAAATATATGTGAAAGAGGATTAGCAAAGTTAATTAGTACATCATGGTTAACTTTAGGATGCACTGATAACTTTAACTATCTCGAAAGAAAGTTTCTAGAAATCGCATCGAGTGGTTCTGTTATTTTAGGTAATATGAACGATCAAGGACGTGCTATATTTAAAGATAACTATATACACGTCGATTATAATATGTCAGATATAGAAATTAAAAATATAATTACAACAAGTTTAGCAAATAAAACATTATTGAATAAATATAAAATAAACTTATTAAAAATAGCTAAATTATATAGTTATAACACTTATGTGAATTTGATATGTGATATTGCAGAATGTCGCTATTCTGTATATCAATATCCTAAACCTAAAGGCGATATATATTATAGTTCAAACTATGAACCAGATATATATATAACTGGAAAACATATTGATTTAGTAAACTTACAAGGTATAAAATCACGTAAATATGTTATTTGCCCAAACTATGTTATAGATGGAAAGTGTATTTATTGTGATAAACCATTGCACGAAAAAATAGAACATATAGAAAAGAAAAATATTGACTTTGAATATAATTATTGGGAAAAATTATGCTATAATAAAAAATTATTAGTAATTGGTGAGCTTCCAGAATTAGTAATTGAACGATTAAAAGAACATTTTGAAAGTGTTGATATAATAAACTAATATATTATGTCTATCAACAAATAAAACTAATATATGTTAGTTTTATCTATGAACTTAGGAAAGAGAATATATCATAAAGAAGCTACAGAAATATCACCAAACGTTATAACAGCATTATCTCAATATAATTCAGCAGGTTTCTATTATGAAGTTAGATTAGAAGCTAACCAAATATATATGTTACATATATTAGCCGAACTATTAGATGGTGATAAAGCTTTTATATATGCAGAACATCAAAATAATATATTAATAGAACGAAAATATTTCATTAAAAAAAATAAAACTAAATTGGATATTAAATTTTCGAATATTAATATTAACGGTATAGCTAGGCTGGGTATATTGTTTTGGAACAAAGATATCAAATATATAATAAAAGTGTATAATTTTAGTTTAGAAGTATATAAGCAATCATCTACTTATACTATTCCTAAACATTTAGTTATTCCTCCACCAACATTATTATATAAAGCAAATTCACACAAAAAAGTATTAATTATTATATACACTTATAATCGTTTTTACATGATTAATAATTTGTTATATATATTACATAATAATATAATAGATGATTTAAATGTTAAAGTATTAATTTATGACGATGGTTCAGAACCATATCCGTGCGATATAAATAATTTTAATTTGGATGTAATATATCACAAATTCGATACAAATCATGGAAAACTACAATGGTATCGAATGATTTCTAATATATACAAAGATTTACGCAAATATGAGTTTGATTATACAATTAGTATACCAGACGATTGCTGTATTAAAATAGATTTTATTAAAACTTGCATAGACAAGTTCGAAATTATTAAAAATTATGACCAAAATTATGTAACTTTAACTCTTAATAACGACAGAGATAAATGTTGGACAAACTTTGATAAAGTTTATATTGGTAATGATATCTATTTATCGCAATGGGTTGAAATGTGTTTTATTGCTGATCGAAAATATTATCAAGCATTAGCTTATAGCCTTGATGATTTTGTTAAACCAAAAGTAAAATCATCTGGTGTCCCATGTTTTATTACTAACAAATTGTTTAATTTAAAATTAAATATGTATTTAGTTAAAAATAGTTTAATATATATCAGCAATCAGAACCAAAGCCAAATGAACAATGATTTTAACGATGGACGGTTAAATTCTCGTGGATACTATTAGTTTGACTATTTCATTTTGTTTATCGGATGTATTAAATGGTGATTGATCTTTTAATTTAGCAGAGTGATAATATATAGTTTCATGTTGGTTATATTCAGTGTTAATTTTTAAATGCAATCTCGGATTTCCTTTAAACGATATTTTTAACATTTTAATATTGTGTTGTTTGGCATACAACGATAACCATATATCTGCCATATTTGGATATTTGAATATAAACGGATTTAAATTAATTTTATTAGCGTTATATGCTAATGTTCCAGTTCCTATTATATCAACTTCTTTCGTTTCTGTTATTATGTCGTGAAAATGATACGTTGTTCTATCGTTGTAATAATTCGTAAAATTCTGCGGTATTGTTGATCCACATGCACTGATAAGACAGTTTGGATGTTTATTTAGTTGTTCTGTCATTTCTGTTATATATGATTTAGTATAATATATATCGTCATCACATATAAAATGATAGCCTCCTTCTTTATGCGAAATTTTATCTGTCCAAAAGAATTTCCCAGCATCTCCATTGTTACCATAATCTTGGGATCTTGCAATTATAATTTTTGGGTTATATAAAAATTTAGGAACATCTTGATAATCATTTAAATATACATGCAAATATGACACATTGTCAAACAATGATTGAACTGTTTTTTCTAACGATCTAATTCGAGATGGAATAGATGCTAACGATGCAACTATCATTATTAATATATAATTTATATATAAATTATATATTGAAAACATGCGTTGTTAAATATAACTTATATCTATATGTAGATTTATATAAATGGAACAAATCATATTATATAAACAAGCAATTCAAAGAGATAACATTATTACATCACGATCTCAATATCAATCATCTGGATTTATGTACAAGGTAAAAACAATAAGTAATATTAATTATGTGCTTGATATTGATGTTGAACTATTAGAAGGAGACAAGGCGTTTGTATACGGAGAATATATTAATAAAGTTAATGCAATTCCTCGCACATATATAATTACCTCAAAATATATTAACCAAATTGAACTTATCGGCACTGGTGCGGATCTAAAAATTGGTGTGTTATTTTGGACTGCAAATGTTAAATATACTCTTAAAATTAATAAATTTACATTCGAAAAACGGAGTAATAAACCAATCAGTTTATCAAAACCACATCCGATTAAATTAACGAGTAAAACTATATATAATATAAGTATTATAATACATTGCTGTGATGAAGTTGATAAACTAAATAATATATTATATACAATTAATAACAGTTATATACCGAACTTACAGATAACTGTATATATTTATGATTACGGACAAAAGAAAAATTTATATAAATTCAATCAACTTAATATAAAATATATACATCTTAAAAAATATTCGTATATTGATACTTTGAAGATATTATTCGATGAAATGAACAAGCTTAAATATGACTATTATTTATACATATCTATTAACGATATATTTAATATAAATTTTATATATGGAGCATTTACCGCGGTTCAAGATCATTCGTTTGTTGGTTTTAATAATAAACAAGGAAATGCTATGTTATATAGAAATACAAATGAGTTTCCATCATCTTTTATAGTAACTTTAAAAAAATTTAACGAACTTAACACTTTTATACAGCGACAACAAGAAAACAAATCGCTCGCACATATAACAAATAGTTATGAACATTTAAACGATATATATATATCACAAGTAGTCGAACTTGAAAACTATAAATTATATATGATCCACGGATAGTTATATTTTATCATATCGGTTTGTAGTTTTAACGTATCCATTTTGCTATTAGTTCGATTAATTGAGTTCGTGTATATTGTATTTGATATGTGATTATTTATTAACAATATCAATTTCATATCTTTAATATGTACTCTGACTAACGGTAATTTTTGTTGTTTCGCTTTAATCGCAAACCATATATCTGCCATATTAGGATATTGAAAATCTGATATAGATATATCAACAAAATTTGTATTATATGCCATTACTCCAGTACCTACAATATTGACAAATATATCTGTTTGACATTCTGTATACAAATGTATAGATGTTCGATCTTTATAATAATCGTTCATTTTTGATGAATCGATTTTAATTATAGAACCACATCCACTTACAACCGCTTTATCTTTATATTTTTTCAATTTAGTCATCATTTGTTGAAAATACTCTTTTGTATACACTATATCATCATCGCAAGTAAAATGTATACAATCCCTAATTTTATTAGCCCAAAAAAATTTACCAGCATCACCATAATCTCCATAATCTTGAGATCTCGCTATTATTATTTTCTCGTTTTCTAAAAAATCGGGAACAATTAAATAATTATTTAAATATACATGCAATGTAGAAACATTTGGTAATATAGAGTCGACTGTTTTTTCTAGTGATATTGTTCTTTCTGGTATTGATGCAACAGATGCTACTATCTTCATATATTGTGTATAAACGAATTAATATATTTATATTACACGCTAATTAATAATATTTTTAATTAGAATGTTATATATATGAGATATATTCCTAATCAAAAAGTTAAAATAATACCTGAACCAAACTCAATTATAGTTATTAATGACCAAGATACAAGCACACCTGGTGTATATATAAAATATAATTTTACAATAAATCAAGAATATAAAATTATTACAAAACTCGATAATATTAAAATTAAAGGTAAATTAAGTTTATGGATCGCAGATGCAAATAAAAAAACATTGTTGTTTCCTAATAGCTATAATGATATAGTATATAAAGCAAAACGTACAGACGAATATTTAATTGGAGTATTAATGTCTGGATGTAAAAAAGGGGATAGTTTTATACTTTATAATATTAAAATAATAGAAGTTGTAAAAATTAAAACTCATGTAACTGCAAAACCAATTATTAATTCTAGTGATGAAATAATCGAAGTCATAAAATTTAAAACTTCAGTTATCGCAAAACCAACATTAAATTTATCAATACAATCAATTATTAATTCTAGTGATGAAATAACAGAAAAGAAAATTGCAAAAAAATCTAATTTATATAATATTGTTACGATGGTTCCAGTCCACGGTCGTCATAAAATATTATCAAAGGTATTAAACGCACTTAAAAAACAATCATTAAAAACATATATTGTTTGTGTAACTTCTACCAAAGAAGATTATCTATTTTGTATAGATCAAGGATGTATTGATCATGTAGGAACTGTTATAAATTATCCAAATAAACCATTAAGTACTAAACATCAAAAAGCTTTAAATTATATTAAAAAGTTAAAACCTAATGCAGTTATGATATGTGGAAGTGATGATATATTAACACCAAATTGGGTAAACGAATGTTATACACAAATATTATTGGGAAATGATATAGTCGGTAAGAAATATCATTATATATGGGATGTATTAACAAATACCATATATAAAAATATATATAAGGCAGATTTTCATATAGGTGCTGGTAAAATGTTATCATCTAATATATTATTTAAAGTTCAATGGCATATGTATAGCTTTTCACGCAATAGTTCTCTAGATTATTACTCTAATCTAATATTACAAACACAAAATCCAAAAAATTATTTTTTAACTAATCAAGACGAAAACATTATATCTGTTAAGAAAGATTGGAAAACAATAACTTCTTTAAATGATATACAAAATGCTAAAAATTCAGTTACAACTATAGAACCGATGTTACCGATATATCATAGTGATATATTAGCAATGTTAGGAGACATTTAATATAAATAAATATTATTATCTATATTAAATGTTTAAAAATCAAAAGGTCGAAATTATTTCGGGTGATAAAACGAAAGTTGTTTCTATGCAAAATAAAAGCACTCCAGGAATATATTATCAAATAAATGTCGAACATAATACTAGTTATATGATATCTACTAATATATATGATAACTACGGAATAATAAAATTATGGATTGCAACGGTAAACAAAAAAACGATAGAGTTCAAACACAAACTCCATACTGGCTATAACAAACTTATATATGACAATAACAAAAATAAAATATTATTAATTGGCATTTTATTTACTAACGTTATATTAAATAATTATTTCGTTTTTGACAATATAACTATTAATCAATATATTAAAAATGTTGTAAAGAATAAGTTATTTATAACAGAAAAGAAATTATTATTTGTAAGCAACGATGTATATTGGGATGTATCTGGAGGAGCATATTTATGGGCAAAAGGAATAATCTCTTTTTTGTCCGAACAATGCAACTGTCAAATTGACGTATTTATTAGCCGATTCTTTGTTAATGGTGAACTAATCGAACAAGATTATTGGACTAAAATCAAAAATGTTAAATTAATTAATTTATACAAAAACCATGATACTAAGCGAAGAAAAAAAAATAATAAAACAGCAATACGTATTAATACTACTACATTATTTAATGAAATAGTTAAATATGATAATGCGAATTCGTATGATTACATTATTAGTCGCGGTTATATCGGTCAAATATTAATGAATAATAAATTGGCAGATAAAACTATCTTTGTTCAAATATGTACAGATAACGATCCACCTATCGATAAAATAAAAAATAAGATAGTTGCATACCATTCACAATATGAATACGTTGCACATAAATCACTGAATTTGCAACATATCTATTGCTTACCACCTATGTTAGACGACGAATGTAAAATAATACGCATGTTAGAAACTCCTACTAAATTTTGTTATATCGGGACATTTCACGCAAATTCTAAAATAGATGTTGTGTTAGATAATTTTAATTCTCTTTTGCAAACAAACGACAAATTACAATTATATATATCTGGTAAAATTCATAACAATTATGTTCACGAAATATCACATCTTACTAACAAATATCAACATTCTAATATAATATATAACCTAAAATATGAGGGAATACCATATAATCAATGTTATGATACTGCCAATTTATGTCATGTTGCTATACGTATAGATAGATGGTGTAATCATCTAAGTGAAAAAGTATTATTATATATAAATTTAGGATTACCAATAATATTACAAGACGTTAATATTCACAAACGTTTGTTTGGTGCAGATTATCCATTATTTATAAATAAAGAACTTACTAATCTAATAAATATAATAGAAAAAGCACAACAACAAAATGTATATAATTTAGCTAAAGAACGAGTTATAAATGCATCAAAAATATTAACTAAAGAATATATGCTTCATAATAATTTACATTTCGAGTTTATATATTAAAATAAATTACATAGTATATATAAATTAATGAAGATAGTTCTACTTGTTGGTACTCGTCCTAATTATATAAAAGCATTTCCAGTATACAAACAATTAATAACAAATCATCAAGTTATTATTATACATTCTGGTCAGCATTTTGATGTTGAAATGGACAAAATATTCTTTGATGATCTTAACATTAAAAGTCCTGATTATAACCTACAAATACGAGGCTCTATGATGGAGCAGATATCTAGTATATATCTTAAATTACCGTCAGTTTTAAATACGATCAAACCTGATTTAGTTTTTGTTTTTGGCGATGTCTCTACAACATTTGCAGGTGCATATATAACTAAACAATTAGGATTTAAATTAGCTCACGTAGAATCTGGATTAAGATCTCGTGATATATCTATGCCAGAAGAAATAAACAGAATAATTGTTGATCATTTATCTGATTATTTATTTGTAACAGAAAGAAGTGGTATGACAAACCTTAAAAATGAAGGTTTACATAATGCTATTTTTGTTGGTAACACAATGATAGATACGTTGATTGATAATATAGACAAAATCAAAATTAATATGACACATCAAGAATATAATTTAACAGATTTTGATTATATTGTATTAACTTTACATCGTCCACCAAATGTAGATAGCAATAAAATATTTGATATATTAAATTTTTTAGATGATATAGGAATTTCGATTATATATCCAGTTCATCCTAGAATTAAAGATAAACTTTTTAATAAATATAAAAATATTAAACTAATAAAACCATTAGGATATATAAACTTTCTCGGACTAGTATCAAACTGTCATCTCGTTATAACAGACTCAGGCGGTATACAAGAAGAAACTAGTTTTCTAGGTATTCCTTGTTTAACTTTTAGACAAAATACTGAACGTCCAGTTACAATATATAAGGGAACAAACAAATTAATTGATTTTAATGAAGAAAATAAAACTAAAATTAAGGATTACATATTGGATTGTTCACATAACGCAAACAAACATAATATTGAAGGATACGACGGACACGCATCTAAACGAATCGCTGAATATATAAACAAATTACACTAGAATATAATAATATTTTCTAGCCTTCTTTGTTATACATCATTTATTTACATTTATTAATTTGTAATTTGTTTAATTATATCTTCAAACTTCGCCATAGAAAACATATTAATTTTAGAACCTGAAGAACAATTAATTATATTAACGTTTTTGTCATATAATTGCTGTTTTAACTCGATCCATGCATTTAAATGATTTCCAGGAGTATGATACAAATCTCCCGCTTGTTGATATGCATCCCAAAAATAGTTTGGATTTATTTTCGGAGTTTCTTTTATTTTCATTCTATATTTAGTTTCTTTTTCAATGTTCTTCATTTCTTGTATTGGATAATAGCAATCCATACCAATCAATATTATATATTTATATCCTAACTCAACCATCGTTCTAACTGATCCTGCACCAGTTGAACTTGTTTTAATCGGATGTTTTCCATCATCTGGATCTTGATGCCATCCAAAAAAATCTTTATTATGTTCTTTCTCGACATATTTTGGATGTTTACGGATATCATTACTAAAATATGTTTGTTCTTTATTAGGTAGAGTAATCAACGATTTATAAGTAGGTTTTTTTAATAAAAACCATTGTTTAATAGGATTAGTTTTATCTAATATCATTTGAGTAATTTCATCTCTATGTGATAAAGTTAACGCATAATCATAACAACAATAATATGTTGGCCACCAATTTATTAGTCGCCAGTATCTATACGCCGCATTAAGCCCAGTCGTGTGTATGCCAGAATTTCTCAATAATTCAAAATATTCTTTTTGTAGAGATGGACCGTTACCCATAATAACCACTGTGTTAGATTTGTTCATATATATCGTGATCTATATTTTTTAAAATAAGGATGAGACACATCAAAATATTTCCTTATGTCTACTATCTTTAAAAAATTAGTATTTACATTTGTATCTAATCTATCTAAAGGCTTTGTTTGGTTCTGATAAAACTGTTTTATATCTAATGAAGTTGCACCCGTATTATATATCTGTCTAAATGCTGGTTTTATATATAACCATATATTTTCCATATTTATTTTATGTTGATTATTTTTTTGTTTATCGTGTCCTGATGATATAGGGTTTGACATAGATATATTAGTCGTTGTTATTATATAGTCTTGAAATGATATTTCTAAAAAATTAATAAAATGACAAGCACTCCACCCTCCTCCAAAATCTCTATTATACGGCAAAACCCAATTTAAAATAGATTTATGATATATTTTACAACAATTATTTGAAAATAACCTTTTATAATAGGGATAAGATTTATCTAATTTCTCTCTATCGTAGGCTGGTGATAATTGAGCTGGATAAAGAATTTGTAAATCATTAATAATTTGATCCATGACAGATAAATTTGTGTTTGAATTTAATATAATATCATCATCTATGAACATATAATAATCATATTTTTTAGGAACGTTTTCATATAAATAGTTTCGAGTTTCACTCCACTCTGATTTCGGATAAAAGCCTAAACAGTTAGAAGATGTTGATTTAATTTTATAACTAACAAAATATAAATCAACACCCTTGAAATATAAATGATGTTGTAGAGATGGTTCAAATGCACACACTTCTAACACACAAATTTTTAACATCTAATAATAACATATATATAGATGTATGTATTATAATCGCATTATTAAATATCTATATAAATATATGAATTGGATTAAAAATCAAAAAGTGTATATTATACATAGCGAAAAATATAGTATCGATTTTTTTGTATTACAAAATAAAAGTACACCTGGAGTTTATCGCCGTTATAATCTTATTGGAAATTACAGAATAAGATATACTAAAAATCATGATGATATAATGTTATGGGTCGCAAATCCAAAAAAACAAGCAATATTATATACACGCGAACAAGATTGTGAAATCATATTAGAAGGCAACTGTTTTATTGGTTTCTTAATAACCAGTCCACAATTAGATGTATTATATCAAGTGTCCGATGTTAGTATAATATTAATCAATGATAACCTTAAAAGTGCTATTCAATACACAGAAAAGAAGAAGGAAATTGTTATTAAAGAACCAAATAAAAATGAACATATAACAGATGGAAATCTAACAATTAATAAAAATATAATTAACGACAACAAAATTATATTATCAGCTCCATCTACATGTCCAATCCCATCAGTACAAATCAAACAAGATATAAACATATTAAAACTAAATAAAGAATCATTAAATAATACAACAAACGTCATAAATGTAAAAGTTAATGATACTAAAATTATATATAAGAAAGAAAAAACAAAATCTACTAAATTTATTAAAAAAAAATTAATAAAAACAAAAATAACTACTGCAGAAAAAATAAAATTATATGATGATGTACGATTATTGAGAAAACGCGTATGCGACGATAAAACAAAAAAATCAAAGCCCATCGATAAAAATCTAAAAGTATTAAAAAAAGAAACAACTGAACCAAAAATTATTAAATTGCCAAATAAAATAGATATAGTTTCTCAAGTTCAGATACACAAAACTAAAACACCAGTTTCAATGTTTACTGATGTGAAAGATATTAATACTTTCTTCTCTCATATATATTTAATTAATTTAGATAGACGTCCAGATCGTTTACAGCAAATGAACAAAATATTAATTGGTATAAACTTTGATCGAGTATCAGCAGTCGATGGTAACAAATATAATCCCACTAAACTTAAAAATGGTGAATATGGTTGTTTACAATCTCATATTAATATTATTACAGATGCACTCGAAAAAAATTATGATCGTATATTAATATTAGAAGATGATGTATTACCAATTCATAATTTTTATAAAATATTTAGTAAACATCCATTTCCTAACAAATGGGATATATTATATTTAGGCGGTAATCAAAGCAGAAATGGCATAGATTTTGATCGTGTTTCTTATTATTATCGAACATATAACACTCTTGGCACATTTGCATATGCATTACCCAAACATATGTATCAAATAGTTATTGATGAAATGACTAAATATTTAAGACCGTCAGATTTATCTTTAATTGAATTACAAAAAAAATATTATGCTTATGTAATATGGGAAAATCTATTTATATGCGATGTTAACAATAGTGATATACAGTTTTATAGAGACTTGAAAGAATTTAGTAAAAAGACGCATTGGAATATAGCTAAATATGTCGATCGAAGCATCTTTGACAAAATATTAGTTGTAATGGGCAACGGTCCGTCGTTAAAAAATGTTGATTTTTCATTATTTAAAAACGTATCAACGTTTGGATTAAACTCCGCATATCGAGCATACAAGCAACTTAACTTTACGCCAACTTATTACGGTTGTTTTGATAATGTGGTTTGTGAAAATCATATAAAAGCATTCGATGAACTAATAAAAACTAGCACAATAAAAAAATTTTTTTTTGTTAAACATAATTTGTTACCAAAAGAAACTCTTAAAGATAATCGAGTTATTAAATTTAAGTTTAATAGACATAAAAATATTAATTTTTTTGATAAAATATCTAGCGATTTTAATCACTTTTATGATGCAGGTAGTTCTGGTGCAAATGCAGTTCAATGTGGTATAATGATGGGATATAATAAAATTTTGTTGATAGGCTGTGATTGTAACTATGTAGAAATAGTGGACGGTGCTAAAAGATACGACGATAAATATAAAAATCGATTAATTATGGAAAAAACTCCTAAAAAAAATCCTAATTATTGGTTTGATGACTACCAACAAAAAGGCGATAAATTTAATGTTCCTAATACAAATATATATCAAGTACCATCATGGGAAAATATATATAGGGCTACACCACCAAATATACAAGTTATTAATTGTTCGTCTATTAGTAAAATAGATGTGTTTCAAAAAAGTAGTTTAGATAAAGAATTAAAAAAAAATGATTGATTTAATTATTATAATATAATTAAATAATATTGCAATGACACTCTTAACGTTATGTTGTGTAAAATATATCGAAATGAATAAAAATATCGAGGAATGTAAAACATTAAACATAGTATATAACAAATTATATTTGCTAACACAAATTAAATATTTATCTAATATAAATAAATTAAAATATATAATAAAATATGATGACGTTGAATTATTTAAATATTATTTTAGAGGATTTGACTATAATGATTTTTTAGAGGAATGTTTATATTGTTATGCGAAAAATATATTTCTGTATATTATTAACACTTATAAAATCAATATACTCGATTTAATTGAGTTATCAATGTTTGTCAAAAATTACGAGTTTGTTAAAATGATAAATTTTAATGATTATTCCAATCAACATTTAGATATAATTAAACTAATGTGTGATTTATTTGATGGAAATGATGTAGATATATATATAATTTCACAAATCAATAAAAATAATTTGGCAGATTTATTTTTGCGTTATGCTGTTCATTATGGAAATTATCAATTGGTTATATATATTACTAAAACTTATAACACTACAAATATTAAACAATGTATAACCGAATGTAACAAAATTATTAATTTCGGAGATAGCAATCTAGTAGATTATCTTGACATACACGTGTTTAGAATGAATACTCATAATATAATTCTGAATTATTTATTAAAATATGTATAAATATAAATAGTTATCAATTACACTGTTATCATCTGAATTATTTGTTCATCCATAATTGTATGTGTTATCTCTTTCATTTTATTAGTGAAACCCTTAATTGTATATATTTTTCCTTTTAATAAATCTTTATTCTCTTCTACAATTTTAAGAAATTGCTTAATATATTGTGAAATTTCATCAAATTTATATTTTCCACCACTTTGTTTACCAACAAGTTGTCCTAAAACAGTCGTTTGCGGTTGTAAGATTGGTTTCTCATATCCTAATATTGTAATTGGATCAGTCATTTTTTTACCATCTGGAGTTGTTCGGTATGGTATTTCTTTTTTTGTTATTGAGGCACTTGAAAATATATGCATATCAATACGATTTTCTTGGATTAATATAACAAATGCATCATATAACATCTGTATAAATTGTTGTTCGTTTATTGTATTTATTAAAATTTGATTCATATCAATATTTGGATCAAATTGAATAAATCTAAACAATATATAATACACAATTAAATCAAATTTCTCATTACCACTCGGAAATAATACACAAAAATAATTTCCCAATAATGTTTTACCCTTAATCACATATTTGAATATCGATATCATATCATTTATATTAGTAATCGCGTGCGGCATTTTAACAGTTTCATAACAAGAAGTCCCACCTCGTTGTTTCGTCGCTATCGCTCCTCCTCGATAAGGGTTGCTTTGCACCCCTTGTCTCGTCGTCGCTATCTGCACCCCTTGTAATGTATCTAATTGATATTTCAAATTAATATATTTATATTTATATTTCAAATATTTTTGTTTATATACATCATCAGTCATTTATATAATGTATATTATATAAATAGAAATTTATTCTATTATACAAATCAAAACGTAAATGTTGTCCAAAATTTTCAATTTATAAATTTTCACAAATAAAAAACATATGTTTTTCGTTCACTTACGTGCTGCCACCTTCGCAGCACGCATTTCCGCTACCTTTTTTTTTCGCTCTGCTTTTGACACATGAGCGGGCTTCAGGGACGCCAGTTTACAAAGTTCGCTCTCACGAGCAAGCTTCATCTTCATACTATCGTAAGCGTCCTTGTTTCGTTGAGCAGCAGTCTTAGACAACTGCATATACTGCTTCAACTGCAACTCAATTAGAGGATCTGAGAACTTCTTATCCACGGCGGAAATTATCAACAATAATTCTGCGATTTTTTTCTCACAGTCGAGTATTTTGTGAAGTACCACCGTAGCCTGTGAAATACGCTCCTGGTATGCCGCGGCATGTTCCATTTCTTGCATATATGCTTTCGACTGCTTAAGCGTAACCATGGGGTCGAACTTAAGCTTGTGGAAGCTATCCTCCAACTGTGCTATGCTTTTCAAGAATAGCACGTGAATGGTAGTCATGTTCTCGATGTGCTGCTTCACATCAGTTGTCGTATATACATCATATCCAATGTGCGTCCTCGCATCATTCAAAAGCATGCGGATCGCTCTCTTTTGGTCGCTTATTCTCACATACGTCTGGCTCAACTCCTCGAACAGAATCAAAAGAGATGGAGTTTTGCGAAAAGCATTTTGTGCAACATTCAATAGTTCCTCCCAAAACCGCTGATTATCAACAAGAGTATTGATAGAATCCTCTATTGCGATTCTTATGAATACGTGATTCGATGTGGTTTCGAGAAACCACATTGTTATATACATCGCAAACTCTGGATTCGACCGCAAAAGTGCGACCAGCATCAGCGACAGAATTAATTCGTCTATCGAATGTCCAGAATTCGTTCCATTTCTTAAGATTATTCCACATAACCCAGTCCGAGTAAGGTTGAATATGTAGGTCGAAAGCGTGAACAGCAATACTCCGACTCGCATTGACAGACGTTTGAACAATTAAATAATGTGTTATAATAAGTTATATTTATCAATTTTTAGTAACATTTAGTAGGATTTAATATAGTAAAAACCAAATTTATATTTTTAGAAAATAAGAAATGTTATAACATCAAACAAAATATTCTTAATGATAGACAACGCATTTGAAAAACTGCAATATAAACAAAATCGTAGATTTAATAGCTAAAACTATACAATTTGGCGTTATCTAAACTAAATATTAGATAATAAAGTTTATTTTTGTCTAAACTAGGATGATCAATTTTATAATTTATATGATTTCCAGATAATTTAGCGTTATATATATGTGTATGAATATTATCATATATATCAAGTTGCATAGATTTTGCATTAAAATTAACAAATAGTTGTGTTATATTTATAGGTTTCGTTTTTAATATTCCTATCCCCTCGTAACATATAAATCTATTTTTATCGATTTCATATCGAGTTATATCTCTTGATATATAACTTTCAAGATATATATATGATTTTGTATCGGTGTTAATCATTCCACATACACTGCTACATGCTTCATTTTTATGTATAATATTGTATATATGTATCCAGTTGTATCCATCTCTAGAATACATAAATATAACTTCCTTAGTTGCTTTATCATTTTTTATCATGGTATTGGCTAAACCAAAATAAATATTTCCATACATAAAAATATTAGGCGAATAAATAGATACGGCATCATGATTATATTGTCGATAATTAATAGTAATTTCTTTAAACAGTTTCCAATCTTTAAGATTAGTAGATTCTGAGACTTGAACTTTTCTTACTCCGACATTCTTGTTATGTCTTAGATATATTAGATATTTCTTGTCTAATATGTTGTAAACTATACAATTTAAACTATCGAAGTATGTCCCTTTAAAACCCTTTATTACTTGATTTATATTTATTATTTCTCCTTCATTTTTCCAACAAACACCATCTTTAGAACTAAACATACATATATTATTTATATCTTTATTTTTAGCATATCTATGTCCAGCGATCGCTAAATAATGAGTTGGTGATATATATAATGGAAAAAAATTATGGGAAAAATAATTATTTAATAGTAAATTATTGTTATGGATGTATTGTTTGTCGTATTTATATGGTATAATTGCTAAATTTGGACGAATAAAATTAATGCCATCATTGCTAGTGGCTAACGCCGTATATTGATAATCATTATTATATGCGTTAAAATCAATTTGATTCGGTGAGTGTGTAGATGATATAGCACGATAATATAGTTTGATATCTTTGTCCGTTTGTAATATAGTAAAATATCCAGAATGATAAGATTCATAATGCCGTTCTAATTTAAACACTACTTCCTTTTTTATAAACTTATTAATGGTTCTTGTTAATTTATCGACTTTATCTATTAAATTATTGTCTATAAATAATTCAAGCATTTAAAATATGTTCATACAAAAAAATACATAATATAAACTTATATAGCGTTTGTTCTATTGATTTTCTTATAATCGAATACATTATATGTTTAATATTGAAAAAGAAATCAACAATAAATCAATATTAATAACTGGTGGAACTGGTTCGTTTGGTAATATGTTAACAAAAATTTTGTTAACTAAATATCAACCAAAAAAGATAGTTATTTTTTCGAGAGATGAATACAAACAAGATGTAATGAAAAAGTTATATCCAGAAGACACGTATAAAAATATTCGTTATTTTATTGGTGACGTGCGTAATTACGAACGCTTAGAGTTAGCTCTTCACAAAATAGATATCGTATTTCATGCAGCCGCATTAAAACAAGTGCCTGCATTAGAATATAATCCTACTGAAGCTATCTATACCAACATACACGGGTCAGAAAATGTTATTAAAGCAGCTGTTAAAAATAATGTTAGTAAAGTTATCGCTTTAAGCACAGATAAATCAGTTATGCCTGTTAATTTATACGGTGCAACAAAAATGTGTCTAGAAAGATTATTTGTTAGTGCTAACTATATGTATGGTGGAACAAATACAATATTTGCGGTTGTTCGCTATGGTAATGTTCTAGGTAGTCGTGGTTCAGTTGTTCCTCTGTTTCTAGAACAAAAGAATAAAAACGTTTTAACTCTTACAGATCCTAGAATGACACGCTTTACGTTGACGCTCGAAGATGCTGTTATGTTTGTATTAAATAATCTAACTTTAATGATTGGTGGTGAAATATATATACCGAAACTTCCTAGTTATAATTTAGTTCAAATCGCTAAAATTATTGCTCCTGAAGCTGAACAGAAAATAATCGGTATACGTCCTGGTGAAAAACTACACGAATCTATGATATGTCCAGATGAATCATATTTGGCTTTAGAATTTGATAAATTTTATGTTTTGACACCATTTATTAAAGCTAAAATGAATAAAAATTATGATGAACATTATAAATGTTTAAATCCTAAACAAGTAGAAAAAGAAACATCTTACAATAGCGGTTCTAACAAACTAATCGATGACAATAAACTAAAAGAACTAATTGAAAAGTTATAAATATATTTATTCATTTCCTTAATCAACGAGTTTCTTCATAATTATTACATCATAATTATTTTTTAAACTAACTGCTAATTCCTTACTTATTAATAAAAACCCTCTATTTTTTAATTGTTCTATTACATCCGTTTTATTAAACAATCGACCTCTATCTATATATGTTTCTTTGATATAATTTGGCTCTATTGCAACTACATGTTTACAATGTTTTTCCATATAATCATAAACAATTTTTCTTTCATCATCATCCATGTGTAGCAAAACTGCCATAGTATAAATAACATTATAATCTTCCCGTAAAGTTTGTAATAAATTTTTGCATCTACCATTATAAGTTATAAGTGTTTTATATAATTCTGGATAATAGTCTCTTCCCTCGATTATAGCATTGCTATTTATTTCTATTCAGTATAAATTGGTATAACCATCACTATGCAAAAAATGTAAATTTCTTTCAACATTACAACAAAGTTCCATTATTTTACTGTTTTTACTTATATTAAGTTTATCAATACTTCTAGTAACGTTTAATGATGATAAGTTATTAACGGTATATTTTGTTGGTGTATTGGACGGTAAATTATTCACCGTAGTTCTCCAATATTTAGTATATTTTGGTGTGGACATTTATGATAATATTTAGATATATCATAAATTAATAATTTAATTTCATGTGAAAATATTGGCGTTTTATATTATTTGTAATTACTAGTGGATTTGCTATAATATATTTCATCACAT
>Ga0209343_10003428_pt1 | contig 19972 bp, 15 predicted proteins | sample RifCSPlowO2_02_FD_184026 | JGI IMG/M metagenome (GOLD analysis project Ga0209343, IMG submission 184026) | Groundwater microbial communities from Rifle, Colorado - Rifle CSP2_plank lowO2_0.2 (SPAdes) (version 2) | ecosystem: Environmental > Aquatic > Deep subsurface > Groundwater | place... | reverse complement strand
CATGCCCAAAAGCCCAGTTTCCAGCCAGAAGTTCAGGAAGAAATTATGCGGATAATTCTGCACCACCCGGTCCGGCCCCAGGGGATAACTTTGATACTCTTCGCGAAAGCCGGTGAGTCCCGCGCCGAACAGCGGGGATTTTTTTAGGATGTCCGCGGCGGCTGACCACAGCACCAAGCGGTTTTCCCGTGACGGGTCCGCCCCGAAGGAAAGCTCAACGAGCTTCTGCCTGGAATATGGGACGCTCAAAATCAGAAGCGCCGCCGCCGCGCTAGCGAGCAGAATTCTGTTGCGATGCTCCGTGAATAGCCCGACGATCACAACCCCGACCAATAAAGCCAACCATGCCGCTCGTGAGAACGATAGATACATAGCAATCGCGCCGAGCGGCAACACTGCCCAGACAAGGCGATTTTTGCGGACAAAGACCAAAAATGCTAAGGAGGGGCCTAAAAGCAGCGCGAGCGCGTTGGGATGGTTGAGCAGGGAAGTTATGCGACGCGAGGCGACGTTGACCGCCCACCAGGATGTCGGCAGGTTATGAAGGGTTAGGAATTGGTAAATGCCGAAAACGGAGAGGTAAGCCACGAGCAAAGCGATGCACTGGATCAGCCGGGACAATTTTTCTCGGGTATCAATGATGAGAATTACCAGGGCGGAAAACAGGACCGCTTCGAAAAAATACGCCTTGAAAATCCCCGCGGCCTTGACCAGCGAGGGACCGGTAAATATCGACAGGAAAGCGGCAAGCAGGAACAGCCCGGCAAACGCTGCCGAGGCGGGGGACCGGGTGAGACTTTTTAAGGCTTCCCGCCAAGCCCGGCGGCGGGTCAAGTCAATGATTTGAACGAGGCCGAGCAAAAGAACGGCGCTTTCTAGGAAAGTCAGCGGCAGGAAGCCGACGGAAAAGCGGATTTGGTAAGCGGGGAGCAAAAGCACGGTGAGATAAACGCCCCACTCCCGACGATAAACAGCGAGAGCGAAGAACAGGACGAGGCCCGATAAAATCAAGGCTGTCATCACGGGATTTTGATAGTCGCCGCCGCGCTCGACTCCCCGCTGATCCCCCCCCAGAGCTGGTAGCTGCCCTTGGCGGGTTTTTGTCCGGAGGCCCAGTTGAGCGTATAGTGGTAAATTTGTCCGAGTTGCTGCTTGGTGATGTTACCGGCGATTTCGGATTCGTCGCCGCCGGCGTTGCGCAGCCGGAATTTCGCGTTCTCCGCGGCGATATTGATATTGGATTCCAACACAATGTTAGTGGGGAGCCCCACCTCCTGGTTGTCCCGGGGAGTCAGGAGGAGAAGATTGGGCCCGTTCTGAAATTCGACGGTAACGCTTTTCTGGTTGATTTTGTTGTCCCGGGTCCGCACTTGCGCGGTCAGCTGGTGCCGGCCGGAAACGTGCAACGTGGCGGATTCATAATCGAGAGTCGAATTTGCGGAAGCCGCCAGCAAGTAGTTGTCTAAAAACAGTTCCAGTTCCTTCACTTCCTGATTTCCTGTCGCTTCGATCCGCGCGGACCAGGGCGCGCCAGTAATTTTCGCGGGAGCGGTGAGGGACAGTTCAATGGTTGGGTCGGCACTCTGCCCATCGTCCGGTTCCCACAGATAGCCGTTTTGGAGCGCCCAAGCTTTGACCGGCTCTTCCCAGTCCGGGTCATCCGGCTTTTCGGAGTGTAACACGTTGTAGCCAGCAAAATGCACGTCGTCAGATTCGGTCGGCGCGTTGAAGCTCGCGAAAACTTCCGTTTTCGTCGAGGGGCTGTAGGCCGTGGGAAGTTTTCCAGTAAGCGAGTCCACGACGATTTCCGCGATTCCTTCGGGTCGGGTAAATTCCTCCACCGGCTTGCCTTCCAGGGCGCGGCGCATGAATTCCTGCCAGATGGGAGCGGTGGTGGAGGAGCCAAAAGCGCGCTCGGCCATTTCGTCATTGTTGTTGTTGCCGACCCACACTCCGGTCACCAAGCTCGGGGTGTAGCCGATTACCCAGTTGTCCCGGTTTTCCTGGGTAGTGCCGGTTTTGGCCGCCGCCGGCCGGCCGGGAAGCGTTAGGCGGTTGTTGCGGCCAAAAATGTAAATGCGCGATTCGTTGTCGGACAGCACGTTGTTGATTTGGTATGCGATTTGCGCGTTGAGCACCTCTCGTCCACCCGACGAGGCATGCTCCTCCAGAACCCTTCCGGTTTTATCCTCAACCTTGAGTATCGCGACCGTGTCGTGCTTGATGCCGCCCGTGGCGAAGGTTCCATAGGCCGCCGTGTGTTCCAAAAGTTTGACTTCCGCTCCGCCTAAAACCAGGGACGGGCCGAAGCGGGATCGGTCCTTGAGAGTCGTGATGCCCATGGCTTCGGCGGTATCGATCGAATCTTCGACGCTAACTAAAAGCACCGTCTTGACCGCCGGGATATTGAGCGATCCTTGCAGGGCGGACCGGATGGAAATCGGGCCGCGCTGTTTGCCGTCATAATCCTGCGGGGTATAGTCTTTGCCGCCGAACTCCCCGAAGTTCGTGACCACGTCGAAAAGCATGGTGGCCGGACTCATCCCTTCTTTGAAGGCGGTCGAGTACACATAGGGCTTGAAAGAGGAACCCGGCTGGCGCGGGCGCAAAGCGACGTTGACCGCGCCGTCGATTTCTTCGTTAAAATAGTCGCGGCTGCCGACCATGGCCAGAATTTCCCCGGTGCGGGGGTCAATCGAAACCAGAGCGGCGTTCGTGGCTTTGTAATTTTGTTCATTAATTTCCCCCTGTTTCGTCACCGCTTCTTCGGCGATAGTTTGCAGATCCAGGTCAAGGGAGGTCGTGACTTTCAGCCCGCCTTCCTGGAGGCTGAGCTCGCCGTATTTCTGCGCCAGGAGATCCTGGATGTAAAGCACGAAGTGGGGGGCAAGTATCCCTTGGCCGATCACCCGGAATTCCACCGCCGTGTTCTGCGCTTGATTGCGCTCCGCCTCGGTGATGTAGCCTTGCTCATACATCAGCTGCAGCACGGTGTCCGCTCGCGCGTCCAGCTCGTCGCGTCGCGGGCCGTATGGCGAATAGTAGGTCGGCCCTTTGGGTAAAGCTGCCAGGTAAGCCGACTCAAGGAGCGATAGGTTCTTGGCGGATTTGCTAAAAAAAGTTTGGCTGGCGGCTTCGATGCCGTAAGCGTTGGAGCCGTAAGGAATTTCGTTGAAGAATAATTGCAGAATCTCGTCCTTTCCGTATTTTTTCTCGATTTGCAGAGACAAAACAATCTCCTTGAATTTGCGCGCAAAAGTTTTTTCGCGGGTCAGCACAGCGTTGCGGACGAACAATTGGGTGATGGTGCTTCCTCCCTGGCGCAGACTGCCGCTGAAAACGTTTACCAAAGCCGCCCGGAGTATGCCGGTGAAACTGACCCCCCCGTGGCTGTAGAAATTTTTGTCCTCAATCGCGATGACGGCGTCTTTCGCGTGCTGCGGAATCTGGTCGAGCGGTATGAGCGTGCGTTTTGCTTCCCCATGGATTTCGTATAGCAGCTTTCCGTTTCGATCCATGATTTTTGTGGATTCCGGTACGACCCGGTCGGCGAGCTTGTCCGGGGAGGGCAGGGCAAACGAGTAGTAAACAAACAATAGGCCGAAGAAAATGAACAGGACCAGCGCTCCGGCCGAGCCCACGATCACAAGTTTTTTCCACCAACCGCGCACGCGCCAAAAGCGTTTTGACAGATTTTTGATAAATTGCCAGACGATGGCGAGATAGCCCCGGAATTTAGAAGATTTTTTCGGGGGACGCGAGAAATTGTCCGCCCGTCTTTCGATGCGTCGGAAATCAGGAGTTCGAGATGCGCGCCAACCGCGTGAATAATTGTTCATGCCCAGTATATCAACTTCGATAGTTTAATTGTGCTGTTCAAGAACTATGCTTGTTTAGTTTTTTCAGAGTTGGCGTACCCGATAACGCTCGCGGTCGCTCCTTAAGCGACCAATCGAAGTTGTATTACCGGGCTTGGATGTAAGTATACTACTACCGAATAATTTAATGTAGCATCCTCCTTCGCCAAGGCTTCGGAGGATCCGCCCTCGTTTCCGGATTCTTAGTCCGCCGAAGCTACTGGCCGGGGGACTCTAAATGAATTGTCTTTTTTGGGCGAAGGCGGAGAAAAGTGATATACTTTGAACTATGCAGATCGAAGAAATTTTGACGCGCGGAGTCGCCGAAGTTATTGAGAAGGACCATTTGGAAAAAGCCTTGGGGTCCGGCCGAAAGCTGCGCGTGAAGCTCGGGATTGACCCGACCAGTCCGAATATTCATATCGGCCGCGCAGTTTTGTTGTGGAAACTCCGGGCTTTTCAGGAGTTGGGGCACAAGGCGGTGTTTATCGTGGGGGACTTTACCGGACTTATTGGCGACACTTCGGATAAAGACGCGGAACGACCGATGATGAGCGAGGCTGATGTCAAAAAGAACATGAAGACCTACTTTGCCCAAGCCTTTAAAATCCTCGACAAGAACAAAACCGAGACCCACTATAATTCCGAATGGCTCAAAAATCTTGGCTTCATCGAAATGGCCAAAATGGCCAATCTTTTCGGGTTGCACGAGTTTGAGTCCCGCGAAGTAGTCGCCAGAAGAATGAAAGCAGGCAAGAGGGTGTCGTTTCATGAGCTGTTGTATCCATTGCTCCAGGGTTATGATTCGGCAGCGGTAAAAGCGGACGTGGAGCTCGGGGGGACCGACCAGCGTTTCAATCTCTTGACCGGCCGCCGCATTCAGCCGCTGTACGGCCAGAAGCCGCAGGACATTGTGATGATGGCTCTGCTCGAGGGTCTCGATGGAAGGAAGATGTCATCCTCTTGGGGTAATGTCGTGAATATCACTGACGAGCCAAGCGAGATGTTTGGAAAGATTATGTCGCTTCGCGACGAGCTAATTCAGAAATATCTTCTCCTTTGCACGCAACTGCCGCCTGTGGAGATTGAAATGATCCAGAAGGGATTGTCGAGTCCACGCAGTCTTAAAGCTCGCCTCGCAAGAGAAATTGTAACTTTATATCACGGCAACAAGGCGGCGGATCTGGCAGAGAAGAATTTTGAGAGCAAATTCGGAAAAACAAGAGGAGAAGTTGTCCCCGATTACACACTCAAGAAGAAACCAGGTGAGTACGAAATCGTTTCAATTCTGGTCGAAGGAAAGCTGGCGGCGTCCAATTCGGAGGCCCGCCGGAAAATCGCCGAGGGGGCCGTTGAAGTGGGGGGCACTAAAATAACTGACGAATCAGCCAAAGTAAAACTTGCAAAAGGCAGCCTGGTTCGATTGGGAAAAAGGTTTTTGAAGATTGAATGATATGAGAGAAGCGGGCCTAGGGGTTAACCCTGAACAGCAGTCGATCGAGACAGAGACCGCGCCTCAGAAGCGAAGCAAGCTCTTGAAACATATAAAAGAAGTTGCACGGACGGTGGTAATGGTTGGTGTCCTTGGGGGCTTGGGCGCAGGTACGGCTTTAGCCCAAAGTGTTGAGAAAAGAGGAGCTGGTTCTGATTTCGTTCAGTGGTACGGTCAACAGCATGAGCGTGTTTTGAAGCTTGAATCAAAAGAGGCACAATTACAGCAGCGTTTTGGCGATAATTATAGAGCGATCTCTAATTTCCATAAGGAGGCATTAGAAAGGGAGGCGGAAAGATACAAGAAGTCAGGTTCAGGCCAAAAGTACTTTCGGCCTGTTGATTCGCTCTCCATTGCTTTGTACGAACTGGAAACGGACAAGACGGAGAAAGCGGAAACCAGTAAGGTTGATAGCGCGCAAGGCACGATGACAGCCGAGGAACTCAGTGAAATAATCGACAAGACTTTTCCTAAGGGCTGGGTGAATAACGAGGTTGGGGCAATCTTTCAGATGGGGGTGGACAGTGTTTCTGGAGATCAGAAGGGGCTGGGAGGGGGTTGGGTGACTTTAGCACTAATCGAGCGCGCCGGGTACTATGGGAGAAAAGACAGAATCACCTTAAACGCTGATACTAACAAGAAGCATTTGGTTCAGGATATAGTGAATGGCACACTAGCTCATGAGATCGGCCATGCAAACGATTGGGAACTGGACAATGAGATGAATCACGAGGAGCGTGCTGATTTGCTTTTGAGCATTTCTGAGCGTCTTAGCTCAGAGGATCGCTTTCAGTCCAACTATGTGGAATCGATAAATAATGCTGACAAACAAAAGGAAAGCTATCTTAAAGCAATAGAATACTGGGCAGAAATTTGTGGACAATATTTCCAGGATCCGGCCCAATTGCATGTTAAAGACTTCCGTATCGTGAGTGCAGAGATTAGGAGAACCGACCCAAACTTTAACTGGCAAGAGAAAAATCAACTGCGCCGCGAACTCATTCAGAAAGTAATTGAAAGGGGGGGAAACAGATGATTCTAAAAATTAATAAATCCGGGAACCTGCTGGGTCAGGTTGAAGTCATTGATGGGACCGTTCGCTTTTTAGGCTATCATGATAAAGGCTTGGAAAAATTTATTGGCGAGGCCTTGCATAAGGGCATAATCCAATTAGTTGATATATATGACGAGAAGACCCAAACCAACACTATTTTACAGGGTCCGATTGCCCAGTCTGATCCGCATTTCTCCCTAGCCCTAAAGAAATTTTTAGAAGTAGCCGGTTACGAAGTAGTTGAAAAGCACCAGAAAATTGAGGAAGAAATAAAAAAACTCCTGGGGAATTTTCCGAACGACAATCCTGACAGAGTCGATATTATGAGCCGTCTTCCGGAAATGACCTATTTGGAACAAACCGCTATTCTAGAGGGGCTGAAAAATTTAGATAGCCAAGAGTAGTTATCTGAAACTGCTGGCGCAGATGGCGACTGCCAGCGCGTCGGCGGCGTCGTCGGGCTTGGGCACTCTCTTGAGCCCGAGCAGTTTCATCACCATATATTGCACTTGTTTCTTTTCCGCCTTGCCATAGCCGGTGAGGCTGTTTTTTATCTGCAGCGGCGTGAACTCCCGAAGTGTAAGTTTGTGTTGCTCCGCGCATAGCAGAACCACTCCGCGGGCCTGCGCTACAGCGATAGCGGTTTTTACATTATTGTAAAAAAACACAGATTCGACAGCGATGGTTTGTGGACGGTATTTTTTTATCAGCTTGCTTAGATCCTGGTAAATTTCCAGAAGGCGGATCGCCGCCGGCCGGTTTTTTTGCGTGAGAATGCAGCCGTATTCTAAGAGCGTGAGGCGCCGGTCCTTAGTTTCCAAAACCCCATAACCGGTGGTGGCAGTACCGGGGTCAATGCCAAGTATAATCATAAATTCTAAATTCGAATCTCGAAATTCGAAACAGTATATAAATAATAAGTTTTAAATATTTTTAGGATTTTGAATTTTGAATGTTTTGGAATTTGTTTGGAATTTCGGATTTCGTGCTTAGGATTCGTCAATTATAGGTTTGCGCTGGTGTGGACCGCGATGACATCCTCATCGTTTTCCAGCTCTTGCGCCAGCTCCTCGATTTTAGTTTTCTGCTCCGCGGTCAAGCCGACGCCTTGCGAACTTTCTTTGATTACTTGCGCTTCCGCAATCTTCGCCCCCGCGGCAATGAGCACTTGTTTAATTTTCTCCAAATCCACGGGGAGGGTGTAGACTTCGAGGCCTTCCGGGGACTCGCGCACGTCCTCGGCGCCGGCATCGATTGCCGCCAGTTGCAGATCGGATAGATCATCGCGATTGTTTCGTTCGACCAAAATCTGTCCGCGCGTGGCGAATTGCCAGGCGACTGACCCTTGGGCGCCCAGGTTGCCGCCGTACTCGCTGAAAACATGTTTGATGTTATTTGTCGTGCGGTTTTTGTTGTCTGTCGCCGCTTCGATAAGAAAGGCGGTACCAAACGGCCCGTATCCTTCGTAGACAATTTCCTCAAGCTGCCCTTCCTGGCCCTCGCCCGCGCCGCGCTTTACCGCGCGTTCAATAACATCCTTGGGGACGCCCGCGTCTTTCGCCCGATCCAAAACCAAACGGAGGCGAAAGTTCATAGTCGGGTCAGAGCCGTTCTTCGCGGCAAGTGAGATTTCCCTAGAGAGCTTAGAAAAAACCTGCCCCCTTTTTTTGTCGGCAATTCCTTTTTGCCGTTTGATTGTCGCCCACTTGCTGTGCCCGCTCATAAAAATGCTAGGATTTTTATAATGCCTGTTTTATTATAGCAAAACCCCGCCTTATCGACGGGGCTTAGGGCTATTCGTTTTCTTCTGGCTTGGTTTCTTCTTCGGGATGTTGATTCATATCGTGCCCGCTCATATCTTTGGGATCATCGCTGACATCATCGGCGTTGCACATCGGACATGTGGCCATAAAACGCACCCCCTTCCGAGAGATTAATTAAAAGCTGTTCTCCGCTTCGATTACGGTAATCGCGGTCTGGGCGACGTGGCCGCGCCCGGCAGTGTCAAATCCAAAGACACTAACTTCGTGAACCCCTTCGGTAGCGGGAGCGGAAAAACGGAATACGAACGGTGGATTCGGATCCAATAGGCTTAGCCCGCCGGCAACTACCTTGCTGCTCACAAGTTCAGTCCCTGCGGGGGCGGCAACCTCGAGCAATACTTCCTCGCTGGGGTAAAAAGGGCTCTGGGAAAGGTCTGTGATGATCAGATCCCCCGACGCTCCCTGGCCCGCCTTGCCTTCGACGAGAGCCTGTTGGGTTTTGATCAAGTCCGCCGGCAAAATTTTGTCTGCCGAGAAAACCTGCAGGCCCGCGCGGAGTCCGCCGACGTCACCTTCCAGGAGAAACGATAGAGTGTATTGGTTGGGCTGCTCCCCGAACGCGTAGTAAGGGTAAGGCTGGTTGAGTTTCGGATCCAGGGGAATACTCTCGAGAACTTTATCGTCGACCAACTCCGCCAGACCTTTCGGATAAACCTGGTGAGCATTGAAATAAACCCGCAGAGCAGTCTGCAACTCCTGGATATCGGACAAGCGCTCGAGATCCCGGGTCAGATTTTGCGTCGTTTCTTCCGCGGCAGTTTCCTGTTCGGCCGCCCGGGTATTGGTCGTGTCAACCACGATTTGGGACGGTTGGTCTGAAAGCTCAGAATAAAGGTAAGTTCCGGCCAGGCCGAGGGCGGGCAGGGCTACGAGCACCGCGAGCGCCACCATTACTTTTTTTCCGTGTTGTTCCAAAAAACCGCCGGTCGGCGTCGCCGTACTCTGCGCCTCCGCAAAAGCGTCCGTCACTGAGATATTGTCCCAACCGGCGCCGATGAGCGCCGATCGGATTTCTTCGGCGGAAAAACCCTCGGCGAGATTTTTTTTGACGTATTTGATTAAATTATGGTCGGCCATCGTTTTGTGTTGGCCTATGCAAGATTTTTAACCAGGAACTTGTAAGGTGGGTACGCAGTCAGCAGGCCCAGAGGTAGCGCGTATAGGAATAAATTTATTTTGAACTCCTCAACGTATGAGGCGATGATAATTAGTATTATAAGCAAAACAAGCGACATCGAGATAGATTTCCACCCACTCCACACCTCTCCGCGGCTAAGCAGCATAACAGGAAACTTTCTTAGTATCAGGCCGAACATGACAATTGATAAGAAGTGAGAAAAAATTATATAGAAGACAAACTGTGTATCGAGATATTCACCAATTAAGGACAGAGCAATTAGTCCTATAATGTAGGATACGAAGTAAAATAGTTTGGTAGCAGTTTGTATCATTTTTTGGTGCGCACGGCTAGGATTCCCCGCCCAGGGCGGGTGCGCCTCCCGTTCGGGTCTGAGGACCCCTCAGGGTCTCGAACGACGGGCGCAGAACCTGGCAATATTTTTCTGGTGGGCGTGCCTGGACTCGAACCAGGAACCCTCTGTGTATAAGACAGATGCTCTAACCATTGAGCTACACGCCCTATCTTATACCTGCCTATTTTATCACAAAAATCAGATTATTGTGGCAGAAGCCACCGTGTCCCCGGGCTCGAGTTTGATGATGCGCACTCCCTGGGTGGAGCGCCCGAGCGTGGAAATTTGTCCCAACGCTGTCCGTAGTGTCTGGCCAGCCTTGGAGATGACGACGAGGTCCGCCTCCTCGGCCTTGCTGACGATATGCATGACATTGATTTGCCCGGTTCTTTTGGTGAGGTTCATGGTTTTGATGCCGCTGCCGCCACGGTGCTGTACTTTATATTCGGTAATCGGCGTCTTTTTCCCCAGTCCGTATTCGGAAATGACCAAGACTTGTAAAAGTTTTGTATCCTGCCCTTTTTCGATGACGTCCAGGCTCATCACCGTGTCATTTTTTCGGAGTTTGATGCCGCGCACACCCCCTGCTGTTCGCCCCATTGGCCGAACATCGGTTTCTTTGAAGTGAATCGCTTGCCCGCCGGCCGTGGTGATGATGACTTCATCGTTGCCGCCGGTCGGCTTTATCCACTTTAGCTCGTCATCCTTTTTCAATTTTATCGCGATGAGACCACTCCGCCGCACTTTTTCAAATTCCAAAATCGGCGTCTTTTTCACTGTGCCGTGTTTGGTGCCCATCAAGCAAAATTTGTACTTTCCACTCTCCGTTTTGCCAAGGGTGAGGATGCCCGTGGCAATCTCCCCGGCGCCCAGTTCGAGGAAGTTCACGAGAGCCTGACCCTTGGCGGTTCGGGAAGCTTCAGGGAGCTCATAAACTTTGGTTAGAAAGACCCGCCCTTTATTAGTGAAGAAAAGGATGTCGTCGTGTGTTTCCGCGGTGATGAGCTTGTCCACCACGTCCTCGTCTTTGGTGGTGATGCCAATTACTCCTTTCCCGCCGCGCCCCTGCTTGCGGTAGGTATCGGGGGGGAGGCGTTTCACGTAGCCGGATTTGGTAACGACGATGATTGAGTCTTCGTTTGCGATGAGGTCCTCTATCTTGAATTCCCCCACTGCTTGTTTGATCAGCTTCGTACGCCGTTCGTCCCCGTATTTGTCGCGAAGCTCGGTGAGCTCTTTTTTAATTACACCATCCATTTTTTTCGGAGAGGCCAGCAGGTCCTCGAGATTTTTGATGAGATCCTTTTTTTCTTTAAGCTCATCTTCAACTCGTTTGCGCTCGAGGCCGGCCAGCGCTTGGAGCCGCATCTCTAGGATGGCGGTCGCCTGTTTATCCGAGAGTTTGAATTTTTTGATCAGTTCTCGCTGCGCCTCGTCTTTGTCCGCGGACTGTTTAATCGTTTTGATGATTGCATCAATGTGGTCGAGGGCTTTTTTTAGACCCTCCAAAATATGCATCCGTTCCTTGGCCCGTGTTAGCTCAAACTGCGTTCGGCGGGCGACGACCTTGCGTCGGTGTTCCAGGAAAGCTTCCAAAATCATCTTCAGGTTCAGTACGCGCGGATCGATTCCGTCGACAAGAGCCAGCATGTTGAGATGGAAGGTGTCCTGCAGCTGCGTATGTTTGAAAAGCTGGTTTAGGACTTTGTTGGGCATCGCCTCTTTTTTTATATCGACTACGATGCGCACGCCGTCTTTGTCGGATTCGTCGCGGAGATTTCTGATCCCTTCGATTTTTTTGTCACGGACGAGGTCGGCAAATTTTTCCAGCAGGGTCGCTTTGTTTACGCGGTAGGGGATTTCCGTGATAAGGATTTGGAAATGCCCGTCGCGTTCTTCAACGATTTCAGTTTTGGCCCGCACTGTCACGCTACCTTTGCCGGTTGCATAAGCGCTCTTGATCGCGGCCCAGTCATAAATGAGGCCGCCGGTGGGGAAGTCCGGCCCTTGCACGAATTCCATAAGGTCTTCGCTGGTGAGTTTTCCGTTATCAACCAAAGCCACGGATGCATCCACGATTTCCCGCAGGTTATGCGGCGGGATATCCGTCGCCATACCGACGGCGATGCCCAGCGTGCCGTTGAGGAGCAGGTTGGGGAGTTTTGCCGGCAAGACTTTTGGTTCGAGTTTGGTGGCGTCATAGTTGTTCATCCAATCCACCGTGTCTTTGTCGATATCCGAAATGAGCTCGAGCGACATCGGCGCCAGCCGGCACTCGGAATACCGCATTGCGGCGGGGGCGTCGCCATCGAGCGAGCCGAAGTTGCCCTGCCCGTCAATCAAAGGGTAGCGCATGGCAAAATTCTGGGCTAAGCGCACGAGCGAATCATATACTGCGACATCGCCGTGCGGGTGATATTTACCCAAAACTTCGCCGACGACCGTGGCGGATTTGCGGTAACGCGCCTGAGGGGTGAGACCCAGCTCACTCATTGCGTAAAGCACGCGGCGGTGGACGGGTTTGAGACCGTCGCGCACGTCCGGCAGAGCGCGGGAGACGATGACACTCATCGCGTAGTCGAGGTAGGACTCCTGCATTTCCTGTTCCAAGACGCGCGGCCTGACATAGCCGATTTCCGCGGCTACTTGTTTCGGCGGCTCTCCTCCGCCGTCGACTGGTGGTTTCTCTGGTTTCAAGCTTCTCCGTTTTTTTAGAGGCATTTATTGAGAAGGTTTGAATTCTTTCACGTTTTTGAAAATGTTCCAGACATCCTGCACCGCCGGCGATTCCGAGAGGTCAGTACTACGGAATTTCAGTGAAACGAGCAGGCCCAGGACCATCAATAGACCGGTAATGAAGATTGTCCGCTTCCACAGTCGCACACGTTCCTCATAAGGGCGATTCTGAAGGTTGGTAATTTTTTCGCGCAACCACCGCATTCTATTAACGTTGGGGATTTAGGAGCACAACCTGCATAGTTTCGCCCAGTTCCTGCAAGTTGGATTTTTTCAGAGTCAGTTTGTCCTGGGCGATAATCTTACCGGAGCCCGTTTCCTTGAGAAATTGTTCTACTTTATCAAGCGGCAGTTTCAGACCAGGCTGCGCATAATGCATCGGCACAACAATCTGCGGTTCGATTTGGTTGATGATAGCCGCCGCTTCTTCGGCGTCGCAAACCGTTTTGCCCCCCACAGGGACCATTAAGATATGAATTTCGCCAAGTTCCTCCAGTTGTGTCTCAGTCAGTTCTTTTTGTTTGATACTGCCCAAAAATCCAAGTCGGATATCTTCCATCGCAATGCCGTAGATTGTCGTGTGGTCAAACCCTCCGACTTTGTTTTTGGGGTCGCCCATGGCGGCAATTCCCCGGACAAATACACCCCGGGCGTCGAATTCCCCAGGTCCGTCGACCACAAAAATTTTCTCTCCGGCGAGGGAGCCTTGGTTATTGTAGTATTCATTTTGGTTGTTGGAAATTACGGCGATGTCGGTCTGCACCCGTGGCGGCGTGAGACCAACCGCTTTGCCAAAAGGGTCGGTAACAAGGGTGAAATTTCCGGAACTAATCTTGAAACTCGATAGCCCAAACCAGCTGATTACCATACCTATATTATAACCTCACCCTTGATTTTTTTCCAGGGGCTTGGTAGGATATTTGGGCAGCAAAATTGAATATTTGGACAAGCTTTTCCAACTTTGGAAAAAACCTAATTCTTAACCCTTGTTTGCCGTATCTTGGATACCAACGGGTATCCATTTCGCTTAATTTATGGACAATCCCGGTCAATCAATGCAGCAGCTCCTGGAAGAGAGCCCCAATAAACTGCGCGTTCTCAGGGAGAACGATGTAGTCGAGGGCATGATTTTGAGCGTGGGCAAATACGAGGTATACGTTGATGTTCCAGGCGTAGGCATTGGCGTGGTGCGCGGCCGGGAACTTTACGACGACGAGCAGGTTCTCTCGGCGCTGAAATTAGGGGACAAGGTCTACGCTTCCGTCATTGATATCGAGAATCGGGACGGGAACATCGAACTTTCTTTCCGGAAAGCCGGTCAGGAGCGAGTCTGGCAAACTTTGAAAGAAAAGCTGCAAACTAAAGAAACGGTACACACCAAAATCCTGGAAGCCAACAAGGGCGGACTGATGGTGCGGATCAACAATGTCTTGGGCTTTTTACCAGTATCCCAACTCGCTCCATCGCACTACCCGCGGGTGGAGGACGGGGACAAGAACAAGATTTTATCGGTGCTCAAAGGTTTCGTGGGGCAGGATTTTGACGTGCGGATCATCACGGCGGAGCCGGAAGGGGAAAAATTGATTGTTTCTGAGCGGGCCGTCCTCGAGGACCAGTTGATCGCCAAAATTTCGAAACTGACAATCGGATCAGTGGTGGAAGGGGTTGTTACCGGCGTTGTGGATTTCGGCGCGTTCGTGAAATTCGACGATGAAATGGAAGGCCTGGTGCATATTTCCGAGCTAGCTTGGCAACGCATCGAAGATCCGCGCAATATCGTGAAAGTCGGGGATCGGGTTAAAGCGCAGATCATCGCTATCGAGAATGATCGTATTAGTTTGTCGATGAAACGTCTGCAAAAAGATCCGTGGGAGGACGCGGTGAAGAAGTATCAGATCGGGCAGGTCGTCAAGGGCAAGGTCCTCAAGCTCGCTCCTTTCGGAGCGTTCATCGAGCTGGATCAGGACATTCATGGGTTAGCACACATTGGCGAGCTCGCCGAAGAAAAGATTGCCGATCCGAGCGCAGTGCTCAAAGAGGGCGAGGAAAAAGAATTTAAAATTATTTCTATTGAACCGCGGGAACACCGCCTGGGCCTCTCCCTAAAAGCGGTCCACGCTCCCATGAAACCGCCCACCCCGCCGCCCCAGGCCGCCGCCGAACCCAGTCAACCTGAAGCGGCACCAGCAGCTTCATAAGCCACCAAAAACCCTGAAGCGCCGCTTCGGGGTTTTTTCTCGGAAACGCTTCTTGTTCCCTCAGACGATGCGGATGCGCAGAATGACCGCGACGGAGATGATAAATCCGATCACCAGGAAAAAAAATAGCGCCACATACCAAAATCGCGCCCGAGTGCGGCTGACCATTACGAATTGTTTTTCGATTTCCGGCAGATCCGCGGTTTCTTCACTTTCAATCGTGAGCTGGCGGGGGCGGTTGAGCCTTTCAGCACCCGTGGTAAGGGACCGGAGGATGTCGTACTTGGCCAATACCCCAACCAGATTTTTTTTCTCGTCGACGACCGGCAGCAACTCTTCATCGTGGATCAGAAATGCTTCGGCCGCCTGTTCCAGGCGGATGCTCGAGAGAATATAAAACGGGTCGTGATTCATTATTTGCACGACTTTCATATCGCGGAGTTTCTGCAGTTTCCGATTGAGTTCCGGGGAGTCCTTGCCGTGCATCACTTTCAGGCTGGAGAGAAACCGCACGGCCGTGGGGAGGTAAAGCCCTTTTTTGTCCAGGAGCTCCTTCATCGTGACCATGCCGACCAGCTTCATGTTCCGATCGACAATCGGGACGCCGTTAAAGTCGCGATCGAGCATTGTTTTTGCCACGTCCAAAACGCTGTCTTGCGGCGTGGCCGCCTGAATTTTTGTCGTCATAATATCTTGGACTTTGATTTCAGAAAAGTTTTTCGGCATCAGACGAGTACAGTATATAAGTTGCCGGGCGCTCAAGCAAACCCTATAATTATCCTACTCTTTGGTCTGGTGCCCCTGCCTACCGCAGGCAGGCGAGTATACGAATAAGTTTCCTCTCCCCTTTGGGAGAGGACGGAAGGTGAGGTTAGGAATGTGGAAGATAAAATCTCCGCAACCTCACCCTAACCCTCTCCGATAGCGGAGAGGGGATAAAAATCATTTATATATTGGTAGCTGCCTAGATTTGGAGAAGCGTTTGAAAAGACATAATGCCGGGTCGGTCAAATCTACTAGGCCTTATCGGCCGTGGAAATTATTAGGCCATGAAGAGTATAATTCAAGAAGTGAGGCGGTAAAACGTGAAAGATTTTTGAAAACCCATCAGCAGAAAGAGTTACTGAAAGAGGAGTTTAAAGATAAGTAATGGCCTGGTAGCCAAGTGGTAAGGCAGCGGTCTGCAAAACCGCGTTCACGGGTTCGATTCCCGTCCAGGCCTTAACTATTACAAAGGTCTGTCTCGCTATGCGATATCCCGCGAAGCGGGACAAAACCGCTTGACAACGGGTGTCATGCCTTCGGCAGATCTCTGTCCCTTCGGGACATCTCTCGCAGGGACGACCGAAGGGACGACAAATCCCGTTCAGACCTTTCACCGAATTTTTCCGGGCGAGTGGCGGAATGGTATACGCACAGGACTTAAAATCCTGGGCCCGAAAGGGATTGAGAGTTCGAGTCTCTCCTCGCCCATAATCTTGACCGCGTTTTTGGCTGGGGTTTACAGTATATATAGTATTTAATTAACCAATAATCTTATGAAAAATCGTTTGTTGTGGATCGTGGTGGCGTTAATCATCGTGGCGGCCGGCGCGATTTGGTTTTTTACGAAACGGCCGACTGACGTCATCTCCGCGGATACGACGATCAATGGCGACTACACGGTGGAGAGCGGGCGGCGCTATCTGCTCAAAGGCGGGGCGGCGCTGACCGTCGAGGGCAACCTCATGGTCAATGGTTCTATGACATGTGAGGACGGCCCCCTGCGGCTTGTTGTCAAAGGCGATCTGGTCGTCAATGACGAACTGAAGTGTGAATCGAACACAGCGCAAAACGGCATTCATATCGTCGCGGAGCAGTCGCTGATAATTGACGGCGATGCGGAAATCGTCTCAAGCGGCAGCGTGCAGTTCGCAGAAAGCGAAAATCTTTTGGCGGACTCTGAGGCGGAACTCGAAGCTTTGTATCAGGACGCCGCCACCGACACGGGGACCGGACAGCGGGTCGGCCCTTTGGCGGACGAAGAGAGCGTCGCGATGTCCGCCCCAGTTGTCCGTGCTTTTGGAGCGAGGGTGAAGTCGGGCGGTTTTAGTTTACTACCCCGTGCGCAGGCGACGAGCCATACTGTCGTGATCGGCGGACGATTCGTGATTCCTACTCCGCCGCCGGGCGTGCGCCAAATCGTAGTGGTTAATTTTCCAACGGCAGTGGGCGCGGAGCTTCGGAATCTCGAAATCACCGGCCCGGACGGCCGCCCAGGCGCGGACGACAAGGGGAACAGTTGCACGGCTCGCGGCAAAGACGGCGAGGACGCTTTTCGATTTCTGGCTTACGCGGGGAATATCACCGTCAACAACTTCACGTTGACGATGGGCGGCGGTGGCAAGGGCGGGGACGCGGAGACCACCAAGGACTGCGATCCTGGGATTGCGACCGGCGGCAAGGGCGGAAAGGGAGGCAACTTCAAGATGATTGCGGGCAACCAGTTCCGAATTACGGGAGCGTTCGTTGTGAACCCCGGCAAGGGCGGCGCGGGGGGCGCGGCGATCGCGCATGGCAAGGACGGCGGACCATCCGAGAAAGGCGGCGATGCCACCGCGACTGGGGGGGCTGGCGCGGACAACAACAAAAAACTCGGAATTGAAGGTTCAGTAGCAGGAACGGAAAATGTACAAATTGGTTCTCTCGACGGCGGCCCTGGCGCTGACGCGACAGCCAACCCTGGCAAAGGGGGCGACGGCCTCGCCTGCAAACCCGGGGGGCCGGGCGGCAAGGGCACGGCGACGGGCGGTAAGGGCGGGGATGCGAAATTGACGCTCGCCGGGAGCGCGGTCCGCGCGCCAGGCGCGACTGATTCGGGCGGCGACGGCGGGGACGCGAGAACCCATGGCGGCAATGGGGGCAAGGGCGGGGATTGCACGCCGGACGCGGCGGGCGGCAATGGCGGCGACGGCGGATCCGCGACCGCGAAGTTTGGCGTAGGGGGCAAAGCGCAAGTTAACGGGTTTGACGGAACAAAACTCGACGAAACCGGCGGCGACGGCGGTAATGGCGGCAATGGTTGTCCGGAAGGCGCCGGCGGCAAGGGCGGCGCTGGGAACCCGCCGGGTAAGGACGGAGCACCGGGGAAGAATATTTGTGTACCTCCGGCCAGCGGTTCGCAAACCGCTCCTCCTGACACGCAGATTGATCAGCCACCGGCCACGGACGGGGGTCAAACCGAAACGAAAATAAAAGTGGACGTGATCCAGTATCAGGGAAAATACATTCCGGTGGCTAGTCAGCTGCACAAAGAGCCGGGGCACACAGCCGACCCCTCCCGGTCGTGTCCAGAAGAGCACTGGCATTCGTTTGAGGGGATAGTGGTGGCAGCTGACGATACCCAAATTTTTGAACCGGCAGATCCCTGCGGCTTCGGCTATACTAGCCAATACCCGGTGATGCAAATTGAGGTGCAACCTTGATTTCGTTCGATGACTTCAAAAAGCTTGATCTGCGGATCGCTTTGGTAATAGAAGCGACACCTGTGGATGGCTCGGAGAAACTCATAAAACTCAAAATTGACACGGGGGAGGGCGAACGACAGCTGGTTGCCGGCATCGCCCAGCAGTACTCTCCCGAAGAACTGGTTGGCCGGCGGATTGTCATCGTAGCCAATCTTGAGCCGAAAAACTTCATGGGTATCGAGAGTCAGGGAATGCTATTGGCGGCTGATGCGGAAGAAGGCCCTGTCCTTCTGATGCCGGATCACGAGGTTCCACCCGGGTCAAAAATCCGGTAGGTGGTAGTGGGTAGACGGTAGGCGCAAAATAGTAAAAAAAGACCAGAAAAACGGCTCAACCAAGTGTCGAGCCGTTTTTTGGTATCCTTTGTGTGACAATCTCATCTCGATCGAGATATTTTTGTCAGAAGATCTTTCCAGCGATCACCCCTTTTCTTTAGTGAGAATCTGCTATGGGTTTGACAATTTCTGCAAAATCGAGTACAATGGGATGCTAACTAAATAGTGAGCGGCTTTGAAACGCGCCGAATTGGTCACCTTCCCTTACGTTCGGGATAAGGCGCGTGGAGCTAAGGGTGAAACCGGCACTGGGATTTTTTCTACTGCGGGTTTCGCTACCTGTTGTTAGCAAAATCTGACAGGAGGGCGAAATGAAGTTTATCAATCGGCTCAAGGGAATGCTGTATGGTTGGCGTATGGGCTACACTGCTTTGACAACCGATGCGCTCACAGGGCTTCGGTCTAGGCAGTATTTTGAATACGAGGGCCGTCAGTGCCTAGAACGTCGAGCCCGTCGGAATCGACAAGTTGCGGTAGTGAATTTCGACATTGATCGGTTGGGCCTAGTGAACGACTTTTTCGGGCACGCAGCCGCCGACTATGTGCTCCGTCGGGCTGGAGAAGTAATCATCAACCAAGTCCGGCGCGACTCAGACTATGCCTTTCGGCGCAATCGGTCCATCGAGCAAAACCGAGATCTGAGCGAGCCCTATCGAATGGGCGGTGATGAGTTTTCCGTCTTCTTGGGGAAGACTACCGATATGTGGGCCCTCGATTTTGCGATGAGGGTTCAGGAGGACTTCTACTGTGTTTGCCGAAGCGCCGAGTTCAGAGAAACAATCGCTAGGCTCCGCTTGAATAGCGCTGATTCAACGGGGGTTTCACTATCGTTGGTTCTTGATCAAGTGGGCTTGACCTTTGCCCCGAAAGTTATCGAGGTGAGTGGCGACATGCCCATTGAGCTAGATAGCGCGCTTATCGGAGCTGACGAGAAACTTATTTTATTGAAGAGGGCCGGGCAATAGCCGCCTCGCACTTTTCACTACCCGGAGAGACCGAATGTCTGGTCTCTCCGGCTGTTTTTTTATATAATCCATTTGTAACAACTGTCATTCCAGCGGAAGTGGGAATCCAGTTAATTAAATATAGATTCCGGCTCGGTGGCCGGAATGATAGGCACTTTATGGATCGCAATTTAGCTTTAGAATTTGTGAGAGTTACCGAAGCGGCGGCGATTGCCGCGGCAGGCTGGGTTGGGCGCGGCGACAAACATGCGGCTGACGGCGCGGCAGTTGATGAGATGCGCGCGCGATTCAATCAGATTGATTTCGCGGGGCAAATCGTCATTGGCGAGGGCGCCAAAGATGAAGCACCCGAATTGTATACAGGGGAAAAAGTCGGTACTGGCGGCGGCGGCGGTGAAAATATTAGGCGGGGAGATTCTGGCTAGGTTCGCACCAAGAGATGAGAAAGATAAAAAGAACATCGCGGCTGCGGGGATAAAAGATTTAAATCGAGTGTTTCGCGCGGAGGATTTGGCAAAAGGCAAGCAGTTGACC
>Ga0209343_10003420_pt1 | contig 19991 bp, 16 predicted proteins | sample RifCSPlowO2_02_FD_184026 | JGI IMG/M metagenome (GOLD analysis project Ga0209343, IMG submission 184026) | Groundwater microbial communities from Rifle, Colorado - Rifle CSP2_plank lowO2_0.2 (SPAdes) (version 2) | ecosystem: Environmental > Aquatic > Deep subsurface > Groundwater | place... | reverse complement strand
TTGGGGCAATCATTTTTGGGCGAAAGGCTACTGTGTAGATACGGTCGGTCTTGACAGCGAGATGATCAAGAAATATGTCAAGTTTCAGGAAAAAGAAGAAGCGCATCAACAGGAACTGCAATTGAGACCGGGCTAGCGGGCCTTCTATGAAGGTCCGCTCGTGTGCCCCCCTCTGGGGGGCGTAAGGCAAAACCACGTTCTACGAACGTGGTTCATTTACTTGGCGAACTAGCGAATCTCAAAGCCGCAACCGTGGATCGAAAATGTTGTTAAACATCGGAACACGAGCGTATCAGGCCGACTGAGAATAGGATTTTTAAAATGAAAGCATTCGATAATTTTTTTTGGCATGACGGTAATTTGATCGATGTGAAATTCTCCATCGATAAGAAGGGGAGATCATCGCTTCAGATAACTGCGCTTTTTTACGAAAGTGAGGATGCTTCAGATAGACGAATGTATCAAATTACGGCCGGTGAGGCCTTACGTTTTTCTTGTTCGCTTGATGCAGCGCAGCTTAAGGAAAATGCATTCGCCGGCAATATATGGAACGGCTATTTAAAGGAGAATGTTCTTTGGATGTACTGTACAGATGGCGTAATTGAAGTGCATGCAAAGAAATTTAAGCTAGAGAAGTGCTAGTGGGTCACTTGGCCACTAAATAAGCATTTCTGTAACGCGGATGGTCGGCGCCGTACCGGGGGGCGCGTACATGCACCCGAGCCGCCCACAGCGTGCCGGCGCTGCCGACTGCGCATCCGACGGGCATGTCGCTTGCCGCCCCACTGGAACGGCGTCGGCGCCTGATTCCATGCTTTGACGGGGTAATCGCCACCTATCAATACGATGCCAACGGCAACCGAACCGGCGATGGCAACAATGTCGCCACTTACGATGCACAGGATCGATTGACGCAGTATGGTGCGACCACGTATGCCTATACCGACAATGGCGAATTGAAGACGCAATCGGTAGCCGGGCAAACGGTCCGGTATGACTATGATGTCTCCGGCAACCTGCGGGCTGCTGCGCTGGCCGATGGCAGCAATGTGGACTACCTCATTGACGGGCGCAATCGGAGAATCGGCAAGAAGGTCAACGGCAATCTGGTGCAGGGCTTCCTGTACCAGGACCAGTTGAACCCGGCCGCGGAACTGGATGGCGCTGGCAGCATCCGTGCCCGCTTCATCTACGGCACCAAGAGCCATGTGCCGGATTACCTGGTCAAGGACGGCCAGACCTACCGCATCGTGTCCGACCACCTGGGCAGTGTTCGGCTGGTGGTCGATACAGCCACGGGCACGGTGGTGCAGCGGATGGAGTACGATGCGTACGGGTATGTGATTCAGGACACCAATCCGGGGTTCCAGCCGTTTGGATTCGCGGGCGGCATTTACGATCAAAGCACGAAGTTGACGCGGTTCGGTGCGCGGGATTACGATGCGGCGACGGGCAGGTGGACCGCCAAGGATCCGATCCGGTTTGAAGGTAAAGATAGTAATTTGTATGGGTATGTCGGCAACGATCCCATAAATTTTGTGGACCCCACTGGAAAAATCGTAAAAGAAATAGTCGTCATCGGTGGAATATGTTGGACGGGTTGGAAAGTCTATGAGAAGTGGCAGGAGGGGCAAAAAAAGGTAGATGAACATCTTCAGAACATCAAAGAATCTCAGGAGGCCACAAAGAAGTGGCTTGACGGCGGACCTACTCCGACTGATGAATGGAGGAGAGCTGACCAATCCAGAGAAGATGTACGGGAAGCTGCCAGAGATTTCGGAAAAGAAGCTGCAGAGCGGTATTACAAAGGACCTGTGAAAAATGTTCCAAATAATGCCCAATAATTTTCATCAGTGAGTCAGTGTAGAAAGAATGATTTATGCGAAAATTAGGAATAATTACTTTTATTGTTTCTTCTGTAGCAGTTTTGATCGTAGGAATGCTGCTTTTTTTTGGCCGGCAAATAGACATTGCTAATGTTGGAATCAATGACATCGATAGTCTGGTTGGTATGCTTGAGCAAGACAGGGATATTTCGAAACCTGAATTAATGGCTCTTCTAAAAAGCTACGCCAAAGAAGCTAAAAGTGGAAGAGAAATGGTCGTGTCCGTTGCTGAATTTATGCGCTATGCTGGCTTGTTTTTATCGGCGCTAGCTATCGTTCAGATTACTTTACTGTTTAAAGCTATTTGGCGATTTAGAAACGCACGCAGCCCACAATAGCAAGCATAGCGTGGGTAGGTTGGTGGTGAGCTTGCGAACCCCAACGCGTACACAGCACAGCATGCCGCATGCTCTTGATCGCCACGTATGAATACGATGTCAACGGCAACCGCACCAACGATAGCCTGAACAGCGCCGCCTAAGATGCGCAAGACCATCTGATGCAATACGGTGCGACCGACTATACGTATACCGACCTATGAAGCAAAGGTATTGAATTACTGTAAATGAACATGCAGACCCTTGTTACCGCCGCGCCGGCGATAACACCGTCGGCAACGCCTTCGGCAAAGTCTCCGGGAAATCCTGATTGAAATGCAAGCCGCGACTTTCCCTGCGCAGTAATGCGCTGCTGACGATCAGCGACGCCACATCAACCAGATTCCGCAATTCCAGCAAGTCACGCGTAATCCGGAAATGCCGGTAATACTCGTCGATTTCCTCGCGCAGCAGCCGGATTCTATGTTGCGCACGTTCCAGTCGCTTTGTCGTTCGCACGATACTGACGTAATTCCACATGAAGCGGCGCAATTCATCCCAGTTATGGGCGATCACCACTTCTTCATCGGCATCCGTCACGCGGCTCTCGTCCCACGCCGGCAACGCAATGCTTTTTTGCTTGGGTTGCTGTTCGATGTATTGGGCTGCGGCACGTCCGAGCACCAGGCATTCAAGCAATGAATTGCTGGCCAGCCGATTGGCGCCATGCAATCCGGTGCATGCGGTTTCACCGACTGCATACAGTCCGAGAATGTCGGTTCGCCCGCATAGATCGGTGACCACGCCACCACAAGTGTAGTGCGCGGCGGGAACGACTGGAATTGGCTCCTTGGTGATATCGATACCCAATTCGAGGCATCGTGCATAGATTGTCGGAAAGTGTTCCTTAAGAAATGCCGGCGGCTGATGGCTGATGTCGAGATCGACATAGTCGAGTCCGCGTTTCTTCATTTCAAAATCGATCGCACGGGCAACCACGTCGCGCGGCGCGAGTTCTTCGCGATCGTCGTGTGCGGGCATGAACCGGCTTCCGGCCGCGTCACCGGCTTCGATTGGCAATTTCAGCACGCCGCCTTCCCCACGCACCGCTTCGCTGATCAAAAATGATTTGGCATAAGGATGGTAAAGACAGGTTGGGTGAAACTGAATGAACTCCATGTTCGAAACGCGGCAACCGGCGCGCCATGCCATCGCGATCCCGTCGCCGGTCGCGGTGTCGGGATTGGTGGTGTAAAGATAGACTTTCCCGGCCCCGCCGGTTGCCAGAACCGTGTGATCGGCCGCTACGGTCAAGACTTTGCCATTCTTGATGTCGCGGACATACAGGCCGAGACAGCGCTGCGACATATTGGTCGCGCCCAGCTTGGCGGAAGTAATCACGTCGATTGCGAAATGGTTCTCAAGCAAGGTGATGTTCGGATGCGCGCGGACCTTTTGTTCAAGTGTCACCTGGACCGCGTGCCCGGTCGCGTCGGCTGCGTGAATGATTCTGCGCTGGCTGTGGCCGCCTTCGCGCGTCAGATGAAAACCCAATTCCGCTTTTTCATCGCGCGTAAAAGGAACGCCTTGTTCGATCAGCCATTCGATCGCTTCTCGTCCGTGTTCGACGATGAAGCGGGTCGCTGATTCATCGCACAGGCCGGCGCCGGCAATCAGCGTATCGGAGACATGCTGCTCATGGCTGTCACCGGAATCGAGGACGGCGGCAATGCCGCCCTGCGCCCAATTGCTGGCGCCGTCAAGCAACGCACGTTTGGAAATAATGGCCACTTTGCAGGTCTGAGCCAGATGTAGCGCAACCGATAAGCCGGCGAGTCCACTGCCAATGATGGCGACGTCAAATTTCATAAAATATTTATTTTCCGGAATACATCTCAAGACTATATTCGATTTGGCGTCAGATCGCAGGGCATTTTTCATCCGTATGCCCGTGGTAATCTGGCGGTACATTGAAAAACGAGGTGACAGTATGCTCAGAATTTTGAAATGGTTCGGAATGATCCTGATTCTTGCGGTATTGATCTTGATCGCCGCATTTGCCTGGTATCGCAGTGCGAGCCAGCCGCAAATCGATGGCGGCATCAAGCTGCAGGGGGTGGCGGCGGCGATTGATATCGTGCGCGATGCCGAGGGTATTCCGCATATTTATGCGCAATCCGCCAGCGATGCCTATTTTGCGCTCGGATTCGTGCATGCGCAGGATCGGCTCTGGCAACTGGAGATGAATCGGCGCATAGCGGCCGGACGGACAGCGGAAATTCTGGGTCCGAATGCGGTCGACACGGATCGCTTCCTGCGCACATTGGGTGTGCGGCGCAATGCCGAGGCGATATTGTCCGGGATGTCAACGGATACGCGTTCCGCGCTGGATGCCTATGCGAACGGAATCAATGCCTATCTGGATCAGCGCAAGGAACCGTTGCCGCCGGAATTCATCATCACCGGGGCGCCTGCGCCAGCGCATTGGCAACCGGTCGATTCGGTCGGTTGGCAGACCATGATGGCATGGGATCTCGGCGCAAACTGGTCTCAGGAACTGCTGCGCATGCGGCTTGCGCAAAATTTGTCGCTGGATCAGATCAATGAATTTTTACCGCCTTATCCGGGCGATCCGGTCATGAAAACGCTGGATTACACGAAGCTGTACCGCGAGCTGGCCGGCACCACGCAACAACTTACCTCGGTATCAAAAATTGCATATCCATCCTATGTCGAAGGCATGGGGTCGAATAATTGGGTGTTGGGGGGCGGCTTGTCCGAAACCGGCAAACCGTTGCTGGCAAACGATCCCCATTTAGGTCTGTCCGCGCCGGCGCTTTGGTATTTCGCGCATTTGTCGGCACCCGGCCTGAATGTAATCGGCGCTACCTTGCCCGGCATTCCCGCCGTAATATTGGGCCGCAATGACCGTATTGCCTGGGGTTTCACCAACACCGCACCGGATGTGCAGGACTTGTACATCGAAAAGATCAACCCGGCCAATGCGATGCAGTACAAGACGCCGGACGGCTGGGCCGATTTCAAGACGAGACAGGAAACCATCAAGGTCAAAGGCAAGCCTGACGTCGTGATCGAGGTACGTGAAAGCCGCCATGGTCCGGTCATTAGCGGCGCTCTGCCGATTATGGCAAAGGCGCCGGTCGATACGAAGCAGCATGTGATTGCATTCGCATGGACAGCGTTGCGACCGGACGACGTCACGCTGCAATCCGGCATCAAAATGAATCGTGCGCAAAACTGGGAGCAGTTTCTCGATGCCGCGAAGGATTTCGGCGCGCCGCAACAAAACATGGTGTTTGCCGACATCGATGGCAATATCGGCCTGGTTACGCCGGGCAGGGTGCCGGTACGCAAGCCGGATAACGACCTCAAGGGCCTGGCGCCCGCACCCGGCTGGGACGCGCGTTACGATTGGGCCGGCTTCATTCCATTCGATGAACTTCCGCGCCGGTACAATCCGGAATCGCAGCGTATCGTTACCGCCAACGAAAAGATCGTCGGCGCGGAATATCCGCATTTTCTGACCAGTGAATGGACGTTGCCCTACCGCGCCAATCGTATCGCCGCATTGCTTGACGCAAAACCGAAACACGATATGAATAGCTTTGCGCAGATCCAAAAGGATCATGTCTCGCTTGCCGCGCAAGAGTTGCTGCCTTTGCTGCTGCGGACGGTGCCGCGTTCCGAGCGTGCGAAAGCGGCTTTGTACGACCTGTCGAGGTGGAATGGATCGATGGACGCGAACAGTGCGGAACCGCTGATCTTTACCGCATGGATGCGCGAAGCGTCGCGCCAGATCTTCGCTGACGAACTGGGCGATGCGTTGATGAAGGATAACTGGGAACTGCGCAATGTACATCTGTCGATGGTCAATGTACTGAAAAACCTGAACGGGCAAGGCAACTGGTGCAGAAATGTGAAAGCCGCAGCAGCGGACCAGCCGCAGAATTGCGCCGATCTGTTGTCCGCTTCACTCGATGCGGCGTTGACTGACCTGGGCAAGCGCTACGGAAAGAACGCGTCGAACTGGCGCTGGGGCGACGCGCATTTCGCCCTGTCGGAACACCGGCCATTCAGCAAGGTGGCGCCGCTTGCCAAATTTTTCGATGTCCGCGTGCCGACGCCTGGCGATACTTACACCATCAACGTGGGACGCCACAATTTGCGCGACGAAGCGCAGCCGTTTGCCAATCGGCATGCGGCAAGCTTGCGCGCTCTGTACGATTTGTCCAATCTGGAGAATTCGGTATTCATTCATTCGACCGGGCAGTCCGGCAACGTGCTATCGCCGCTGTACCGCAACTTCTCGCAACGTTGGGCCTCGGTTGCCTACCTGCCGATGCAGACCGACCGGCTGACTATCGAAAAGAACAGGTCGGGGAAATTGACGCTCAGCCCGTAAGGGTTTGCGACCGGAGCCGCGGTCACGCAACCTGGAACTGGCGCGATGCGAACAGCATCGCTTCGACTTCTTCCGGCGTGATCGCGGGCGAAAAAATATAGCCTTGGCCGAGGTGGCAGCCCAGTTTTTTGAGTTCGAGCAATTGCTCTATGGATTCGACGCCTTCGGCAACGGTTTCCAGATTCAGGGTTTTTGCGAGCGCCAGGATCAGCCGGACAATTTCGGCATCTCCCTTGTTTCTTCCCAGGCCGTGAACAAATGCCTTGTCGATCTTGAGCACGTCGATCGGCAATTTCTGCAGATAGGCGAGCGACGAATAACCGGTGCCGAAATCGTCAAGCGCCAGCCGCACGCCGAGTTTTTTCAGCATCGATAGATTCTCGATGGTTTGCACAGGATTTGCCATGACCGCAGTCTCGGTCAGTTCCAGTTCGATGGAACGCGGCAGCACGCGCGTTCGTTTCAGGATGGCGGACACGTCGGACAGGAAGGAGGGCTGCAGCAACTGGCGCATCGATACGTTGACTGCGACGGTCAGGTCTGCGGCATCGGGATATTGCGCTTGCCATTCACCCAGCTTCTTGCAAGCTTGTTCCAGCGCCCATAAACCGATCGGCATGACCAAGCCGGAAGTTTCCGCGATCGGAATGAATTCGCTCGGCATGATCTGGCCGTACTGAGGGCTATTCCAGCGCAACAGCAATTCGAAACCTTTTACCGTGCCGTCCAGCATCGACACCTTGGGCTGGAAAACCAGGTGCAGTTCATCGCGCTCCAGCGCAAAACGCAGCGCCACATCCATCTGCGCGCGTTTGGTGGTGCCGGATTGCAGCGAGGCGTTGAAAATCTCCGCGCGATTGCGGCCGCGTTCCTTGGCTTGATACATGGCGGCATCGGCATCCCGGATCAGCTCGGATGGCGTCTTGTGGTCGGCTGTAAGCAGCGCAATGCCGATGCTGGCCTGGATCTTCACGACGACATCGCCGACCACGACCGGAAAGGACAGCGCTTGCAGCAGTTCCGCGGCCTTTTCGTTTGCTTCAGGCAGCGTGGCGTTTGCCAGAATGATGAATTCGTCGCCGCCAAAGCGGGCAACGAAATCCGACTTCGGCAATTCAGCCACGATGCGGCGGGTAATTTCGAGCAGGCATTTGTCGCCGACATCATGTCCATGCGTATCGTTGACACTCTTGAAGAAATCAAGATCGCAAAACAAGGTAACCAACTGGGCCGGCTTTGTCGGTGTGTCGTCGATATAACTGGCAATGGTTCTCAGGAGGTAGCGGCGGTTCGGCAGCGCGGTAAGCGGATCATGCAACGCCTGATGCTCGAGCCGTAGTTCGTATTCCTTGCGATCGGTAACGTCTCGCGTAATGCCCAGCAGGCCGGATACAACACCATTCGCATCGCGCAGCGGATATTTATTCATCCGGTACCAGCGCCGGGAATCCTGCTCCCACAATCCCTGGAGATCCAGGTCTTCCAAAGGCTCTCCGCTTTGCATTACCTGCATATCCTGCAGATGAAGCAGGTTCGCCATTTCATAAACGTCTTTTTGATTGCATTCCGGCGTTTGCGACATAAACGCTTCGTGAGAGGTTTTACCGCGCAGCTCTTCTTCGGATGAATAGCCGAATCGTTGCTGGAAACTCAAATTGCTGATGGTAAACCGGCCCTCGGTATCCTTTGCATAAATCATGGAAGGATTGAGATCCAGCACCGCGCGCAGCAATGCGTGTTCCTGTTCGAGTCTGAGTTCGGCATCCTTGCGCAGTGTGATGTCTTCAGTGCTGAATACCAGTCCGTTGATCGCATGATCGTGCAGCAGGTTGTAACCGCTGGTTTCGAGCCAGACCCAGTGGCCGTTCTTGTGCTGCATGCGGAGCCGCGAAAATATTCTTCGGCTGGAAGAGTTGCGCAAATAGCGCAGCTTGTTCTGATGGTCTTCGAGGTCATCGGGATGGACGACCGGTTGCACACCCTCCATTTCGATCTCGGATTGCGAATAGCCGAGTACTTCATGTATCGCCGGATTCACGTACTTCACATTGTATTTGTCATCGGTGATTATGAATACCTGGCGCGTCGCACGGGCGATCGCATCGAACCGGCGCTCGTTGACCAGCGCCTGTCCCACCGCGGCAAGATTGGAGTTGAGCGCCTTGGAGAGCAAGATTGCCAGCAGCCCGACGAACAAGGTTGCGAATATGCTCGGCAGCCAGTCGCCGAGCGGCACGCCGAGATTGGAATTGAGCATGAAACCGATCAATGCAATCGTGATAATCGCCAGCAGCGCGGTGCCGCCTCTCAGCACCAGCGGGAATACGCCTGCTGCACCGATCAGCCAGGGAAGCGGCAAGGTCGGCATCGTGCGTTGCAATGTCAGGATTGCGATGACGGAGGCTGCGCATGCCAGCTCGAACAGGATTCGGTGCTGGCGGTTTTCCAGAAAACCGGGCCACACATACCGCGCCAATGCCATCAGGAACAAGGCTGTGAGCAGAGCGATGGCTGCGATGCTGATGTCTGTCGGCACCAGTCCGCGCGCGTAGGTCGCCAGTACGACCTGCAGCAGCAACGTAATGTATAGGAAAAGCGACGCGACCCGGAAGATTTCGCGTCCGGTGATGACTTCCTTGGCTTGTAGTGTGGAAATTTTCATTGGACTGTTTTGACTGGCGTGACCTTGCCTGCTGCTTCCCGTGCACGGCTTCGAGCGGTTTCGACATCATTTGCCTTCGCGAGCGCCACTCCCATGCGGCGGCGCGCAAACGATGCCGGCTTGCCGAAAAGGCGAACGTCCACGCCCGGCACGCGCATCGCGTCAGCGACGCCTTCAAACGCGATCGCGCCGGCCTCATGCTGCCCGTAAATCACCGCCGATGCGGCCGGCGTTATCAGTTCGACATTCACCGGCAATCCGAGGATTGCCTTCGCATGCAATTCAAATTCGCTTTGTACCTGACTCGCCATGGTGACCATGCCGGTGTCGTGCGGGCGCGGGCTGACTTCGGAAAACCAGACGTCGTCGCCCTTGACGAACAGTTCAACGCCGAAGACCCCGAGGCCGCCCAGGTTATCCGTTATTTTTTTCGAAACCTCACGCGCCGCCGTCAATGCGGCCGGCGCCATCGGATGCGGCTGCCACGATTCGACGTAATCGCCTTTTACCTGAAGGTGTCCGATCGGCTCGCAGAAATGGGTGGCGGCTTCTCCGGACTGATCCAGCGCGCGCACCGTCAGTTGCGTGATTTCATAGTCAAAGTCGATGAATCCTTCCACGATCACGCGGCCGGAATCGACGCGTCCGCCGGTTACGGCATGATTCCAGGCGAACTCGATTTGATCAGCGGAATCGATTTTGGACTGCCCTTTGCCGGAAGAGGACATCACCGGCTTGATTACACACGGAAAGCCGATTTCGGTACAGGCAGCTTTCAGTTCGTCGAGCGAGTCCGCGAAACGGTAGGGCGAGGTGTTCAATCCCAATTCTTCCGCAGCCAGGCGCCGGATACCTTCCCGGTTCATCGTCAGCCACGCAGCGCGTGCCGTCGGAATGACGGTGGTTTTGCCGGCGCGTTCAAGTTCGATCAGCGTTTGCGTTGCGATCGCTTCGATTTCGGGCACCACCAGATCGGGTTTTTCCATTTCGATCAACGCTGCCAAAGCCGCACCATCGGTCATGTCGATCACATGCATGCGATGCGCGACCTGATGGCCCGGCGCATTCGGATACCGGTCGACCGCAATGACTTCGATGCCGAGGCGCTGCAGTGAAATGATGACCTCCTTGCCTAGTTCACCGGCGCCGAGCAGCATGACTTTTGTTGCGGATGCGGAAAGAGGTGTGCCGAAACGGAGAAACTTGCGCATAAGTGATGAATTCGGAGGTAGAACAGTTGTTGCCGGATAGATAATGCTTCGATGATTGGCGGATCGACAATACCAAACCTTGGCACATTTGGATAGACGAAAATGGTCTCGTTACCATTTATTACAATAAGATGAGAGCAATTAAACGCCGTTCATTCAGTCCCGATAGTCAAGGAAAATCATTGTTCATCGATTGCCCATGTTTATGCTCGGAAAATAAGACGCGCTTATCCGCCCGCCGCATGGTGGCGCATCGCCGGCAGACCGCTGGCGACGTCAAAAAAAGCGGATCGGGTACGACTCATACGACCCAAAAAATGGCTGAAAATTTTTTGCGAACGATCGTACTAAAATTATGTTATTCTGCTAAACGTTGGATCGCAATCCATTCCGAATTTCGTAATAAACTCAACCAGAATTCAACGGTATTCCACTCTACTAGGAGACTCACATGACCGACGCCGTCATCGTATCGACCGCACGCACCGCCTTGGCCAAATCATGGAAAGGCGCTTTCAATATGACCCACGGCGCGACTTTGGGTGGACATGTTCTTAAAGCCGCGATCGAGCGCGCGAAGATTGATCCTGCGGAGATAGAGGATGTCGTGATGGGTTGTGCCACGCCGGAAGGCGCGACCGGCAGCAATATCGCACGTCAGATTGCTATACGCGGAGGTTGTCCTGTTACGACCGCCGGCATGACCATCAACCGCTTTTGCTCGTCGGGTCTGCAAACCATCGCGACTGCGGCACAGCGCATCATTTCCGGCGAAGGCGATATTTACGCAGCCGGCGGCGTCGAGTCGATTTCATGCGTCCAGCAGGAAGCCAACCAGCACATGATCACGGAAATCTGGCTCAAGCAAAACAAGCCGGAGATCTATTGGCCGATGCTGCAGACCGCCGAAACAGTGGCCAAGCGCTACAAGGTCAGCAAAGAGCGTCAGGATGAGTACGGCGCGCGCAGCCAGCAGCGTGCATTTGCCGCGATGAACGAAGGCAAGTTCAATGATGAAATCGTGCCTATGACCACCATCATGGGTATCGCCGACAAAGCGACCGGCATGCTGATGACGCGCGAAGTGACGATTTCCGCGGACGAAGGCATCCGCGGCGACACCACGCTGGAAGGCGTTTCCAAAATCCGTACCGCATTGCCGGGCGGCGTGATCACGGCCGGTAACGCAAGCCAGTTTTCCGACGGAGCGTCGGTTGCCATCCTGATGAACAGCAAAACCGCAGAAGCCAAAGGTCTTCAGCCGCTCGGGATTTTTCGCGGCTTTGCGGTCGCGGGCTGCGAGCCCGATGAAATGGGTATCGGCCCGGTATTTGCGATTCCAAAACTGCTGAAGAAAGCCGGACTGAAAGTTGAGGACATCGGTCTGTGGGAATTGAATGAAGCATTTGCCGTGCAAGTCTTGTACTGCGCGGACACGCTCGGCATTCCAATGGACCGCCTGAACGTCAACGGCGGCGCGATTGCGGTTGGTCATCCGTATGGCGTATCGGGCGCGCGTCTGACCGGCCACGCGCTGATCGAAGGCAAACGCCGCGGCGCGAAATACGTGGTGGTTACGATGTGCATCGGCGGCGGCCAGGGCGCAGCCGGATTGTTCGAAGTCTGCTAAAACGTTTCACGGCCAGTTAATCTGGCCGTTTTTCTTGACGACGACGCCGCGCTGCAAACCGGGCGACTCCGGCAGCCGACAGGCTGCCGAGGATTGCTTCTCCACGCGCGCCGGCATGGGTCGTCCTCGTTGTCTGATTCATGAGGTATTGAAATTGCAATCAATGATCATCTCCCGCCGCGATATCGATTTCCTGCTATATGAATGGCTGAATGTCGAGTCGCTCACTCGCCGCGAACGCTATGCCGACCATTCGCGCGAAACATTCAATGCGGCGCTGGACACCTGCGAACAGATCGCGACCGATTTGTTTGCGCCGCATAACAAGAAAGCCGATCAGAATGAGCCGCATTTTGACGGTGAAACCGTTCATATCATTCCCGAAGTCAAAACTGCGCTGAAGGCGTTTTGCGACGCGGGATTGATGGCGGCGGGACAGGATTACGAGCTGGGCGGCATGCAGTTGCCGTGCGTGGTCGAGAAAGCCGGACTGAGCTATTTCAAGGGCGCCAACGTCGGCACCGCGTCGTATCCATTCCTGACCGTCGGCGCCGCGAATACCTTGCTCAAGTGCGGCACGCCGGAGCAGCTCGACACCTTCGTCAAACCGATGCTGGAAGGACGCTTTTTCGGCACGATGTGCCTGTCCGAACCGCAGGCGGGTTCCAGCCTGTCGGATATCGCCACCCGCGCCGACCTTCAGCCCGACGGTACCTATCGGCTCAAGGGCAACAAGATGTGGATTTCCGCCGGCGAACATGATCTGTCGGAAAATATCGTGCACCTGGTTCTCGCCAAGGTGCCCGGCCCGGATGGCAAGCTGATTCCCGGCGTCAAAGGCATTTCGCTCTTCATCGTTCCCAAAAAACTGGTGAATCCCGACGGCTCGCTGGGCGAGCGCAATGACGTGGTGCTGGCCGGACTGAATCACAAGATGGGTTATCGCGGCACCACCAATTGCCTGCTCAATTTCGGCGAAGGCAAATTCAAGCCGCAGGGCCAGGCCGGCGCGATCGGTTACCTGGTCGGCGAAGTGCACAAGGGCCTCGCCAACATGTTCCACATGATGAACGAGGCGCGTATCGGTGTCGGCCTGGGCGCGGTGATGCTTGGCTACACCGGCTATCTGCATTCACTCGAATATGCGCGTAACCGGCCGCAGGGCCGTCATCCGCTCAATAAGGACCCGGCCCAGCCGCAGGTGCAGCTGATCGAGCATACCGACATCAAGCGCATGCTGCTGGCGCAAAAGGCGTATGTCGAAGGCGGGCTGGGGCTGAATCTGTATTGCGCGCGGCTGGTCGACGAAGAGAAAACCGGCGAGTCGCCGGAGCAGCGTGCAAATGCATCCAGGCTGCTGGATATCCTGACCCCGATCGCCAAGTCATGGCCGTCGCAATGGTGCCTGGAAGCGAACAATCTCGCGATCCAGATTCACGGTGGCTACGGTTATACGCGCGAATATAACGTCGAGCAGTTTTATCGCGACAATCGCCTTAACCCGATCCACGAAGGTACGCATGGCATCCAGGGTCTGGACCTGCTGGGCCGCAAGGTGACGATGCAGGATGGCGCCGCATTCAAGGCGTTGAGTGCCGAAATGCAGAAAACCATCGACAAGGCAGCGGATGCGCCGCAGCTCGCCGATTATGCAAAAGCGCTCGACGATACATGGCAACGCATCGAGACCGTCACCAAAGCGTTGTACAGGGCGGGCGACATGAACAAGACATTGGCCAACGCATCGCTTTATCTGGAAGCGTTCGGCCACACGGTCGTTGCGTGGATCTGGCTGGAGCAAGCCATGCTGTCTACCGACAAGTCAGGCCATGACGCCGATTTTTACCGTGGCAAGTTACAGGCCTGCGCCTATTTCTTCAAATGGGAACTGCCGAAGGCGCACCAGCAACTGGACCTCCTGGAAACCATCGATACCACGACGCTGGATATGCAGGATGCATGGTTCTAAAAAAAATAAAAAATACAGCGCCGACGCATCGGTGAAGAGGACAGGTTTCACCGCACCGATGTGTTGGAGAATGCGCGGCTGATTGCTGCCCGGCGTTGTAGGCAGACATGCTGCCGGAGCTTCGATTTGCAAAATCCTTCATTTAAAAAAGCGCTTTCATATTGGATCGATCGTGATTAAACATATCGTCATGTGGCATTTGAAAGAATTTGCCGAGGGGGCCGACAAGGCCGCCAACGCATTGAAGATGAAGCAATTGCTCGATGCGTGCGCCGACATCGTGCCGGGAATCCTGAAGTTCGAAACGGCGCTCGCCGCTCCGGGGCTGGAAGCCACTTACGATGTGGTGCTGTATTCCGAATTTGAGTCAAAGGCGGCATTGGATGCCTACCAGGACCATCCGCGGCACGTCGCGCTCAAGCCGTTTATCGGCGCGGTGCGGCAGGCGCGGCAATGCATGGATTACGAAATCTAGAATCAAACTGTTCGAATCATTCCCGCCGGGCGGAGACTGCCCCGGCTTAATTACCCCCACAAGAGGATATTTCATGCGCACTACCCAACAACTATTCGATCTCACCGGAAAAACAGCGCTGATTACGGGCGGCTCCCGCGGACTGGGATTGCAAATTGCCGAGGCACTGGGCGAGCAGGGCGCCAGAATCGTGCTGTCATCGCGCAAACAGGCGGACCTCGATGAAGCGGTCGCGCATCTGAAGCAGCTCGGCATCGAAGCCAGCGCGATTGCCGCCGATCTGTCGCAAGAAGCAGCGGTCGGCCCGCTGGTCGCCGAGACCCTGAAGCGCCTCGGTCATATCGATATCCTGATCAACAACGCGGGCGCCACCTGGGGCTCGCCGGCGGAAGATCATCCTGCCGAAGCATGGGACAAGGTGATGAACCTGAATATTCGCAGCATTTTCCTGCTGTCGCAAGCGGTTGGAAAACAATCGATGATCCCGCGCAAGTACGGCCGCATCGTCAACGTCGCATCCATTGCGGGCTTGGCGGGGAACGGTCCCGGCACGATGCAAACCATCGCATATAACACCTCCAAGGGTGCGGTGGTCAACTTCACCCGTACCCTGGCGGGTGAATGGGGACGTCATGGGATTACAGTCAATGCGCTGGCGCCGGGATTCTTTCCGTCGAAGATGACCAAGGGTGTGTTGGAGAATCTCGGCGAGGAAGTACTTTCTAAACATGCGCCGTTGCAGCGTATCGGCGACGATGAAGATTTGAAGGGTGCCGCGCTGCTGTTTTCATCGGATGCAGGCAAGCATATTACCGGGCAAATTCTGGCGGTTGACGGTGGTGTGTCGGCGGTCATCTGATGACAGCGATGGATTTGTCGAAGGGGCTGCCATTTCCGATCGAAATTCCGTTTCTGCACGACCTCGGTGTCGAATTTCTTGGAATGGCCGATGGCGAAGCGCAGGTTGCCATCAATCTTTTGCCGCGTCACATGAACAGCTGGCATGTCACGCACGGCGGCGTGACGATGACCCTGCTCGATGTGGTGATGGCGATGGCGGGCCGCTCGCTATATCCGGATGCGCAAGGTGGCGTCACGGTGGAAATGAAAACCAGCTTCCTGCAGCCGGGCGGCAAGCCGGGGTCGCGCATGATCGCCAAAGGCAAGGCGTTTCATCAATCCAAGAGCATGTGCTTTTGCGAAGGCGAAGTTTGGGACGGCGACAAGATGGTCGCCAAGGCAATGGGCATTTTCAAATACCGTAAACGTATTGACCCTGTCAAAAAAGCAGAGCACGAGCACTCTTAACGAACTACTTATAAAGAAACGAGAATCCCATGACAACCTATCAAAGAATGGTGCTTGCTTCCCGCCCGAAAGGCGCGGTCACTCCCGATAATTTCCGGTTGGAGGCTGCAGAAGTGCCGGCGATCAAGGACGGTGAAGTGCTGGTGCGCAATCATTACCTGTCGCTCGACCCCTACATGCGCATGCGTATGGAAGACGTGAAGAGCTATGCCGCGCCGCAGGCAATCGGCGAAGTCATGATCGGCGGTACGGTTGGCGAAATCGTCGAATCGAAAAATCCCAAGTTTGCTGTCGGCGACAAGGTCAATGGCATGCTCGGATGGACTGAGATGGCCGTGTCGGACGGGGTCTTGCTACGCAAGGTCGACACCACCCACGTTCCGTTGTCGGCTTACCTTGGCGCGGTCGGCATGCCAGGCATGACCGCCTGGTATGGCCTGAACCAGATCATACAACCCAAGCAAGGCGAAACGATTGTCGTGTCGGCGGCCAGCGGCGCGGTCGGCAGCATCGTCGGCCAGCTTGCCAAGAAGCACGGATGCCGTGCTGTCGGGATCGCCGGCGGGCCGGAAAAATGCGCGTATGTAGTCAATGAACTCGGCTTCGACGCCTGCATCGATTACAAGGCTGGGAACCTGGAAGCCGACCTCAAGGCAGCAACGCCGGACGGCATCGATGGCATATTCGAAAACGTCGGCGGCGAGATTTTCGACGCCTGCCTGGCACGGATGAATCCGTTTGGACGGATCGCATTGTGCGGCCTGATTTCCGGCTACGACGGCGAATCGATGGCGCTCAATAACGTGCGCCAATTCCTCACCATGCGGCTGAGCATGCGCGGCTTCATCGTATCGGAACATATGGAATTCTGGCCGCAGGGTTTGCAGGAATTGGGCAAGCTGGTGGCAACGGGACAGCTGAAGTTTCGCGAATCGGTGGCGGACGGCCTGCAGTCGGCGCCGGAAGCGTTCATCGGATTGTTGAAAGGCAAAAATTTCGGCAAGCAGCTGGTGAAACTGATCTGATCTTCTCGAGCGAACGGCGCGCCTCGCCGGTCGCGCCCTTGCAACCGATTGCCGTATAACCTGGAGTTCCCGTGTCGGACATCATTCTTCATCACTATCCCAATTCGCCCTTTGCCGAAAAAATCCGTTTGATTCTCGGCTTCAAGCAGATCGCATGGAATTCGGTCATGATCCCGGTCATCATGCCGAAACCGGACTTGACCGCATTGACCGGCGGCTATCGCCGCACGCCGGTGATGCAGATCGGCGCCGATATCTATTGCGACACGGCGCTGATCGCCGATGTGCTGGAACGGATTTCGCCGTCGCCCTCGCTGTATCCGGACGCCGTCACGGGTCTTGCCAGGACCTTGTCGCAATGGGCCGATTCGACTCTGTTCTGGACCGTGATTGCGCATTGCATGCAGCCCGCCGGCATCCAGAGCATGTTCGGGCACTTGACGCCGGAACAGCTCAAGGCGTTTTCCGTCGATCGCACGCAGATGCGCGGCAACGCGCCGCGCATGTCGCCGGCGGAAGCAACCGGCCAATTGAGCGAATACCTGCGCCGGCTCGAAGACATGCTGTCCGACGGTAAACCGTATCTGCTGGGACAGCAGCCAACAATTGCAGATTTTTCCGTTTACCACTCGCTCTGGTACGTACGCAATGCCAAAGCCGTGGCAGGCATACTCGATGCGACGCCGAAGTTGATGACCTGGCTGGTCAGGATGGCGGCATTCGGACATCATCAGTTCGAAAAAATGAGCGGTGAGCAGGCGCTGGCAATTGCGTACGAGAGCACGCCCGCCGCAACCGATGGCACACCGTTTCTGAACACGCACGATGTGGCGCCAGGCGACTTGGTGACGATTACGCCCACGGATTACGCGCTCGATCCGGTGCAAGGCGAACTTGTGTTGTCGACCGCAAATGAATTTGCGGTTCGGCGCAGCGATGAGCGTGCCGGCACCGTCGTCGTGCATTTCCCGCGCCTCGGCTTTCAGTTGAAAAAAGCGTAATAATTTGAATATGAATCAGGAGACATGATGAAGGATTTTCAAAACAAGGTAGCCGTCATTACCGGCGGCGCGAGCGGTTTCGGCCGGGAATTCGCCAATATCGGCGCACGCTTGGGCATGAAGCTGGTGCTGGCGGATGTGCAGCAGGAAGCACTGGATCAGGCCAAGTCCGAACTTGAAGCCCAGGGAGCGGAGGTGCTTGCAATGCGCTGCGACGTCCGTAATGCGGCCGAGATCCAGGCGCTGGCGGATGCGACCATGGGAAAATTCGGCGCCGTCCATCTGCTATTCAATAATGCCGGCGTCGGGTCCGGCGGACTGATATGGGAAAACACCCAAGCCGATTGGGAATGGGTCTTGGGCGTCAATGTGTGGGGCGTGATTCACGGTGTCCGGATATTTACACCGCTGATGCTGGCATGCGCAAAGAAAGACGAGAATTATCAAGGCCATATCGTCAACACCGCGTCGATGGCCGGCTTGCTGAATGCGCCGACCATGGGTATCTACAACGTGTCCAAGCACGCAGTGGTGTCGTTGTCGGAGTCGCTGTACCAGGACTTGAGATTGATCGAAGCGCCAATCGGCGCATCGGTACTCTGTCCGTATTTTGTGCCCACGGCCATCCATCAATCGCATCGTAATCGGCCTGCCGATGTGCAAGACGACGCCAAGCCGACCGCGAGCCAGGAGGCGGCGCAGGCGATGTCGGACAAGGCGGTAACTTCCGGCAAGGTCACGGCACAGCAAGTGGCGGAGTGGACCTTCGATGCAATTCGCGACGACAAGTTTTATATCTACTCGCATCCCGGCGCGCTGGGCAATGTGCAACGGCGGATGGAAGAAATCGTGACGCAGCAGAATCCCGGCGATCCTTACAAGGAAGTCCCGCACATACGCGACATGCTGCGGGCGAAGTTGAAGAACTGACGTGTTTTCGCGTCATCGGGGGCGGCGCGGGTTTCAAACTCGCGCCGCTGCAAAGACTTATCGTGTTTTCATTCAGGCCTAACCATGCCCGCATCCATCCAATCCGATCAGTTCGCGCAACTGTCCAACGGCACAAAACTGCATTACGCGAGCGCAGGGCAGCAAGGCAAGCCCTTGATCCTGTTCGTGCACGGCTTTCCGGAGTTCTGGTACGAGTGGCATGCGCAGCTCGAAGAGTTCGGCGGCGATTATTTCGCGGTCGCGCCGGATCTGCGCGGATTCAACCTGTCGGACATGCCGGCCGATCTGTCCGCATATAAAGCCAAACATATCGTTGACGATTTGCGGCTTCTGGCGCAACACCTGGGCTACGAGAAATTCGTACTGGTAGCGCACGACTGGGGCGGCGCGATCGCATGGAATTTCGCCATCGCGCTGCCGCAGTTGTTGCACAAGCTGATCATCGTCAATTCGCCGCATCCGTATCTGTTCATGAAAGCGCTGGCGACGGACCCGGCGCAGAAAGCATCGAGCGAATACATGAACTGGCTGCGTGCGGAAGGTTCGGAAGCGGCTTTGGCGAAAGACGATTTCGCAACCATGGAAAACCTGTTGAACGGTATGGGAAAGGCGCCCGCGCCTTGGTTCGTCGGCGAGGTGCGCGCAAAATATCATGAGTGCTGGTCGCGCGGATTGACCGGCGGCGTCAATTATTACCGGGCATCGCCGCTGCACCCGCCGACCGACGATCATCCGGGACCGCTGAAACTGCAATTGAATCCGGAGGATTTTCGTATCAAGGTGCCGACCCGCGTGATCTGGGGCGAGAACGACATGGCATTGCCGAAGACACTGTTGGATGGATTGAATGAATTGATTGACGATCTCAAGATCGAGCGCATACCGGAAGGGACGCACTGGATCATCCATGAACAACCGGACCGCGTGAACCGGCTGATACGCGGATTCCTGTCCGAGTAGCAGTCTTTTCCGCATCGACCTGAAACCTGCTTTTGCAAACGGTATCGGCCATGGCAGGATTTCTCAGAAATATCCTTAGGAGCCGCGCAGAAATAAGTTCGTGAATTTTTAGAATACTCGGTGGTCTGAAACAATTATGCAGAACGCAGACCTGATGCACCAAATTGACTTGC
>Ga0209343_10003419_pt1 | contig 19992 bp, 15 predicted proteins | sample RifCSPlowO2_02_FD_184026 | JGI IMG/M metagenome (GOLD analysis project Ga0209343, IMG submission 184026) | Groundwater microbial communities from Rifle, Colorado - Rifle CSP2_plank lowO2_0.2 (SPAdes) (version 2) | ecosystem: Environmental > Aquatic > Deep subsurface > Groundwater | place... | reverse complement strand
GAGCTGGAGGCGCGCGACGAGGCGGCCGCCGTCGAGCGTCTGCAGGCGATGGGCTTCATCCCCATCCGCGTCGAGCCTTTGGTCGCTGCGGGGGAATCCGGTGGGGGTTTGTTCTCGCGCCGGCGCATCGGTCGGGACCAGGTGGGTGCGCTGACGCGGGAACTGGCTACGCTGCTGCGCTCCGGCCTGCCGCTGGACCGTGCGGTCGAGATTCTCATCAGCCTGGCACAATCGCCGCAGATGCAGGTGCTGCTGATGCGGGTGCGGGATGACGTGCGCGGCGGGGCGGCGTTCTCCAAGGCACTGGAGGCGCATCCGGGCGTGTTCAGCGCCTTTTACGTCGGCATGGTCCGCGCCGGCGAGGCGGGTGGCGCCCTGGGCCCGGTGCTGGCGCGCATCGGCGAATTCATGGAGCGCTCGCAGGAGCTCAAGGAAACCGTGAAATCGGCGCTGATCTACCCGAGCATCCTGGTGCTGGCGTCGGTGACCTCGGTGATGCTGTTGCTGATTTTCGTGGTGCCGCAGTTTTCGCAGATGTTCGAGCAGTCGGGCAAGGCGCTGCCCCTGGCGACGCAAATCGTCATTCGCGCCGGAGATCTCCTGCGCGGCTACTGGTGGGCGATCGCGCTCGGGCTATTCGCCGCCTACCGCTATTTCGCGTGGCAGATGGAACGGCCGGAAAGCAAATTCGTCTGGGATGGCCGGCTGCTGCGCCTGCCTCTGGCGGGCGACCTGCTGACCAAGATAGAGATCGCGCGCTTCGCCCGCACGCTCGGGACACTGCTTGCCAACGGTATTCCGCTGCTGGCGGCGCTGACGATCGTCAAGGAGACCGTGGGCAACAGCGTGATCGCCGCTGGACTGGATGCGGCGCGCGAGCAACTGAAGGCCGGTCAGGGGCTCTCCAGGCCGCTGATGGCGCAGGGCATCTTCCCGCAACTGGCGGTGCATATGGTGGGCGTCGGCGAGGAAACCGGACATCTCGACGAAATGCTGACCCGCGTCGCCGATGTCTATGACCGGGAGGTGTCGCTGTCGGTCAAGCGGATGCTGGCGCTTCTGGAGCCGGTGATGATCCTCGGACTGGGGCTGGTCATCGGCGGCATCATCCTTTCGATCCTGATGGCCATCCTCAAGGTCAACAGTCTGGTCGGTTGAGGCGTTTTCTGTTTTTTGGAGATCGATGTCATGAGTGGTCGATACCGTCGGCGCCGCGCCGCGGGCTTCACGCTGATCGAACTGCTGGTGGTGCTGCTGATTCTTGGCATGATCGCCGGCCTGGCCGGGCCGCAGGTGATGAAATACCTCGGCGAATCGAAGACCAAGACGGCGAAGTTGCAGATCGAGGAGCTCAGCACGAGTCTCGATCTCTTCAAGCTCGATGCCGGGCGCTATCCCGAAACGCAGGAGGGCTTGCAGGCCTTAGTGGAGCCGCCATCCGCCCTCGGCGCCGACCGGTGGCGCGGGCCGTATCTGAAAAAGAAGGCGGTGCCCAAGGATCCGTGGGGCAATGACTACGTGTACGCTGCCCCAGGCAAGCACGGCGCCTTCGACATCATTTCGCTGGGCAGCGACGGCAGGGAGGGCGGCGAGGGGGAAGCCAAGGATGTGGCGAGTTGGGAATGACCCCGGAGCGGCGGCTTGGCGATTGCCGGCCGTGACCGGGCTTGCCCGCAGCGGGGGATTTACTCTGTTCGAGTTGCTGTTGGTGTTGCTGCTGATGGGGATGCTGTACGGCCTGGCGGTGCCGATGCTGGGTGCCGGGTCGACGGGCGTTGACATGAAGGCGGCGTCGCGGCAACTGGCCGCCGGCCTGAGGAAGGCGCGCGGCATCGCCGTGACGGAACGCCGCGAGGCGGTACTGACGCTGGACGTGGACGGGCGAACGTTCTGGCTGACGGGCGACCCGAAAACCTATTCACTGCCCAAGCAACTGGAGCTTGCCCTGTTCACCGCACAGTCCGAGTTGGTGCGCGAGAAAACCGGCGGCATCCGCTTTTTCCCCGACGGCACTTCCACCGGCGGGCGGGTCACCGTTTCGGCGGGAGAGTCCAAACAGCAGGTCGATGTCGATTGGGTCACTGGCCGGGTGGCGATCCAGTGACCGCCGTGCCGCAGCGCGGTTTTTCGCTGCTGGAGGTCCTGGTCGCCTTTACCATCCTGGCGCTGTCACTGGGCGTGCTGATGCAGATCTTCTCCGGTAGCCTGCGCAATGCGGACGTGACGCGCGATCAGGCGCAGGCCGTGGCGCTGGCGCAGTCGCTGCTGGCATCCGCCGGGGTGGAGGCAACCCTGGTCCCCGGCGAGAGGACAGGCGTCCTGGATGACAAGTTCCGCTGGCTGCTGCGGGTGAGCCCGTTCGTCCAGGAACCGCGCCCCGGAGAAACCGAGGCAGTGCGATCGCCGCTGCCCCTGGATCTCTGGGAGGTGGCTGTGCGGGTGGCATGGGGCGGCGATTCCCGATTGCCGGAAAGGGCACTGACGCTGACAACCCTGCGCGTGCAGCCGGCAACCACGCCATGAACGCCGAGCGCGGCTTCACCCTGCTGGAACTCTTGATCGGGATGACCCTGCTGGGTTTCATCCTGGCCCTGCTCTTCGGCGGTTTCCGCCTGGCCGCGAACAGCTGGGATGCGGTCGAAGCGCGCGTCGAGCGAACCAACGACCAGCAGTTGGCGCGCGCGCTGGTGCGGCGGCTGCTGGCGCAGATGCAGCCCTTGCGCTGGAAGAAGGCGGTGAATCAACCGATAGCCTTTATCGGCGAGCAAAAAGTTTTGCGCGCCGTCGCGCCGCTGACCGGGCAGGCGGGGGCCGGCGGGCTGCGGCTGATCGAACTGGGCCAGGAAAGCGGGGAGTCAACGCAGACAGGCCAGACAGCCAATGGGCCGTTGCGGCTGGTATTGCGTCATGCGCCGCTGCTCTATGATGCCGAGGATTTCACCGGCGGTCTCGGCGAAGCCAGGAGTCATTTGGTTCTGGGTGATCTGGATTCGGTGGAATTCAGCTATTTCGGCCCGGAAAAAAAAGGGGATCCGCCGCGCTGGCAGGATGCATGGACCAATCAGGAACAGTTGCCGCAATTGGTGCGCCTGCGCCTGAGGTCGCGGGAGGCAGGGTGGAGCGATCTGGTCGTAGCGCCAATGGTCGGCGCCACGGGCTGCCTTTGGGACAACTTCTACAAGCGGTGCAGGTAGTGCGCGGTCATCGGCCTGCCCAGCCTAGGGTGCAGTCCGGCATCGCCCTGGTATTGGTGCTTTGGATGCTGGCGCTCCTGTCGGTAATTGCCGGCAGCCTGGTGTTCGCGTCGCGCACCGAGGTGTTGATGGCCGGCAACCTGGCTTCGCTGGCGCAAGCGGAGGCCGTGGCCGACGCCGGGGTATACAAGGCGATTCATGAGCTGGCGCGCCCGCAGACCGATCTGCAGCGCTGGAAAGGCGACGGACTGACCCGGCTCTGGAATTTTCAGGGAACGAAACTGCGCGTGACGATTCTCGACGAATCGGGGAAGGTCGACCTCAATGCCGCACCCACGGTGCTATTGAAGAGCCTGTTTCGCGCACGAGGCGTGGCGGAGTCCGACGCCGATGCCCTGGCCGATGCCGTGGCCGACTGGCGTGATGCGGATGATCTGCGCAGCCTGCATGGCGCCGAAAAGGCTGATTATGCCGCCGCGGGCAGGCGTTACGGCCCGGCCAACGCACCATTCGAGAGCATCGACGAACTGCGCCAGGTGCTGGGCATGAGCGATGACTTGTTCCGCAAACTGGAACTGCTGGTGACCGTGCATTCGCGGCAGCCCGGGATTAACACTGCGGTGGCGCCGCGCGAGGTGCTGCTGGCCCTGCCCGGCGCCACGCCGGAACCGGTGGATGTCTTTCTGGACCAGCGGCGGATGCTGCTCGAGCAGGGGCTGCCGGCGCCGGCCTTCCCCGGGATGCAGGGTGTTTCGGCTGCTGCGATCGTGTCGGTATTCAGTATTCAGGTCGAGGCGGTATTGAGCGATAATGTGCGTTTTTTCCGCGAGGCGGTGGTCCGTTTGACCGGCAACCTCAAGGAACCGGTGGCGGTTCTCGGCTGGCGCGCGCCGACGGAGAACTTCGGTTCTGCAGCAGGCGCGCCCGGTGTCGTCAATTGATATGGCCAGAACCACCAGGTCTTCATCTTCGCCCACGCCTGCCCTGTCACGGGCGCTGTCGCGCTTTTTCGCGTGGTGGGGCGGCGAACTGTCGGCCCTGGTGCCGGCGCGACTTCGCCTGTGGTGGCGGGAGTCGGATCGTATCGTGATGCTTTCCTTCGATGGCACGCGGGCCATCTTCGGGCGGCCGGCAGGTGTGCGCTGCGAGGAAATTTGCACCGTCGAGCTCGGCACGGCGGATGCGTCCCTGCATCGCGTCGAGACAAGCCGGCGACTGCTTGCGGCCGCCGGCAGGAATTTCCAGCTTCTGCTGTGCCTGCCGCCGGAGCAGGTGCTGCAACGAACTTTGACGTTGCCCCTGGCCGTCGAGGAAAACTTGCGCCAGACGCTGGCGTTCGAACTCGACCGTTACACGCCGTTCAAGGCTGAACAGGTCTATTTCGCTTTCCGGGTGATCGAGCGGAATGCCGGTCAGAAGCGTTTGTCGGTCGAACTCGCGGCGGTGCCGAAATCCGCAGTCGAACTGGGCGTGGCGCGGGCGGCGGCGCTGGGGCTGACGGTGGATGGCGCGGTTCTGGCCGATGAGCTCTTACAGCAGGGCGGCGATTGCCGGAATTTCCTACCGGTCGCCGCGAAGCGACGCAAGTCACCTGCCCGCCTGGGGTGGCGCGCGGGAATGGCGGCGCTGTCGGCTGTGCTTCTGGCCGTTTTGCTGGCGGTTCCCCCCTGGCAGAAACGGGCCGCCACCATTTCGCTCCTCGATCCCCTGGCCCGGGCCAAGGCCGCGTCGCAGGAAACCGATGCGTTGCGCGACCGCTTGGGCAAACTGGTGAAAGAGGATAATTTTCTCCACGACAAGAAGTGGGGTACGCCCTCGACAGTGCTGGTGCTCGAGGAACTCAGCAAGCTCCTGCCGGACGATACTTTTGTCATACAGCTTATTTTCGACGGCAAGACGGTACAGATTCAGGGCGAAACGGCTTCCTCGACCAGTTTGATAGAAACCCTTGAGGCCTCTGCGTTGTTCAAGGATGTCAGCTTCAAGTCGCAGCTCACCAAGATACAGGGAACGCCCTATGATCGTTTTCATCTCTCCGCGACACTCAGGGCAGCGCCGAAACCCACACCGCCGGCAGTCGCGCCCGACGTAACCGGCGCGCCTGCCGTTCCGGCATCGCCACCCGGACAAGCCATCACCCCGGCGACGGCTGATCCTTCTCCGAAGCCAGCGGCGGCTTCAGTCAACCCGGCCGGCAAGCCATGAAAATCCGTCTGACCCCGAGGCAAAGCCGCGCTCTGGCCCTGTCGCTGCTTCTTCTCGTCGTCGCGGCTGCCGTGACCGCGGTTGCGCTTCCGACCTGGCTGCTGCATAAGCGCTACGACAGCTATCTGGAGGACTACGCCGATCGACTGCAACGTTACCGCCGGGTTGAGGCACTGCGCCCGGCGATCGAGGAAGCAACGAAGGCGGTGGAAGCACGCGCTGGGCGTCAGTATTATCTCAAAGCCGCTTCCCCCGCCTTGTCGGCGGCGGAACTGCAGGGATTGGTGAGAAGGATCATCGAAACCCACAATGGAAAAATCGCCAGCAGCCAGGCGCTTCCCGCGAAGGAGGATGGAAAGGCGGCGGAACCGGTGAAAGTTGCGATTTCGATTCAGATGAGCGCTTCGATGATCTCGCTGCTGCTGATTCTCCACTCGCTGGAAACCAACCAGCCTTATCTCTTTGTCGATCAGTTGATCGTGTCGGCGAACCAAGGGCGGGGCTACAAGCCCGTCCCCGGAGTCGAACCGGAGTATGTGGTTCAATTCACGGTATCCGGATTCGCACTGGCAGGAGGCGGCAAGCCGTGAGCGCAGCGTTGACCCCGATCCGGGTCGAAACGGGATTCTGGCTGATCCTATGGCTCGGCCTGACGGCAGGTATCGGGCTCGAAACCGACTGGGGCCGGCAAATGACGTCGCCAGTGACGCAAATCGCCGAGACGCCCCCGGAGTTTCCCAAGCCGGTGTTGGCTGAACCCTTCCGCCTTCCTCCTCCTGACCAGTTCCTGGACATAACCGTGCGTCCAATATTCGTCGCGACCCGCCGTTCGGCTCCGATCGCGCCACCCCCCGAGCCACCCAAGCCCGGCATGAAAAAAGATCAGTTCATCCTGATGGGCACCACCATTGTTGCCGGGGGCAGGTTCGCTTTTCTGCTCGAGAGGGCCGGCAGCAAGAGCCGGGTGGTGGCCGAGGGTAAGGAAATCAATGGCATCATGGTCAGGGAAGTCACGACGGAGCGCGTTGTCCTGACTCAATATGACGATACGGAAGTGCTGGCGCTGAAGTCGATCAGGCCGCCAGCTGGTGCTCGGGCCGGGTTGCCGGCGGCGCCAGGCGCGACGCCGCAGCCAAAGCCACAGCCACAGCCACAGGGACCCAATATCTTCAGGCCCCGGGCACCAACAGGAAATATCTTCGGGCCCCGGTGATGAGTAATTTGGCATTTCTTTCGGATTTTCGGACTGGGCCAACCGGACCCGGTAGAAACGCATACGTATGGACAAATTCATGCCGAGTCGCGATATGACAAAATACTCTATGGCTCATCCTATACGGCGATGCGTGCTATTTCTTGTTCTGGCAGCTTTGATCGGCTGTGCGGACCGGGGCAACACGGTCCCCGAGGTTGCAGATCAGACACTGCAGACACCGGGGGGGCCGCAAGGCGCACCCGCCTCCCCGGTTCCATCGTCGCCGGGGCAGGCTGTGTCGAACAGGCTTCGGGGAAATACGCCTGCGGGTACGGCCGACACCGCAGACAAAAAGGCACCGAGTGCCCAGATCTTCAAGGGATCGGGCGTGTTGCTGAAGCCGTCCCCGCCGGAGAAACCCTCCGCAGAACCGGCAGACGTATCTCTTAACTTCGAGGCGGCGGATATTCGCGACATTGCCAAGACGGTGCTGGCGGAAATCCTCAGGGAAAGCTACATCGTCGATCCAAGGGTGCAGGGTTCGATCAGTTTCCGCACCACCCGGCCCTTGCCGCGGAGCGCGTTGCTGCCCACGCTGGAGACCGTGCTGCGCATGAACGGCATCGTTCTCGTCAAGGAAGGCGGGATTTTCAAGCTCATACCCGCCGCTGCCGTCCGGGGGTCGCTGTCACCCAAGACGGGCGGCGCCTATACCGGTTACACGGTGCAGATCGTGCCGCTGAAATTCCTTGGCGCCCGGGAAATGGCCAGGATTCTCGAGCCCTTCGCCCCGGATGCGAACGCCATCAAGGTGGACTTGATGCGCAATCTGCTGATTCTCGCCGGCACGCGGAACGAAATTGGGCACATGCTCGATACCGTCGACATGTTCGACGTCGATTGGCTGAGCGGCATGTCGGTCGGAGTGTTCACGCTGCAAAGCACCGATGTAAAGACGGTCGATGCGGAGCTGAAAAAGGTTCTTGGCGACACGAACCTGAATCCGCTGGCAGGAATGGTGCGGTTCATTCCCATCGAACGCCTCAACGCTTTCATCATCATCACGCCCCAACCCCACTACCTGGATCAGGCCAAGGTATGGCTCGAACGCCTCGATCGCGCCGGCGGAACCGGGGCGGGCACCCGCATGTTCGTCTATCACGTCCAGAACGGAAAGGCCGACCACCTGGCGAATCTCCTCAACCAGACATTCGGCGGCGGGCGGACCCCGACGACCCGGCCGATCACAGCTCCCGGCGTCGCTCCCGGCCTGACGCCGACCGACATCAGGTCGTCGACCCCGCCAGGGAGCCCGCCAGGAAGCGCGGCCATACAAAGACCGGCTGCGGCTGCAGCGGCGCCGGTGGCCGGAACGACCCTTTCCGTTACCGACGATGGTGGCGGCTCTGCGAGCGAGGTTCGGGTGGTCGCTGACATGCAAAACAATGCGCTCTTGATTCTCGCCAATTCCGCAGGTTACGAAAAGATCGAGGCGGCGCTCAGGAAGCTCGACACGGCGCCGCGGCAGGTGCTGATCGAAGTGACCATCGCCGAAGTGACGCTCACGGATGAACTCAGGTATGGCGTGGAGTGGCTGTTCACCAACGGCCCAAGAAGGAGCGGCCAGCTCGACATGGGGGATACCGGACTCAGCCAGCTCGTCCCTGGTTTTTCCTATGCCATCACATCGAGTGCCGGCGACACGATCAAGTCCGTGCTGAACATGCTGGCAAAAAACGACAAGCTCAATATCCTGTCCTCGCCCCACATCATGGTGGCCGACAACCAGACGGCCAAGATCCAGGTGGGCGACAGCGTGCCCACCTCCGGTCCGCAATCGGTCGGCGCCGCCGGGGTGGTGGTGAGTTCCGTGCAGTACCTGGATACCGGGGTGATTCTGTCCGTGACCCCCCATATCAATGCCGGCGGCCTGGTCAATCTGGACGTCAACCAGGAAGTCAGCAACGCTTTGAACACTGGGACCTCGACCTCGCAACTGATTTCCCCCACCATCAGCAAACGCTCGGCGAAGACCACGGTGACCGTTCAATCGGGGGAAACCATGGTGCTGGGCGGTCTCATCTCGGAGAACAGCGCCGCCGGCACCACCGGCCTGCCCTTCCTGTCGACCATCCCGATACTGGGCGGACTGTTCGGCACGCAATCCCGCAACAACACCAAGACGGAGCTTATCGTGCTGATCACGCCTCGGGTGGCCAACACTGTCGGGCAGGCAAAAGCGGTTTCCGATGAGTTCCGCAGGAAACTGAAAGATGCGGAGGAGCTCTTGGACTGCGGCACCAGCAATGCACTGGGCTATTCGACCCGCCGGGGACTGTGGTGTCAGCATCCCCCGTTCTTCGGTGCCGACCAGATCGAGAAACAGCCTGGCCAATAGCCTCGTCGCAGGCCGCAGGCTGAGTCTCGTAAGTGGGCGCTCGCATCGACCAGCGTACGGGCATCGGCTTTTCGGTCAGGACGGCGATCGCGGCCAGCTGCTTGACGCCTCGTTCTGAAACAGCGCCCAAGAGCGCCGTTCAAGGCATCGCTCAGGCAAAAACCTCGGCGTCGATCAGCCGCGCAGCAGCAGCGTCCTTCGCCGCCAGCGTGGGCGCCACGCTGATGGGCCAGGCGATCGCCAAGTCCGGGTCGCTCCACAGCACCGAGCGCTCGTGCTCCGGGGCCCAGTAATCGGTGGTCTTGTAGAGAAACTCGGCAGTTTCGGAAAGCACCAGGAAACCGTGGGCAAAGCCTTGCGGAATCCACAACATGCGCTTGTTGTCGGCGGAAAGAATATCGCCCACCCATTTTCCGAACGTGGGCGATGAGCGGCGGATATCGACTGCCACATCGAATACTTCTCCCGCAATGACCCGCACCAGCTTGCCCTGCGGCTGCCTGATCTGGTAATGAAGGCCGCGCAGCACGTTCTTCGCGGAGCGCGAATGGTTGTCCTGCACGAACTCGCCCGGGATGCCGTGCGGCTCAAGCGCGCGCCGGTTGTAACTCTCGAAGAAAAACCCGCGCTGATCCCCGAATACCTTGGGCTCGATGATCAGAACGTCCGGAATCGCGGTGCGGGTGACGTTCACGTGAAGATCTTGTCGGACAGCAATCGCAGCAGGTACTGCCCATAGCCGTTTTTCGCGAGCGGCTTCGCGAGCGCCTCCAGATCGTCGGCGGTTATGTACCCCATGCGATAGGCGATTTCCTCGGGGCAGGCGATCTTGAGGCCCTGGCGGCGTTCGATGACCTCGATGAACTGCGCAGCCTCGAGCAGCGACTCGTGCGTGCCCGTATCGAGCCACGCATAGCCACGGCCCATGGTTACGACGTCGAGCCGGCCCATTTCCAGGTAGCGTTTGTTGACATCGGTGATCTCGAGTTCGCCGCGCGCCGAAGGCTTGAGCGACGCCGCGATATCGAGCACTTGATTGTCGTAGAAATACAGGCCGGTCACGGCATACCGTGACTTGGGGTGCTCCGGCTTTTCCTCGAGGCTGATCGCGCGGCCGTTCGCGTCAAATTCGACCACCCCGTAGCGCTCCGGGTCCTGCACGGGGTAGGCAAATACGGTCGCCCCGGATGTATGGGTCTGGGTCTGCGCTGCCGCGCGTTGCACCTGCTGCGCAAGGTCGTGACCATAAAAAATATTATCGCCCAGGACTAGGCATGAGCAGTCGGCGCCGACGAAGCCGCGGCCGATGATGAAGGCCTGCGCGAGGCCGCCCGGCTCGGACTGCACGGCATAGGCCAGGCGCAAGCCCCACCGGGCGCCATCACCGAGCAGCTGCTCGAAGCGCGCGGTGTCCTGCGGCGTCGAGATGATCAGGATATCGCGAATCCCCGCCAGCATAAGCGTGCTGAGCGGGTAGTAGATCATCGGCTTGTCGTAGATCGGCAGCAGCTGCTTGGAGACGACCTGGGTCACCGGATACAGCCGGGTTCCCGAACCACCGGCGAGGAGGATGCCTTTCATGATGCGCTCTGGCGTTGCGTGTAGTTGGCGGCAAGCCAATTCCGGTAATCGCCGCTCTGCACGTCCCTCACCCACTTTTCGTTGTCCAGGTACCAACGAACAGTTTGCTGCAGTCCTTCCTCGAACGTGACCGCAGGCTGCCAACCGAGTTCGCGTTTGACCTTGGTGGTATCGATGGCATAACGCCGGTCATGGCCGGGCCGATCATGGACGAAGGTGATGAGTCTCTCGTGCGGGCGCTGCGCCGAGTTCGGGAGCAAATCGTCCAAGGTACGGCAGATGGCGCGCACGACATCGAGGTTGGTGCGTTCGCAATCACCGCCGACGTTGTAGACCTCCCCGGGCATGCCGTGCGCCAGCACGGTGCGGATCGCTGTGCAATGATCGGTCACGAACAGCCAGTCGCGGACGTTCAGTCCGTCACCGTAAACGGGCAGGGGCTTGCCCTGCACGGCGCTGAGTATCATGAGCGGGATCAGCTTTTCGGGGAACTGGAAGGGCCCGTAATTGTTGGAGCAGTTGGTGGTGAGCACCGGCAGGCCGTACGTATGGTGCCATGCGCGCACGAGGTGATCCGAACCGGCCTTCGATGCCGAATAGGGGCTATTGGGTTGGTAATTGTGGCGTTCAGTGAACGCCGGGTCGAGAGGACCCAGCGAACCGTAGACTTCGTCCGTCGACACATGCAGAAACCGGAACGCCTGCTTTTCACCCGCCGATAACGCCTGCCAGTAGTTGCGAACGGCATCGAGGAGCCGGAAAGTTCCGACCAGGTTCGTTTCGATGAACTCGCCGGCGCTGTGTATAGAGCGGTCCACGTGGCTCTCGGCGGCGAAGTTGACTACCGCGCAGGGGCGATGCGCGGCGAGCAAATTCGCCACGAACGGCGTATCGCCGATGTCGCCCTGCACGAACACGTGCCTCGGATCGCCGTGGACCGATGCGAGATTGGCGAGGTTGCCGGCGTAAGTGAGCTTGTCCAGATTGACGACGCGCGTCCCCGCCTCTGCAATCCACCGGACTACGAAGTTCGCGCCGATGAATCCGGCGCCGCCGGTGACCAGGATGGTCGATGGGGAATATTTCATCGATCAGTTAATGCAAAGCGCATCGCAGGTTCTAAACCGGGGAATCTTCCTCATGTCCGTCGATACTTGCCTTGTGCCTTATAAGAGACTACTCAGGCGGTCCCGCCGACCGTCAACCCGTCGATCCTGAGCGTCGGCTGGCCCACGCCGACGGGCACGCTCTGGCCGTCCTTGCCGCAGGTACCCACGCCCGGATCGAGCGCCAGGTCGTCGCCGACCATCGAGACACGCGTCAGGCAATCGGGCCCGTTGCCGATCAGGGTCGCGCCTTTCAGCGGATAGGTGACGCGCCCGTTTTCGATCAGGTAGGCCTCGGTGGCGGCGAACACGAACTTGCCGTTGGTGATGTCGACCTGCCCGCCGCCGAAGTTCACGGCGTAGACCCCGCGCTTGACCGACCGGATGATCTCCTCCGGCGTGCGCTCGCCGGCCAGCATATAAGTGTTGGTCATGCGCGGCAGCACGACATGAGCAAAGGATTCGCGCCTGCCGTTGCCGGTGGTCGGCACCCCCGTCAGACGCGCGTTCAGACTGTCCTGCATGTAACCGCGCAGGATGCCGTTCTCGATCAGGGTCGTGCACTGCGTCGGATTGCCCTCGTCGTCGATATTGAGCGAACCGCGGCGCGATGGGAGCGTGCCGTCGTCGACCACGGTCACGCCCGGCGAAGCCACGCGCTCGCCGATGCGTCCGGAAAACGCAGAGCTGCCCTTGCGGTTGAAGTCGCCCTCCAGGCCGTGACCGATCGCCTCGTGCAGCAGCACCCCGGGCCAGCCCGGCCCCAGCACCACGGTCATCGTGCCCGCGGGGGCCGGCCGCGAATCGAGGTTGACCAGTGCCTGCGACACGGCCTTCGACGCGTAATCGCGCAACCGCTCTTCGGTGAAAAACGCGTAATCGGAGCGCCCGCCCCCGCCCGCCGATCCCTGCTCGCGCCGGCCGTTCTGCTCGGCGATGACCTGTACCGATATCCGCACCAGCGGCCGCACGTCGGCGGCGATCACGCCGTCGGAGCGCGCCACCATGACCACCTCGTACTCGCCGCCCAAGCTTGCCATCACCTGCACCACGCGCGGATCCATCGCGCGGCACATCTGCTCCAGCCGCTCCAGCAGCTTTACCTTGGCGGCGTCCGGCAGCGAGGCAAGCGGGTCTTCGTCGCGGTACAGCATCTGCCCGGCACCGCGCCGCGCCAGCGCGGATTTCTTTACGCGGACGCGAACGGCGGTCTGCGCCCCGGCCCGGGCAATGGCGCGCGTAGTCTGCGCCGCGTCGCTCAGCGCCGGCAGGCTGATTTCATCGGAGTAGGCGAACGCGGTCTTCTCGCCGCTGATGGCACGCACGCCCACGCCCTGGTCGATGTTGAAGCTGCCGGACTTGACGATGCCCTCCTCCAGGCTCCAGCCCTCGCTGCGCGAGTACTGGAAGTACAGGTCGGCGTAGTCCAGTCGGTGCGTGAGCATGGTGCCGAACACGCCGGAGAGCTTCACAGCCTCCAGGTCGTACGGCGCAAGGAGGAAGGACTGGGCGGTGCGAAACAGTTTGTCTGGAGCGTTCATGGACTGGATTCTATAGGACTCGGTGTTCGAGGGCCGGCATGCTCGCGCGCAGCCTGGCCTGGTGGGCCGGATCGATTTCGACCACCACTACGCCCGGACCTTCGGGCAGGCAGCCGAGCACCTTGCCCCAGGGATCGACGATCATGGCGTGCCCGTGGGTCAGGCGGCCGTTGGCGTGCCGTCCACCCTGAGCCGCTGCGACCACATAGGCGAGGTTCTCGATCGCGCGCGCGCGCAGCAGTATCTCCCAGTGGACGGGCCCGGTCGTCGCCGTAAACGCCGATGGCACAAATATGAGGTCCATCGGCGCGAGGCGCCGGTACAACTCGGGAAAGCGCACGTCGTAGCAGATCGACAGCGCCAGGCGCCCGAACGGCGAGTCGATGGCCACCGGCGTAGTCCCCGGCTCAATCGTGCCGGATTCATGAAAACGTTCGGTCTCCGTGGCATAGCCGAACATGTGGATCTTGTCGTAGCGGGCCACGCGCTCGCCCCGGTCGTTGTACACGAGGCAGCTGTTCATGACCTTGTTCGGGTCCGAGGATTCCAGCGGCACCGTCCCGCCGACAATCCAGAGACCGAATTCGCGCGCGATGTCGGACAGGAACTGCTGGATCGGTCCGCGGCCGTCGGGTTCGCGGACCGCGACCTTGTCGCGCTCGCGCTTGCCGAATATGCAGAAGTACTCGGGCAGACTAACCAGCCGCGCGCCCTTCTGCGCGGCTTCCGCGATCAGCCTGCGTGCGGCCTCCAGATTGGCCTCGACTGCGGGCTCGGAGAGCATCTGTATGGCTGCGACCTTGAACGTGTCCGACATTTCACTCCCGTTGTTGCAGAGCTGCGGTGTTGCGATGTTGCGATGTTGCGCGGACGGCGTCCCGTCCGCGCGGATCACCGATTGCGCACGGATGAAAAAGCCATCCGTGCGCAATCGGCGATCTTGTATAAAACCCCAGAATCGTTCTTGTTGTTAATCAAAACCGTGTTTTCTGCACGGATGCCTTTTATCCGTGCAGAAAACACGGTTGGCGCGCGCAGCGCGCAGGTTTGCTCGCGGCATGCGACAACACTGATGACACTGTAGATATCACCCAAATTGCTCACCGATCCTGTCGGCGCTTGAGTCATAACAGTCTATTGCGCCGCGGAATCGCGCGGCTCGCTCTGCGCCCGTTCCACTCTGGGTTCGCTCCAGGTGCCGGTCACGGAATATTCGAAAGAAAATATCCGGCCGAGCGGATCCTTGAGGATACGCTGCGCGATCAGCGCGCCCAGCGCTGTCACCGGGTTGATATTGAGCAGCAATCCGGCCGCGGTCGCGGCGCTGTCGCCCAGCGCCGGCACGACATGCAGGCGCAGCTTCTGCGTTTCGCGCGCGAGGTCAATGTCCCCGGTGATGCCGACCCGGGCGGATGCGCCGCGCATGTCGAAGTCCTGGGTGGTGAGCACGCCCTTCGCGACCTGTGCGCTGCTGGAAATGGCATCGAATGTGAATCCCTCGCTGAACAGGTCGCGCAGATCGAAGGTGAGCAGGGACTGCAGGCTGAGGATACCCAGCAGCTTCGCCGCACCATAGTCGGCCTTCAGAAATCGCCCCTTGCCCACCTTGAGGGAAACGTTGCCCGTCAGGCTGGGGTAATCGATACCCAACGGGCTTCCCGCCCAGCCGAGCTTGCCGTCCAGGTGCGCAATGCCGCCGCGCATGGTGCCGGGATAGCCCAATCGCTCGAGATATTTCCCGGCGTCGGTCACATCGAGCTTCACATTCATGCTGGTGCTCGGACGCGCGGCCCAGCTCTGCCAGTATCCGTCCGCGCTCAGCGTTCCCTCCGGCGCCGAGAGCACCAGCCGCTCAATGCGCCAATCGCGCGCCTGGTTGATTGCCACAAGTTCCAGCCTGCCGAATTTCGTGGTGCCGGCGACGAACGTGTCGGCACTGATGTCCAACGCCGGCAACTCCCTCGACTGGGCCTGGGCTTGGGCCGGGGACTGGGCGTCGTCCTTCGCTGCTTCCGGCGCCGGGTCGGGAATCGTGAGATGCCGCAAACGCGCGACGATGCGGCCCTGCCCCTCGGGACGCCATGTGATGTCCCCGGCCAGTTCACGGGCGCTGACGTTCGCGTTCCACAGGTCCGCCGATCGGGTCGCCTGCAGGTTGAGCTCGTTCACGCGCCGGCCGGCGAAATCCAAGGCCCCGAGCCGAAGCTCGAGCGCGCTGACCGGGGTCGCAGAATCCTCGCCCGCGCCGAACAGCGCGCGCCAACGATCGAAATCGAGATATGGCAGCGATCCGGCAATCACGATCCCGGGCCGCTCGAGCGCCGGCATGCGCCCGTTCAGCCCCACCGCCCCGCGTTCGACCACCATCCGCTCGCCCTCGCGAGCGCGGACGATCACGCCGTTCAAGTTGCGCCCGACCGAAAGCATGATGGCATCGCCGCCCGGCGGCAGCCGATCGACCTGAAACCGGTGCAGCGACTCGCTCTCCATGCCGTTGGTCCGCGCGATGCGCATGGCCAGCGCCTCGCCCGCGGTCTTGCCAAGGGGCGGCGGCAGCTTCAGCTCCACACCCTGCAGCGAAGATTCAACCAGCAGTTCGAATACGCGGCGCTTGATCGCGATGCTGCCGCGCCAGACCGCGCTCCCGCTTGCGTGAGCGAGCAGCGGCAGATCGACCAGACGCCGCGCTGCTGCAACCGTCGCGGTACCCTGCGCGCTCACGGAAACCGTTCCATCGGCGAGCGTCGCCACGGAAATGATGGTCGGCCCGCCGAGGAACTGGCTGGCGAGGTTGCGCGCACTGATGCCGCCCTCGGTGAAATCGAGGCGCCCATTGACCTGTGCAAGGCTAAGGGCCGGAAGATTGGGGTCGATTGCGATCTGGTTGCCGGCCAGCTGGAGACTGCCTGCGACTTTGACCTGCTGGAGCCTGCGGATGGGCAGTTCGAGCTTGAGTTGCAGGCGCGCATTGCCCGTGGCGCGCACGCCCGCGGTGTAGCCGTCGATGAAGCTCGTAACCGGGCTCGAATCCACGAAGCGAAGGAATTCCGCGGTCGCCCCTTCGGCCTGGCCCTCCACGTTCAGCACTTCGTTGCTATTGAACAGGTCGGCAATGGTCGCCTTTACGTTCACGACGCGCGCACCGAGCACCGCCCCCTTGGGGGCGAATATCCGCATCCGCCGCCCCTCGAATACCAGTTCCCCGCTGACGCCTGTCAGGCCGGGCCAGCCGTCCGCATAGTTGAAGTCCACACCGCTCACCTTGCCGACGACCTGGAAGCTGCCCTGCTTGGGGTCGTTGAACGGGAAGTGCCCGAGGTCACCTTTCAGCCTCAGCCTGATGTCGAAAGCGTGGCCGGCCTGCACGCCCGATTTGAGATAGCTGGTCACCGACTCCGGCAGCCCGGGAATGTAACGATAGGTGCTCGTGCCATCCAGGCGGGAGAAGCTGCCGCTCAAGTCGATCACACCCGGGCTGTCGGATTTGGTCGCGAAGGTACCGAACAGCGTGCCTGCGATATCGCGGTTGGCGAGCGCGACATTGCTGAATTTCAGCGTGAGGCCGTCTTTCCCCTGCGACCAGCCGACCTGTGCGGTCAGCGTATCGAAATGTACTTTTTCATCGGCTAGAATGCCCGGAAGCTCGATCGTCGCGTTCTTTGCGCCCAGGGACAGATTTCCGCGTTTTTCATTGCCGTCGAGCTGCCCGCTCAATCCGGAAAATGCCGGCACACCATGCAGGGCGCGAGCGCTCAGATCGGCGAAGCGGCCGCGCACGCTGTATTGCTCCGGTCGGTCCGGGTCCCCGGTCCAGGAAAGTTTCAAGTCAAAGACGCTGCCGCGCGGCTCGATCTCGGCGAGCTGCCTGCGCACCGCCTGCGGAAACGGCAGGAACTCTCCCAGGTGTGCAAGCGGCTGCAGTTCGAGCGCATTCGCCTGCAGCTCGCCGCGTGGCGGCTGGGAGGGGCTCCCACGTTCCCAGCGCACTGCAAAATCCGCCGGAGGAAGCGCGACCCCGCCGCCGGTCTTCAAGGAGAGTTTATTTCCGAATACCTCGAAGCCGGTCCCGGCGCCGTCCCGCATCTGCTTGCCGCCCAACCGCCCTTCGAGGTAGTCCAGTTCTAGCAGCGGCAGCGTGCGCCCAAGACGCGTCGACACCTTTGCCAGGGCCACGTCCACGGTCGCCTCGGTGAGCTGCCTGCCGGTAAAACCGAGCCACAGACGGACCCCTCCTTTGCCAGAATGGATCTCCAGCGGGTAATCGAACCAGCGCTGCCAGGCTGCAAGATCGGTGTAATCGAGCTCCGCGTACAGGCGCCCTGTCCAGTCCTGGATCTGATCGAAGCTGCCCCCGTGCAGTTCCCCGCGCACGTCGAGCGCGGAGGCAAGCTCGCTGTCGGTGTGCGCGCGCAGCGCGAAGCGGTGCAGGTCGCCCGCATTGTGCAATGCGAGGGTGACGCCGGAGAAATTGAGCCGCGGCGCGGCGCGGCGCGCGTCCTCCCAGGACAGGCTCGCGTTGCGGATCACGATCTCGCGCTGGGACAGCAGCCAGTTGGAGAAATCGGGACCGGACTGATTGTCCTTCAGTTCCATGCCGGCGATGAATAACCGGCCGGCGGAATCGCGGCGGATCTCGAGATTGGGCTGATCGAAGACGAGCGAGTGGAAATGGATCGAGGCGTAGACGAACGAGACCCAGGACACCGTGGCGTCGACCCCAGGCAGCGAGAGCACCATGCGCCCTTCGCGGTCATGGATCCTGAGGTCGGTCAGATCGAGTTCGGGGCGCAGGCCGTGCCAGCCGGCACGGATGCCGCCTATGGTGACCCGCTCCCCGATGGTCCGCGACAACGCCTGCTCCACCACGCCGGTGTAGTTGGCGACATCCGGCAGCAGCCAGTAGCGCAGCCCCAGAAACAATGCCGCGGCGGCGAAATAGGCCCCGACGCAGGTCCACGCCAACGCGGAAAGCAGCCCTCGCCACCGCCCGTGGCGCGTGGCGGCGCCGATCTCCCCCGAGTCGATGCTAGATTCGTTCAAGTCAATGATATGCGGGCGATGCGGCCCCGTTACAACCATTACAATGATGACCGGCGATGAACAGTTCAGCTGCCGTTTACCCGCCTATGCGCGCGTGCGCCTATGCTGACGCGGATTTTACCCGCAAAACAACCACCCCTCCTTGCCAGGCACTGACGCATGAGTGAAAAGCGGAGCCGAAAGCGCGCGGCCCGGATTCAGAGCGACCCGCTTGAGTATTCGCGCTTTGCCCGGCGCCTCCTGGCCGCTCGGCCGCAACTGATGCCCGAGCTCGCTGCAGAAGGACCCTGGACGCGCGAGGCGATGCGCGCCTTCATCGCCGGGCAGCCGCAGGAAACCGAGCCGCAGTTGCATGCGGTGCTGCGCCAGCTGCGCCAGCGCGTGATGCTGCGGCTGCTTGCGCGCGATTTGCTGGGCAAGGCCGATCTGGCCGAGGTGTGCGCAACCACCACGGCCCTGGCGGAAGTCACCATTCAGTCGGCGCTAGTCTGGCTCGAGCCGCGCCTGGAAGCGGATCTGGGCACGCCCGTAAGCGAGAAGGGCGAACGCCAGCGCCTCATCGTGGTGGGGATGGGCAAGCTCGGCGGCGGCGAGCTGAACGTGTCCTCGGATATCGATCTCATATTCATCTATCCGGAGGAAGGGGAAACCTGCGGCGCTAGCGCCGGTCACCACGGCACGAGCGCCGGTCAGGAACATCGCGGACAGGAACGTAGCGGCCGATCCCTGTCCAATCACGAGTTTTTCACCCGCCTCGGCCGTCGACTGATCGGCGCCCTCGGCGAGCCGACCGCGGACGGCCAGGTGTTCCGCGTCGACATGCGCCTGCGGCCGTGGGGCGATGCGGGACCGCTTGCCGCGAGCTTCGACGCGCTCGAGCAGTATCTCGTTGCCCAGGGACGCGAATGGGAGCGATACGCGTGGATCAAGGGGCGCGCGCTGACGGGCGAAGGTGGTGATGGACGAGGGAGCGTGCAAAGCGACAGCGGATGGAGCCCGCAAAGCGACACGGGATGGAACGCGCAAAGCGCACCGGGGTGGAACGCGCGAAACGCGTTGGCCGCCGTCGTGCGCCCGTTCGTCTACCGCAAATATCTCGATTTCGGCGCCTTCGCGGCAATGCGCGATCTGCATGCCCAGATACGCGCCGAGGTGGCACGCCGCGACCTCGCCCACCATATCAAGCTGGGTCCGGGCGGAATCCGCGAGATCGAGTTCATCGCCCAGGCGTTCCAGCTGATCCGCGGCGGACGCGACGCGGGACTGCAGGTGCGTCCAACGCTGCGGGTGCTGGCCCTGCTCGCCGAACGGCGGATTCTTCCCGAGGACGCCGCGGCGCAGCTCGCCGAATCCTACGTCTTCCTGCGCCGGCTCGAGCACCGCTTGCAGTATCTCGACGACGCCCAGACGCACACACTGCCGGGCGACAAAGCGGACCGCGCACTCGTTGCCGGTTCGATGGGCTTCGCCTCCTGGGACAAGTTCGCCGCGGCGCTCGATGCGCATCGCGAGCGCGTATCGCAGCAGTTCGAGCAGATATTCTCGACCCAGGAGGCGCCGCGGCACCCCCTCGCGCCCCTGTGGCAGGGCGACCTCGACGCCGGGGGAGGAGCCGAGGAGCGGCTGGAGGCACTGGGTTTCCGCTCCAGCACCGATCTGGCCGCGCGGCTGAGGGCGATCCGGGGCAGCGCCCGCTACGCCGACCTGCCCGAAGCAAGCCGCAACCGTTTTG
>Ga0209343_10003417_pt1 | contig 19998 bp, 15 predicted proteins | sample RifCSPlowO2_02_FD_184026 | JGI IMG/M metagenome (GOLD analysis project Ga0209343, IMG submission 184026) | Groundwater microbial communities from Rifle, Colorado - Rifle CSP2_plank lowO2_0.2 (SPAdes) (version 2) | ecosystem: Environmental > Aquatic > Deep subsurface > Groundwater | place... | reverse complement strand
AATTCGACAAAATTCGACAAAATTCGACAAAATTCGACAAAATTCGACAAAATTCGACAAAATTCGACAAAATTCGACAAAATTCGACAAAATTTTTACTCCAAAAATTGCCTCCAATTTTAGAGAGAGAGAGAGAGAAAAAAAAAATAATTCAATTTTCAAAATTGAATTGTCATTTTTTTCGAAAAATATATTTTCACACAATTTTTCACCACTTAATGACATTTTTATGTTCTGTATAACATCTTGTCATATTCTATCCTATAAAATGCATCCAGACACTTAGTTTTGAGTAGTTCGATTTCTTCTATTGTTAGAGTACCTACATATGATTTAAGTATATTATCAAGCACTCCGCGTATATTTGATTTTTGTATTTGATGTCCTAATATTTGTTTCATTATAGTTCGAAAAAACCCGATTAAATTTACAGGGATACTTCTTTGTTCAGGTACACCTGGATTTGGAACAACGGTACTTATTGTTCTTGACGGTCTTGACGGTCTTGATTGCATAGGTATATATGGATTTGGAGCGGAACTTATAGATAGTTTTTGCTGTTCAGGTATATATGGATTTGGAGCGGAACTTATAGATAGTTTTTGCTGTTCAGGTATATATGGATTTGGAACGGAACTTATAGATGGTTTCTGTTGTTCAGGTATATATGGATTTGGAACAGAACTTATAGATAGTTTCTGTTGTGATTGCGATAATAAAAAGTCTCTTATTGGTATGCCAATATATTTTTTGGGATCTAAAATGTATCGTGTGTGTTGTGCATCTCCACGACATCGTTGTATAATATCATTTTGAACATTGCTACGAATATGCCATGGATCGGAGTGTATTCTGGCAATCGGTATCTTTGGCGCAATAGAAACAATACAGTAGATTATATCGCGGATAATCTGTTCAAGAGCTGTATTATTTTTCATATCATATTGTTTTATAACATAAAACCAATCATGAACCATCGGAAAAAATTTATGTTCACCTTGTCGCCCAATTTTTTCTAAAAGAAAATTTCGTGTAATATTACCGTCTTTCATAGAGTCAAAATATTGATCTAATGCCATCCAAATTAAAGGACAATAAATCCACGATTCAGTAGATTTTGGATCATCTATTTGGCGTGGCCATCTTGGTGGTGGGCCAAATGTTAATATATAATCATTAGGACTAGCACCCCCGCCTTGAATAATCCTCTCTATTTTTTGTCGATATTTATTATATCGATGATAATACATTATAACAAAGGTACATATTTTTTTATATACAATAAAAAATATTATTATACACCTTATATAGTTAATAATGTTATATAATATTAATCCTCAAGCATGGGGACCAGCTTTTTGGCAAACTATGCATTATATAAGCGTTGCTTATCCAGATAATCCAACGAAAGAAGATAAAGAATCAATTAAAATGTTCTATGAAAATATTAAAAATATATTACCATGCGAAAAATGTAGAGTTCATTTTGTTGAAGAACTAAAAAAATATCCGTTAACAGATAATATATTAGCATCAAGATATAATTTAATTAACTGGGTTAAAGATTTACATAATTACGCAAACCAATGGGGAAATAAAAAACAATGGACATACGAAGATATTATTAATAAATATTATAATCTATATGAAGAGCAATCATATAATGTTGAGATAATAACCATAATTTTACTTGTTATTATAGTATGTATTATTATTGTCTACATGAAATATTTTAGAGAAACCTAGTAAAAACTATAAGTTATTGTCTTATTGATTTGTTGTTTGAGTAATATTCTTCTCAGATCACGTAAACTTGTTACTTCGTCATTTCCCACTTTTTTTAATATTGATATTTGATCTTTCATTGATATATCTATTCCTTTTATTTTTGTCGTTCGTTGCTTTGTTTTTGAATAATGATCTTCAATTGATACTAATGCTACATATTTTTTATTTATTTTGTTGGCTACAATATTTAATTGTTTATTTTCTGTCAATAATGATAATATATTATTCGTTGCGAAATATTCTAATAATTCTTCAGATAATTCTGTAAAAATAAATCCATCATAATACAAGAATGCATATTGTTTACATAAATTATATCCTAAATACATTTTTGGGTCTACCCCATTAATAATACACGAACATTTGTTATTCTCTCTTACATAATCGATTTGTACAAAATCGTTTTGCATTATTTGAAACATGAAATACGTTTTTATTTGAATATTAGATCCAAATCGTTCACAAAAAATAGTACCATTTTTTGTTATTTGATGTCCATCAAATGATATAATAATATCTCCTTTGCAAAACATATGTTTTTTTTTTCTATTCGGTGTCATATATACAATATCAAACGAATCTGTTACATAATGTCCATAATAATTAATAGATTTATCTGTATTTTCGTCAGCTACTAAAATAGTATGCATGATTATCATAGATAAATTTTTCTGTGGTGTTTTTAAAAAAGATTGAACGATATATAAACATATGGATATAGGCAAAATTTGTATGCAACGACTTGCAATATCTTTTATCATAACAATGCCAGTTAAAAGACTATTATTAAACACTATAGAGCCACTCATTCCGTTATATTGTATATTTTCTTCATATGGAATAACATTTATAAACGGAATGCATAGTCCTGTAATATATTTCGTTATAAATGCTACTTGTTCTATATTATTAAATTCAGTTCGTGTTACCGTTTGTCCATTTTGAAACAAAAATGTACGATCATATAGATATGTGCATATATCAAAACTTTTATTAACATCAATATCAGATATCCGAGTACATTCTTTTTCATCGTATACATGTAAAGTTTTAATATCATAGGTTCCTTCTATTTTCAATATAACAATATCGAATTCTTCAATTATAATATATGGTTTGAGTATATGTGAACATAATTTCCCATCCGTGTTGAAATAATAAGAAATAATTTTCACGTAATTGTAATTAATGACGTGAAAACATGTAATTATATATATTTCATTAGAAATATTTACATAGAAACCATTCCCACATTTATGTGTATGTAGACGATATTCTATGTCATTGAATGTACATAGAATATTATTATTTGTTTTAGGAATATAATGTTTCCAAAAATCAATAGGAATATCATATGTTTCTGCATAAATGAAACATGACATATCCAATGTTTTAGTCAGTTATATTCAAATAGATGATATATGATAAAATAAATAATATTTCAATTTTTTTCTTAGACATGATAAAGAAGATTATGTTACAGACGAGACGAAAATTATACAATTTCTGGCACTTTTTTAGATTCATGTATCATATCTTTTTTTACGACAAGTGGTTTATCCTTATTGTTATAGAAAAGATAGTTTATCTCTTTTTTTATTTTGATTTTTTGTAAGTCTGATTCGTGCAGTCCAGATAACTCGTTAATGGCATTCAATGTCGATTCTGAAATTTCGTTTTGAACCCATTCTTCTCTTTTTATATTATCTATCACGTCAACAGCATAATCGAACGCATCATCGATCATTTCAGCTTTATCCATTATCTTCCATTTATCTATAAAACATTCTCCAATATTACGTTGTAAGTTTTTTATGAATACATTTAGATTTTCTGGAAATGCTGGATTGTAGTGTATTTCCTTCAATAATAATTGTACAGACCTAAATCCAGAACGTAATATGCGTCTTTTTTGTTCATATGATAGTTTATTGTAATCTTCTCTACAATAATTGACTAATTTTATATTGATACTATTGTTACTGTTAACAACATTATTGGAATTATTGGAATTATTATGACTGTTGATAGTAGATCCACTAGTTTTACGTAATTCTTCAATTAGAATCTCTTGTTCTTTGATTTTATTTTCCTGTTCTTTGATTTTATTTTCCTGTTCTTTGATTTTATTTTTTAAATATTCTATATATTTAGGACATGCGTCGACGTGTCTTATTACATTTCGTTTTCGAGTGAATTGTTTGTTACAAAAGCAACATATACATTGGTTTATTTTTTCAACAAAATTAGATATATTATTAATTTCATTTATTTGTGCAACACAGACTTTGTTATCTATATGATATGTTAAGTTTACTTGTTGTCTAAAGGTTCGATGGCATAAATTACATTCATAATGTTGACTCATAATATTTAATATTATATATTATTATTTATATACTTTTGAAAATTGGCTTGAAAAAAGCCATTTTTCAAAAGAAAAAAAAGTATAAATACTTAAACAATTTTTGAAAATTGGCTTTTTTTGAGCCAATTTTCAAAAGTGTTAAAAATAAAAAAAGTATAAATAGCTCCAAAAACATGAAAAAATCGTATAAATTATCGAAAAAAAAAGGCGACACACTGGTTCTAAAAAAAATAAATTTTTGTTTACTCGAGGAAAAAATTCTTTTGTAAAAACTTCATAATATTTCTATTACCGAAAATTCATCTAAATAGGGTGTTTCCCGTAAACTTTTGAAAATCAGTTCATTTTGAACTAATTTTCAAAAGAAAAAAAAGTATAAATACTTAAACAATTTTTGAAAATCAGTTCATTTTGAACTGATTTTCAAAAGTGTAAAAAATAAAAAAAGTATAAATAGCTCTAAAAACATGAAAAAATCGTATAAATTATCGAAAAAAAAAAGGCGACACACCGGTTCAAAAAAAAATAAATTTTTGTAAACTCATTATGTCTGTATAATTCTTCTAATAGTACCTATATAATCTTTCATTGTAGGTTCAATCAAACTGATTATTTCAAGATTTTGTTTAGCGTTATTAGCATATTTTCGGTAATTTGTTTCTATTTCAATAACCGAATTGATATAATTAATTATTAAATTGTGTATATCTTTGTTTATATATTTTTTTTTAATATTTTCTTTTTTTTCAGCATTATATTTCTGTAACTGATTAGTAACATAAGAAGTTAGATCTTCATTTTTTGTAGGCGGTATAGTTCGGTCTATGGGAGGTATGCGTGCCGTAAGCAACTGATTTTTTTTTGTATCTGAATGATATATATGTGGCAATATCATTATTTCCTGAGGTGTAACATAATGTAAAAATGTTATTTCATTTTTATTTGGGTCGCTGTTTAAATAAAATAAATAATTATCGATATACGGATGTTTTATAAATGTCTTATATTCATTATGCGGAAATTTGGGTATACGATATGTATTTTTATATTCTGGGGCATACAATGATAAATAATATTCTGTATGGGACACTTTTTTTACAAAATTATGTGGAAATCCAAAAAATAAAGCTTTTTTCAAAGAAGATACCGTTTGAGGCATATTTGTATGTGTAAATATCGTCTGCATACGATTAATTTCCGTTTTTTTTTCTATTTTAATTGTATGTGATGTTAGACTCAGTTCACATAATTTTTCAATATATTTGTTAATAATATCATGATCAATATGATTTTCATCGCACCATTTTAATATATCTGGATTATCTCGCGTATACTTAACATAATTTTTTTTTATAATTTTTTTTATTTTTTTCTCTTCATCTCGTGTTTCGGTGTATATTTTATTTTTAAGTTTTTCTGTATAATTATCTTTACTTCCAAGCAATAATATACTTTCTTCTATATCTAAATTGATAGCATTTTCTTTCAAGTCCGTGTTATGTATATATGTGGATGTTGCTAGTTTATCCGGGATGTTCTTTCCCGGCAATAAATTATGTAATTGTCCTAATAACTGTATCAACATATCGCTATCGGAATAAACATTGTATTTATAAAATTGACTAGCCATTGTAGAGGTAGGTATTTCTTGAGAATCGATAACTTTTGTAAATAATTTTGTGATATCAAGATTTAAAGTATCATACATTGCGCATAATGGTAACGTTAAATTTTCGCATTTATTAAATATTCCAAAAATTAAAGTTCTAACTATATTTTGATTCATGAGTAGCAAATTATCTTTCTGTTGTATACCTCTAAAAAAGTCTCCGAAATTACTACGTATAATTTCATTGTTAACTAATCCGACATACATATAATCAAAAAGCGCTACCCAGAATGACATTATTTTCTGAGAAGTTATATATCCTTTATGTAATTTATTTTTAATTTTTTTAAACTTAATGTCATTGTTATGTGTTGTTGTGTTAACAATATCTCCATTTATGTTTCGTGTCAAGAAAGTTTCATCCGGATGTATGATATAAAATTCGCCTTTATTATCAATAAGTGTATCACAATTAAACCCGCTTTGATAATAAAATATAGGTGGCTGGTAATTATCATAATCATATGATTTATCATTCCCGTAATATAGATAATATTCCATATCAATAAAATGTTTTTTTTGTATAAAATTTTTATATTTTTCGTCAATTTTGTCATATTTGATACTAAATGGTTTCTTATTATTAAAATCAAATGTTAATAACATAAATGGATCTTCGTTCTCTTTTTTTTTTAATAGTTGATACATTTTATCGCTAATATTTATTTGTGCTAATGTATACTGTATTTTATTATTTTTCATTTTATCTTTTTCATACAAATAATATATTTCTCCAGGCATTTGACGACCAATACGGCCTTTCCGTTGTATTCTGCTAGATTCTGATATCTCGCGTTTTTCAAGTCTTTGATTTTTGCGAACATAATCATATATTGGTTTTTTGACAGTTCCTGTATCAATAACATATTTTAGATTAGGTATAGTTACAGATGCTTCTGCTATACTTGTTGATACTATAAGAAAAATATCATAATGATTTCTCCCAGAATCATACTCAACATCTTCATAATTATCATGTTTATCTAGTGTTATTTTATTTTTATATTCATCTATTTCCCTAATTACATTTAGTTTCGGTTCTGGCAATGCACTATAAAATGGCAATGCAATAACATTGTTTTTAGTTTTATTGTTTAGTATTTTAACCAATGTTTTAATTTCATTTTCACCAGGCTCAAATATTAATATATTTCCAGATTCTATTTCGTTAGTTATTTTATGTATAATTTTCAGTATCATATCATTTTCAGCAGTATCATCTTCTCCACGATTTTTAATTGGCATATAAGTTTCTTTAATTTGATATTGTGTGGTATTTGTTGGAAGTGATGCATGATATCGACGATCAACATTAATTCTATCTAACTGATTATCTTTAATAAAACTATTTAATGGATATTTTTTATTATCATTAATATCTCTATAAAATCTTCTATACCTATATTCATCATCATCCATCGTGGCAGTTATGATAACTAATCTAAATCCGTTGTTAACATATAGAGCGGTTTTTAAATATGTCATTAGTAAATCCATGTAAATTTCATGTTCATGGGATTCATCTATTATTATTGTATCGTATATATTTTGATTAGAATATGTTTCACCATATTTCTTAACTAATGACGGATCTTGTGTTAATAATTTATTATATATTGTATCACCTGTCATATATTCCAAAACTGGATGCGCGACATTTTTAGTGTGATTATCTTTACTATAGCCAAATTGTATATAATATGCTTCTGTTTTTTTCCCTTTCTGGAAAATAGGTACACCTAATGTATCGCTCACATATTTGGATATTTTAACTGCATTAATTCGTGGCTGTATACATGCTATTTTACTGTTATTATTATAATCAATCGCTTTGGAATAATATAAAAATAATTTTGGAATCTCTGTTGATTTCCCGACTCCTGTTGGTGCTGTCAAGAATATAACTAAATTATTAATAAAATGATAACAAAACCCAATTTGTATTATCCAATCATATGCTACTCTTGTATACCATTTATTTTTTAAACAATATGAAAAAAATGTATAAGTTTCCGAACCATTTCCTGAGTCTATTTCATATTTGTCTATATCTTTAAATCGTTGCATTGTAAGATAGTGGTATGCACCAGTCCAATATTTATTATCATCAGATTGTGCTAAAATATTTTGTTGTTGTGAAATTGTAGAAATATAATCATATGAACCTTTTGGTAATAAATTCTTATCACTTCTTGTCTTATCAGGAACAAAAATTGTTAATATACCTTTATGAATAAGTGATTGAAAAACGATATCAATAATCATTCTTTTTACTGTATCATATATAATTAAATTAGTCATGTATACTTTTATTTTTTTTTCGCTAGCTGAATTTCCTATTTTATTCTCACTAAAATATGTTGCAAATTTATCATATATATTAAATTTTTTTATATATCCATCAATCCTGAACCAATCTAGTGGATTTTTTAATCCATTAATACGCATTATTATTTCATCTTTTTCTTTTTGAATTAAAGAACACCAATGCTTTGGAAAGACATAAAATACATTTTTTTTTCGTTTATCATCAAAATATACAGAACCACGGCAAAAACTCTTGGCATAGTTATATATATTTTTCAATTGAATATCGAATTGCCTATTCATATTTACGATATCATTATTTATTTTATCTACCATAATATTGATTTCTGGTTCAGAGTCGAAGTCTTTACCAATAAACATTTCGTCATTTTTAAACAATCGCTCGTTACTTCTATATTTCGGCTCATAATTTTTAGGATTTTGATTTACATCATCAATATCAATTAAATCCGTTTTTTCATCATTAAATAATATATAACCATACCAAGTTTGTTTAATAACAGTTAATGATTCTGCAATAAAGTCGTAACAAAATTTATATTTTAGTGAATTTAAACTAATCATTGTGTTTGAAGACCCAACATTTTCGTCATCATCATCATCATAATCATCATCATTTTCTAGATCGTTATCTGGAATATATTTTTCCTCTTTTGCCATACGTTTGTAATAGCTATGATCAAATCCACTGATAAATGCATTTATAAAATATTTATATGTATCATGTGTGAATTCTGGAGATATATTATTTGCTGTATAATTTTTCAAAATATCAAACTGTTTGATAAAAATATTTTTTTGTTCATCTGTTAACGACGTCCATTTAGGTAGCTGTAAAAATGTCGTTATGTTTATTATTTCTGTTTTCTTAAAAAGTTTTTGTAGAAATTGCGTTACTGTTATTATATTTCCGTGCTGTGTTGGGAGATTCAATATAATCCATTTCCATTTTTCAATTGAATAATATAAATCTACTATTTCGTTGTATATATGTCCTATATAGATATATTCATCTCCTGCTAAGTTGTTATATTTTTCTTTACGATGGTCATGATATTTTAATTCTTTATTTATTTGTTTTGTAATTGTGTTTACATATAATTTTGTTTTAAAATAATCTTTTATGGTATACGGTAAAATATTTATCCAGTTAACACATAATTTATTGGAACAAGCTTGTATACTTTCTATTATCAAATTATAATTTTGTTCCAAATCTTCATACATAAATTGTCGTTCTTGATATTCATTTGTTTTTCTTATACATCTATTGAATTGTAAATTCGAAAACATATATTCTGGTTCTTTTTTATTTATATCCGCCGGGGTCTTTTTTTTAATATAAATATCATTAAAAGAATAAATTTGTTTTTTGTCACTGTTGGTATTGATATACGGCAATAAACACAGTACTAAAAGGCGTATATCTTGATAATCATTTTGTATAAACTGATGTACGTAATCATCATATTTATTTTCTATATCAAACTGAAAATAATATGAGATGATATTTATCAACTTGATTGTATATTCTGATAGTATTTTAATATCAGTTTTGTTTAAACTTGGGAATATACTAGGAATTACTATATTCGTTATTTCGTTTTCTAAATATTCATTTGGGAATATCAATCTTGTTGCCATTAAATAATGCTAATAAATTTTTTTTCTTGGTTTTATTGTTGTTCAAAAAATTGAAATTTCTAAATATTCTAACATATAGGTAGTATATATATATAGTAACTAACGCTCAAGGTATCATTCCCGACCTGACAAATGACAGATGAATGTTCAAGCAGTACTTGTGTGCAATCAGTTTCTGTTCCTGAACGGAATTGTTTTATACAGTTTATTCTTCAAATTATCGATAAAACTTATCATGTATTGCCATCAGACCCATCTCTATGTGGAACAGTAATGGCTCTTGCAATTAACCTTGAAATTAATCAGTTAATGGGATGTGCCACCGTAGAATATTCTGATGATATTAAACTATCTATTACACACGCGCTTACAGGGGCGGATCCTAAAAATTTTCGAGATATCATTACGCGGACAATTTGCAAAATTATTTGTGATGTATATTCAACTAATATATCTGCAATTGTGCAAATCATAACAAAAAATCTTGCTGAAGTGGCTCGACAAGAATTGAATTCTCAACAAATAATATGTATGTTATGTGGTACTATTCCAATATCTATTCCATGCCATTTTGCTACAAAAAACTGTTCATCACATGTGTTATGTTTGAGTTGTATCTATGAAATGTCTCGTATATGTCAACAAAATAGAAATCAAATTCGATGTCCGTTTTGTAAGATACAATGCTATTATCATGATATAAATCCTATACAGCTTTTATCCCTATTTTGTATAGCTGAAGACAAAATGAAAATGCTAGATCAAGATGAACTTGTACTTTGTCAGAATTGTGATGCGTTGCATAATCCAATCACAATGTACAAAAGAAGTATGTTATATGACCATTGGAAAACAATTCATTTCGGTAATGATACACATTTACTAACAACCCTTTGTAATCAACCAGAATACGATATTGTTGGAGATCCATTAGCTCCGACAGATGAAGTATATGATATACCAGAAGAACCAGTTCCTTCTCCTTTGTATCAAAGAATTCTATTACGACACCGCATAATTAGCGAATGGTCACACCTTTGGAATGATGCTAAACAGCTAAAAAAAATGAATATTTTGTCACCTAACTGGATGGCGATGTATGAATCTTTAGAATCTCGTATCGAACGAAATCAGGAGTTGTCTGATACAGATGGCTACCTACGAGCGTTGTATAGAGATCGTCCAAGAAGACATGCGAGATTAAATTATAATGATGGGAACTTGTCAGAATATCTAAATCATATCAAAGAACGTCGTCATGAACAGTTTAAAAATATGTTAGCAGTGCGTTATCATAATCTATGTGCTATTCTTGGAAGAGAAATTTCTCGCTATGACCAATTCAAAGGATATTTTTTGCAACAAATTAACAATCAAATTGATCTCACAAAATTTCAGCAGAAATTAAAAAGAATTCATTATAGTAATACTAAATCTATACAGCATCCTGATTTAAATGAGGATGATGATGATGATGAACAAGGATTAATGCAGGGGCTACATATTCATCCAATAGAACAAGTAGAACAAGTAGAACAAGTAGAACTGGAACCACTTATGCCAGGAAAGAACTTTGCAAAGAGACAACGCCGTAGAAGAAATAAAAAGGAAAAAAGTAAAAAGTGTATTTTTTAGCATAAAATATATATTTTCTTAAGACATAATATATTGTATGGCCGAAAAAAATAAAAAATATCCTAAAAGTATAAACAATTTACAATGTTTGGGACCATGTTATTATAAAGATGTTACTATATTTCATCCTACCCAAAATTCATATGTTACACAGCCATATTCTTTTTGTCCAACAGAAGCACATAATGAAGAAAATCCAATATCAGGTCAAATCGAAAAGCATATTGTAGATAAATGTATAAATCCCACTCATAAGAAAGATGTTGTATCTATTCCATTAGTAACACCTATATCCGAGTTTACGAAACAAAATTTTCTTCAAATATACGGTATACATTCGATAGAAGAATGCTTTGTATGGTTATCTAATAATGTCACAATACCGATTCAAACAAAAGCGCGTGTAGTTGATGCTACTTTAAATGTTTATGGAAAAGAAATACAATTTGCTAATGATATTTTTATTGATTTTTTTTATGATTATATTAAAAAAGAAGAAATTACAGAGATGTATGAACTTCTACACTCATATATAGATATTCAAAAAGATACTGTGTTGCTGGTGAAAAAGACATCATTAGCAATTGATGAATACCGTATAGAGCGAATAAATTTTATAATATCAAACTTAGTCACGGTTGAATATATTAAAAATTTTTTAGTTATGTACATACAAAAATATGATAATTGGGAAAATATAAATAATAATCTTCATTTAATGATAACAAAGTTTACTGAATATATAATCAGTAAAATTAAAAAAATATAAACCATATTATATAAATATGTCAATATTATCTCCACACATAATCGTCAGCCCTAATTATATAGTAAAAAAACCATTTTCAACATTATATCCATTATATGTCAATATTGCTATTGATAAAGAACATAACGATAACTATTTTACTCAGAAACAAATGACTAAATATATACAAGAACGTATATTAAACAAATGGATATATACAGAATATATGAAGGAAGTAGTAAAAATGTTAAAAGTATCTGGCGAACATGTTACCATCTCTAAAAATAGTGATATCGGCTCAAAAGAAGATATTAAAAAAAAAGCAGAATACCTTAAAGAAACATTTTTAGATATACATCACACAAGAAAAATTTTAAATCATATAATTGAAGAATTAGGATACAGATGGTATAACTTACTATCTCATGAAAGAGTTATAGTCGAGTATACATCGAGATATTTGAAAAAAAAATTATTAGAAAAATAAATAGATAAAAATATTCATCTAAAAATTCTACTTTTTTTATCTATCAGCATAATACATATAAAGAATTTATATATATTATATATATTAGTTATGTCTTTAACACGAGACTATCTTAATTTATATCAGAAATATACCAAGGAATATGGAATAAATACGATTATTTTATATTTGGTTGGGTCATTCTACGAAATGTATTCAATTCCGTCAGAAGGACCCGATTTATATGAAATATCTAAATTACTTAATATTCAGAGAACACACCGAGATAAAAGTAAACTTGAATCGTCTACTAATCCTGCAATTGTTGGATTTCAAATGAATTCTTTAGAGAAATATATTGAAATATTGACAAACAATAACTATACCGTAATAGTATATGAACAAAAAGTAGATGTTGATACAACAAAAAAGAAGTCAGAACAAAAAACAATTACACGAGTGTTATCTGGGATATATACAAAAGGAACATACATTAATAATTTATCAAAAAGTGATAGTAATTGTTTGATGTGTATTTATGTGGTTGATGAAATACAAAAAAATGGATCTTTAAAATCTGTTGGATTATCCTGTGTTGACTTGTCAATAGGAAACGTGAGTGTACACAATTCTTTTTCCGAGAAATATGATGAATGTATTGGATTAGATGAGACTTCCCGTTTTATAGGTAATTTTAATCCAATAGAAGTTATTATTTATTACGATAATCAAAGTAAGAATAGCAATCCAAATATACAGGATTATTTGATTAATTATTTGAATTTAGAACCTTCCAGATGTAGATACTACGATAATATAAACCCAAAATATAGGAAAATCATGTTTCAAAATGAGTTTTTGAAAAAAATATATCCATCAACAGATACATTACTTGCACCGATAGAACAATTGAATCTGGAAAACTATCCTAATATTGTTATATCATTATGTTTACTTTTTGATTATGTATACGATAAATTACCATCATTATTAACGAATATAAAAGAACCAAGTTTATATTCTGATTATCACCATTTAGTGTTAGGTAATAATGCTATTTATCAGTTAGATATATTTGAAAATGTACAAAATGCATGTTGTAAACTGAAATATAAAAGTTTATTTGATGTAGTTAATTTTTGTCGAACAAGTCTAGGAGAAAGATATTTGAAATCTATCTTATCTTCTCCATTAACATCTAAATTAAAGTTAAACAAGATATATGATATAACACAGAAGATGATAGATTTAAAAATTCCAAATCAAATCAAACATTACTTAGATCTTATTCGTGATATTGAACGGTTAGCTCGTAAACTTGAACTGAAAATTCTCAGACCATATGAATTGCCATTATTAATATCTAGCTATGAAAATATTAGCTTAATTTACGATATTTTATATAAAACTGGTGATTTTAAAACTATCCTGGAAGATAATACAGGTATGGAAATAAATAATTTCATAAAGTTTACAAATGATATGTTTGATATAGAAAAATTATCTACCTGCATAGATATATCGTTTGATAACGAAGTAAGAGTATATAAGGATAGAGTACATACTGATATTGATGATCTAAATAATAATATCAATATAGGAACAAGTTCTATAGAAAAATTACGAGATGTATTATCCGCACTATTTCCGAAAACAAAGAATGGATGGAATAATAGTAAAATATATGTTAAGCATAATGACAAAGATGGATATTATTTAAAGTTAACAAGCAAGAATGCAAAAATTTTACAAGATATACTTCGGTCTGTTACTGATTTTAATGTAGGAGGTATAAAAATTAAATCATGTGACTTAGAGTTTATGTATCAACGACAGACCGCTAAAATTACCATACCATCGTTAAATAATCACGCTGACAATATAGAAGAATACCGCGAGCAAATATCACATTTATATAACATTCATTATCTAGAAGATTTAGGAATAATACATAATAAATTTAGAAATTTATTCATCGAATGTAATATATTAATAACCAAAATAGATTATTATCAATCTTGTGCTACTCTAGCCACTACTTTTGGATATTGTCGTCCTGAACTAATAAGTTCTGATGGATATTTTGAAGCTACAAATTTAAGACATCCTATCATAGAAAGAATTATCGATTATGAATATATACCATGCGATATAAAATATGATGAAAATACAAGAATCATGTTATTATATGGTTTAAATTCATCTGGGAAAAGTTCTTTAATGAAATCAATAGCACTTGCTACGGTTATGGCACAATCGGGAATGTTTGTACCAGCTACATATTTTAAGACATCTATATTTCGTTCGTTGATGTGTCGCATAAGTGCGAATGATAATTTGCAAAGAGGATTATCATCTTTTGCCATAGAAATTTCAGAGATAAACTCAATTATTAAACGTTCGAATGAAAAAACATTAGTTATATGTGATGAAATCTTAAAATCAACAGAACATATTTCGGGAGTATCTCTTGTAGCATCAACTATTATTAAATTGGCAAAACTGAAATGTATTTCTATAATAACTACACATATGCACGAGTTAACAAAAATAGATGAAATAAGATCCATAAATGAACTAAAAATATATCATATTAATGCTATATATGATCCAAAAATAGATGCACTTGTATATGATCGGAAATTATCTGAAGGAAGTGGGTCAGATTTTTATGGAATTGAAGTAGCTAAATACATGATACATGATAATGATTTTATAGATACGGCTATCATAATAAAGAATAAATTATATGAACAACACGATTCAATCATAAGCGGGAAAGTTTCTAACTATAATAAAGATCTATATGTTCACTCATGCACATTATGTGGAATTAAAGATAATATACATATAACAAATCTGGAAACTCATCATATTGTCGAACAGCATAAATTTGACGAGAATGATATAGCAACAGGCAAAAAACATATTAAAAAGAATGATCTAGGAAATCTTGTAGTTTTATGTGATAAATGTCATAAAAATATACATAATAATGGTATTTCATTGAATTTATATAAAAAAACAACGAAAGGGAAAAAAATATTAGGATTTTAATTTTATTTCAATAATTTTTCCTTCTTGTGGGTCATAATTAATCATTTTAGGTTTTAGTTGTTTATCTTCTAATATTTTTAGAACTTTATCGATTTCAGGTCTTCGTGTTTCTTCATCACTTATATTTGTTTCATAGTACTTACGAATTTGAGTTTTTTTCTGGTCGGATGTTAGGCGATTCCATGTTTTTTTAAATTGATTTTCAGTCATTTTAATACACATATTATCTAACTCTTTTCTAGCTTTATTAAGAGGCTGTTCTGTTTGGTCATTTTTTAATTGATATAAAATGGTTCTAAGTTTATCTTTACGTTCTTCGTTTGTTGTATGTTCTAATTCACATGCGAATTGATGAATTTTATTTTCGTGACAGATGCTAATTATATTATCCATTTTAGTTATATATATATTTATATTTCTATCTGACTTTATATATCAATTTTTCAATTTTTATCGAAAAATTGAAAATTACTTAATGTATACATAAATATCAAATTATATTATATATTAAATGTTCGATCAGATATTGAAACAAATAAAGAATAAAAGAACCATATATGTATTTCCTAATATCACGAAAAAAGACTATCAATTTATTACAAAAAAATGGAATCCAGAAGAACTTGAACTATTGCGAATTAAACTGAATAAATATACTGATATTAAATATGAACAAATAACGCAAAAAGAAACTTTTTATAAAGATCTTGTTAATGTAACTATATGTTCAGATAACTATTGTTCAAACTCTTACATTAAAAAACTAATAAATAACATTATAGTAGATGATAATCTGATAGTAATAACTGATATCATTTTGCTTGATGAAACACAATATCCAAATTTAACAAAATATGATCACACCTGTTTAAAAACCATAGATATATATAGTATCGAAAATATCAAAGTAAAATGTATACATTGTAACTTGATAAACGAAAATGATATGAATAATTGTTCAACTGTTTGTCTGGATGTATCTAATGTTACAAAAGAAAATGTAAAAATATTTCATGAACTTGTCAGTTTACTTTATTCTATTTTTTCAGTATAAGTTTAGATACGCCAAATAAAAATGCCAGTATACTTCCATATATTATTTGCCCTATAATAGAAACAGACTGTTCCCCTGATGGTAAAATTTGTGGTATATAATGACCAATTGTTCGTTTAATAAATCCTTGCGATAATATAACATATATGATTATTAATAATATAAATTCCTTTAGAAAATTATAAACATGTCCAAATATACTTATATTTTCTTGAGGTATATTATTTTTGGAAACACTCTCTTCCGTTTTAGAGTCATGTTTAGATTTTGACTTATTTTTGAATGATAGGTTAATATCTTTAACTAATTTTTTTATTTTTTTATTTTTCGGTGTTGGTGAGGATGCTCTACAAGGTTGTTCAAAATCTCTGTTGTCATATTTATTAGATGAATCATCATGATATTCATTTTTTTTTAGATTTTGAATCGAAGTTCCACCAGATGGTATTGTTTGTAGTGATTTTTCAAAAAGTATATCAACATCAGAACCTGCATTATCCCCATCTATATTAAAATCTAATTGAGTTGACATCAGAAAATATTATATAATAATACATCATATTTTTTTCCTAAAATTTACTGCGATTATACATCATAATTATTATTCTTAATAAAAATATAGAACATGGAAAAAGAAATGGCACAAATATATTCCGAAAATTTGAATAAAATCAAACGCTATTCAGGTAAAAACTATAAATCTACGGACGAATTAACAAACATAATACATGAATATACACATGCATGTGATAATGATGTTGAGTATGCTTTTACGATTTTTAAAAAAATAGTTCCTTATGAAAAAATAATACATGAATTGTTAACATATGATTTATTGACTTATACTTCTCCAGTTAAAGTTTGTTCACTAGATCAATTTATAAATATTGCTATATTTGCTTTAAAAAAATTTCAATATAGAGTTGGAGGATATGATATAGAAGATGAAGAATGGATTCTAGTTGATAATAATAATCAACGTTTTAAAATTAAAAATAATAATAAAATATTATACAACAGCATTGGTGAAACATATAATACGACGGAATTAGAATGGTTTCTAGAAAATATAACAAAATATATACAATCTCATGCCGATGAAAAGGTATTTACCGTGAAAAATAAAATAATCGAGGATGAACATCATTGTATTTCATGGGTTTTATTTGTATTTACCGATAAGTCATAATAAAAAATTGAAAAAAAGTATAAATATTTTATATGTGGTATATAATAGTAACTATCAAACAAAATGAGTTATTACGGGTCTAATTATCCAAAACAATGGGAAATAGTCTATGTAACTATTTCCCATTTTTCAGACGATAAAGGGGGGATCATATATTGTAAATTAGTTGAATATGAGAACAAGGAAGGTGTTTTATCAACCAAAGAGTTAGATAAAGATATGGCTAAAAATCCAAAAAAATCATTAACAGAAAATAAAATTTACCCGATGATTGTGACAGCTGTTGATGAAAATCGAGAGTGGATTGAGTTAACATATAAACGTATTAAAAAAAAAGAGCGTGAGATATATCTTGATAAATTTAATTATATTTCAAAGATATATGGCTTGACGAAAGAACTTTCCCAATTTACAAACATAATGATAAATGATATTTTACCAGTAACAATGTGGAGAGTTTTATCCAAAGATGATTTAGACGATTCACGTGATAAATTTTATACTATTATGGAGGATCTGAAGTCATATGTTGAACCAATAATGCACACACATCCCGATCAAGTTAATCAATTCCTACAAAATGCACAATCACGTATCATTAATACACGAATGACTATACATCAAGAATTTGATATTTGTGTAATATGTTGTAAGGCAGTCGAAATATTAAAAAATATTTTGTATTATGATAATGATAGGGACGATAGTATTAAAATAGAATATGTTAATGCTCCAAAATATAGAATTATAGTAAAAGGAACTGCAGAAAATGAATGTGATATTAAATTACAAAAAGTATTAGATCTATTGAAATGTAGAATAAATGAAAATGATACATCTGGAAATGGTATCAAATTTAACCTAGGTGATAAAAAAACTATTCGGGAAAAAGAAATTATAGTTAAAAGATTACCAGTTCAATATTTTACTTTTATACAACGGAAAATGGTTCTTTAATTACTAATTATAATTCTTTGTATAAGTTAAAAAAATGTTTATTTTTTGGCCGTATTTTTTCTTTATTCTTAATAATTTTATATATTTTATTAAATATATCTGAATTGATGTTTAATATGGTATCGCAGTCATTATTTGTATTGCTCTGCAAGAATAAAATAGCATTCCCATATATATCTTGTTGAAACATATCTGTTAAGAGTTCGTTTTTATGTTCACCTGCTATTTGATAATAACAATTCAATATACCGAATCCTATTTCTATTTGCATATAAAAATACTCAGCATAATATGCATTTATTTTTTCCTTTAATATTTGCTCTAATTCCTCTTTACATTTGTTATGATTTATGTTAGTAATACTCGAAATGTTAACATAAGATAGTTCTCGATTCATATTTTTTACAACTATTTTTCCAACATCTTCTTTATTTACCAATATTATTATTTCATCGTTCATAATTTTCCCATCAGTATTTATACAAACAACAGGAATAACGGTTTTTCTTCTGATTATATCCATAATATCATTATTAGATACATCACTGTAAGTGTAAACATCTGAATCGGGATTATTCGTATCAAACTCTAAAAAAGTATATGTATCTTCATCATGTATTAATCTTTTAACAATCACCGTGGAAGTATGTAACTCATCATTGTCATTGTTAACACAGAGTGCTTGTGTTAAATATATCTCATCGTAATGACAATTAACTATTTCTATATCCGCACCATGCCTAAATATTTCCTGAAGAATGCTATATAATTCCAGAGTATTAGTAAATTCCTTATATACAACTTTATCTTGTAAATATATTGTTATTTTATCATCAGATATTTCATCGAAGGTGTCTTTGTGCCCAAACGAAACAGATTTTAATATAGCTAATTTTCCCATATATATTATATAAAAATTATACTTTAAGTAGTATTTATGGACATAAATATAAACATGGAACGAATCTATAACATTTATTATTTTTTTTATATATTGTATTTTTAATATGCGCTGAGTTAGGACCTCGATAAACAATATTAAATTGACTAAATAACATATATCCAGCAATGATTCCAACTAGAATCGCTATAATA
>Ga0209343_10003416_pt1 | contig 19999 bp, 19 predicted proteins | sample RifCSPlowO2_02_FD_184026 | JGI IMG/M metagenome (GOLD analysis project Ga0209343, IMG submission 184026) | Groundwater microbial communities from Rifle, Colorado - Rifle CSP2_plank lowO2_0.2 (SPAdes) (version 2) | ecosystem: Environmental > Aquatic > Deep subsurface > Groundwater | place... | reverse complement strand
GGTGAGTTTGTTCGCTATCAGCCGTGTGATGATGTCCAAGGACGGACCTGGCGGCATGGTAAGCACCATCCGGACCGGCCTGCTCGGATAAGTTTGGCCAAAAACGCCGTCGGGCCCGAAAGCAACGAGCAGCAGGACCGCCAAAAGTCCCCAGAACTTTTTCATGTGCTTCCTCCTTTTCATATGAATGAACATTCTCCATCGGGCTAAAGAGCCAGACGACCAGCAAGATAGTATAGAAAGGATTGTAGCGGAGCGATTGGCATTGCCTGAGATCTCCTTTACAAGCCAAAACCTGAAAGCGGCGCCTTAAGTCACGAGCCGTCACGCGACGCCGGAATGACCGGCAACAAAAGGTGCGAGAGGTGTTCCGCGTCGTGGAAAACCTTGTGCAGGGTCGTCTTGCTGCTGCATAGGTGCCAGGGCGCATGGTTTCGGCCCAGGGATTCCGGCGCCAGGTCGTAGTCCCGCGCCCGGGCGTGGTCCATGCAGGAAATCACGAGCTTGATGCGATGACCCGCCTTGAAGACATTGGACAGCGGAGCAAGAGCAATGGCGTATTCGTAGATGCGCCCGGGGGTCACCGGCTCGGGATCAACGTGCGGGTGATGGGGCGTGTGGGGCTCGGAGAGTCTTGCGTCCAGCGCGCGGTGCGAGGCCTTGAGGAATCCCTTGGTCAGTTCCACCTGCTTGCCGCTCGGTGCCACGTCGCGCAGGGAAACGATCCAATTGGTATCGGCCTGATCGATGGAGGCGTGGAGATAGATGGCCGCCGGCCCGGTGATCTCGAGGTCCTCCTTCAGGCGGTCTGACAAGTACTGGATGGAACTCAACTTCGCCGTTTCGTCGGGCGGTTGCTGGACGAAGGCGTCGGGCTTGCCCATGGCTTCTTCGGGTTCGGTGGACAGTTCCTCCCAGCGGCGCAGGTAGAACTTGGTCCAGACGGTGCGGGCCAGTGGCCATTCGTTCTCGTGCCGCCAATCACCCGCGCCATTGACGAAGAAACGGATGGGTGGCTCATCCATGATGCCCGTGTCCATGCCCTTCAGCCAGTAGTCGTACCAGCGCAGAACCTCGGCGTTGTAGTCATCGGGCAGTGGCCGCGGCTCGATCACCGGAGCGTCTATTTCCAGCTTCTTGGGCGCATCGATGCCGTTATAGTTTCGGAATGCCCCGACCAGATGCATGTGGGCGTACGCCCACCATCCCGACCGGGCGTAGAAGGGAATCTTGATCCGGTCGTACATGGTGTAGGGAGAGCGTTCCCAGTAGTAGGGCCCGTCCAGCGGATTGGCGAGGATGTCGAAGAAACACGGCGCCCTGCGCGGGTTGTCGACAAAGGTGAATACCTCCGGATTGATCCGTATGTCCGGGTCCGCCTTGAGCTTGGCCACCAGGCGCTTCACTTCCTCCTTGGGCAGGGTCTTGAGCGTCACCGAGGCGCTCGAATCGGCGCAGATCCGCTGCACGTAGAGGTAGTGAAAGAACATCTGCAGGATTCCGCCATGGTGCGTGGCTTCGCGATAGAAGTCGGCGGGCGCGTTCCAGGGCATGATGGCCTTCAAGTGCGGCGGCTGCTTTGCGGCGACGACTAGTTGCACCGAGCCGTAGTAGGAGATGCCGACCATGCCGACGTTGCCGTCGCACCAGGGCTGCGCAGCGACCCATTCCACCAAGTCGTAGCCGTCTTCGGCCTCCTGGTTCGACATCCAGCCTAGGTATTCGCCTTCAGAATGGCCGCTGCCGCGCACGTCGGCGATGACATGAACGTAGCCGCGCGATGCAAAATACTTCGGGTCGCCCGCCTCGATGGGCGTGTGGTGGATGGGCGAGGGATCGGGCTGGCGGGGGATGGTCATCGACTGGATGCCCTTGCCGTAGGGCGACACCGCCAGCAGCGCCGGGAACTTTTCGTCCGAGTCCGGCCGGAAGACGTCGACGGCCAGATGGACGCCGTCGCGCATGCGGACCATGACGTCCCGCGCATCGGTCATGGTGTATTTCTTTTCCGAAGCCTGAGGGCTATCGCCCATATTCGGTTTCTCCCGCTCGCTGTGAGTGCTGTTTCAGTCTAATGATGAGGGATAAGACTATCAATCACGCCCCAAAGCCTGGATGGCCCAGGGGCGCGGTGCAGTCAGGCGTTTGAGCGTGCTCCGGACCACGCATAATAGGTCTTATGTTCATTCTTAGGTTCCCCTCACTTGGAAGGATCCACGATCCAGGCGAAAATTGAGCGGAATTACTCGTTAATTAATACGATACACCCTACAGGCTAACCGACAAGGTCAGTCCTGCAGCGGAATGCGTGCATCCTTGATGATCCGGGCAAATTTCGCGACGTCTGCCTTATAGGATGCCGCGAACTCCTCCGGCGTGCTGCCGACGACTTTATTTCCCATATTGATGATGCGCTCCTTGATCTCCGGCATAGCAAGAATCCTGACGAGTTCCGCATGCATCTTGGCGACAATCGCCGGGGACGTTCCCGCGGGCGCAAACAAACCGATCCAGTTGGGCAATTCATAGCCCTGCACACCGGCCTCAACCATGGTTGGCACGTCCGGCATCAACGGCGAGCGCGTTTCTCCGGTAACCGCCAACGCGCGCATCTTGCCGGACTTGACCATCGGCTGAGCTCCCTGGAGTCCAGTGAATATCACCTGCACCTCGTTGGTAATCAACGCGATTTCCATCTGCGGAAGTGCCTTGTAGGGAACCTGCGCGATATCCGTTCCCGTCAGCGACTTGAACAGCTCGGTGGCAAGGTGCGGCGTCCCGCCTGGGCCTGTGGAGCCGTAATTCAGACGACCGGGCTGCGATTTGGCGAGCGCGACCAATTCAGCAACAGTCTTAACCGGCACATTGGGATTTACTACCATCGCAAAGATCAGCGAATAGATTTGGCTTACCGGCACGAGGTCCTTCATCGGATCGAAAGGCAATTTGCGGTAAATGCTGGGGCTGATGGCAATGCCCGTGGTAGATATCAAAAACGTGTAGCCATCGGGCTCGGATCTTGCCACCACGCTCGCTCCGATGTTGCCGCCCGCCCCGGGTCGGTTCTCCACCAGCACCGGCTGTTTCCAGGTCTCGGTGAGTTTTTGGGCGATCATCCGTGCGGAGATGTCCATTGAGCCGCCTAGCATAGTAAGCACGAGTCGGACTGGCTTGTTTGGGTAGCTTTGGGCGAGAACGTTGCCAGCGCCAAGCGCGACGAGCAGCATGACTGAAAAAAAGCGCGACATCCGTTTCATAGATATCCTCCTTGTCGAATTGTACGAGCTGCGACCATGAGAGCTCCTGTCCGCAATGGAACCTTTCCTGCGATTTGAATAGCTCCGCCTTATTTGATCGGGGGCAGGGATGACCTCGTTCGTGTAGAAGTCCCGAGCAGCGCCGGGAACTTATTGTCCGAGTCCGGCTGGAAGACGTCGACGGCCAGATGGACGCCGTCGCGCATGCGGACCATGACGTCCCGCGCATCGGTCATGGTGTATTTCTTTTCCAAAGCCTGAGGACTATCGCCCATATTCGGTTTCTCCCGCTCGTTGTGAGTGATGATAAGACCTACCGGCTCACGCACAAGGTCAGTCCTGCAGCGGAATGCGTGCATCCTTGATGATACGGGTAAATTTCGCCATGTCCGCTTTATACGATGAGGCGGCGGGAATTCTTTCCGCGGGTTTTCGGCGCTGCATTAGTTTGGCCTGTTGCGGCACCGCGCGCGCCTACGAGTAGGACAGCCAAATCTCAGGCGGAACGTGCGTGCGTTAGAGGAGGAGTTGGGCTTGAAGCTTCCTGTTCGCGAGTTGGGTAAGCGACATGACGTCTACCGCCGCATCCTGCCGTGCTTCGCCGCCGACTTCGTCCGGCTGGCGGTGTTGATGGCGTTTCCGGGCGTCGCTTTGTTTCTCGTCCGCGCCTTCAACTAAGGCACCACAGCGCGATTCGGTTAGTCGTGAGTTTTGACGGGCCGGTGCTGCGACCCCAACACATCTTCGCGGAACAGGACTTCCCCATCGATCATGGTCATGCGCACCCGGCCCATGGCCCGAATGTCCTCGGTGGGGTCGCCGTTGATGGCGACGATATCGGCCGCTTTGCCCGGTTCCAGGGTGCCGACTTGATCCAGCATTCCAATCGATTCGGCGGCCACCCGCGTGCACGCTTCAAAAGCCTGTTTGGCGGTCATTCCCACCTCGTCCACCAGGAGGATGGGCATGTAGGCGTACTCGCCAAACGGTTGCGCATACCACCCGCCATCACTGCCCGGGATCAACTTGGCCCCTAGCTCGCGGAGCTTGCTAGATGTCTTGACCCATTCCTGCCGGATGGCGCCCAGCCGCAACAGGCGCGGGTCGCTCGTCTCCGGATTCTCCTTGGCGTGGCAGCCGGCCACGTAGCAAAAGGCATGCGAGGCATTCACAAAAATGCCCTTGCGCACGATCTCATCGCCCAACCGCGGGTCATAGTCGGCCCGGTTCGTTACCCCGTCGTAGAAAGCGCAGTGTTCGATGCTGCGCACGCCGGCGGCCACCGAAGCCCGGATGCCATTCGTGCCGAGGCAGTGGGCAGCCACGTACCGGCCCAGCTCTGTGGTCTCCTGCACCGCCAGGCGCATCATGCCCTCGTCAAAGTAAAGGAGGCCGGGAAGGGATTTGGGTGGCTTGAATTCGATGCCGCCCGTGACCATGATCTTGATGAAATCGGCGCCCCGTTTCACTTGGGAGCGGATGCCCTTGCGCAGCTCGTCGGCGGTGTCCGCTTCGCAGCCGAAGAACCAGCAATAGCCTCCGGTCCGGGTGAAGGCCCCGCCGGCCGCGAGGAGCTTAGGAGAAGGGACGGCCTTGCGCCGAACCGCTGCTTTGAACGGGAAGATGACGTCATTGCGGGCGCCGCAGTCGCGGACGGTGGTGACGCCTTCACAGATGGCGATCCACGCATTGGCAGCACAACGGACCAGAAGCGTGTCCTGATCTTCGTCGTGCATGTCCATCGGCGCCGTATCCTTGCCGCTACCGGAAAGGTGCACATGCGTGTCTATGAAACCCGGCGTAAGCGTGAGCGAACCGAAGTCGACGATCTCAGCCTGGGGGTCGGTGTCGAAGTCAGCCGCCTTGCCGATGGCCTTGATGCGATGGCCTTCCACGAGAATGGCTCCGTTGTGAAGGGAAGGTCCACCCTTTCCATCGAGAATTAGTGCAGCCTTGAGGAGCTTCATCGGCGAGTTCATTCGCGCAGACCTCCGTCGCTCAGAGTCCTTCGGGTGTGACGCATTTTACTTGGGGATAAAGTCGTTGGTAAAGAGTTTGTCCGGGGGCTGGGCTCTGTTCATGGCTTTGGCCTTGACGAGCGCCTCCTGGGTGTCCCTCCAGTCGTCCGGGTGCATCCAGCCCAGGGGTCGGCCTTTGGTGCGCTCCGTGCGCAGCAACGGGAACGTGGCCCTCAACTGCCCCAGGAGAACCTGCTTGTTCTGGTTGGGGACATGCTTCATCAGGATGTCCACGGCTGCTTCCGGATTGTTGACGGCAAAGTCCAGGCCGCGCAGGGAGGCCTTGACGAAGCGACGCACCATGACCGGTTTCTGGGCGATGGTGTCCGGGTGCGCTGTGATGCCCACGCTCAGGGTGTTCAGTCCGACATCGGCGTACAGGAACGTGCGCACGGGCTTGCCCCGGACGGCTAGCAGCGGCGGCTGAAAGTTGCTGAGCACCGTGATGACCTCCAGGTTTCCGGCCAGGAAGTTGGATATCAGGTTGGCCGGATCGGTGTTCACCGGTTCGGCCTTGGCCGGATCCAGGCCGCTCGCCAGGAGGAAGTTGCGCAACAGGAACGTCGTGTTGGCTCCCGGGATGACGCCGATCTTCGTCCCTGCCATATCCTTCACGGACTTGATGGGGCCGCTCTCCAACACCGCCAGACCCTGCGGGTTCACCTGGAAGATGGCGGCCAGCATCTTGATGGGAACGCCTTTCTCCACGCCAATGGCCAGCACCCCGCCGTCCACAAAGCCGAACGTGTCCTTCTTCTGGGCCACAATCTGCATGGTGTTGACGGAGCCGCGGCCCTCGCCGAGTTCTACTTTCAAACCCTCTTCAGCATAAAAACCTTTGTCGATGGCAACGAAGTATCCGGCGTCGTAACCAGAGAATAGCCAGCCTGTGCGGACCGTCACGTTTTCCGCCTGCGGCTTGGCGGCCTGAGCCCCCGCCTTGTCGGCGGGCGCCAGTATCAACATCCCCATGAAGCACGCCCAAAGCGGCCATCGGATCCGACTGTTCAACCGCGTCATATGCGACCCTCCCTTTCTCTACAACGACTGATGGAACATCTTGAAGCCGGGAACCGTCAAGTGATGGCTCCCGCCGGTTCAACACCTTTCGATGTGCTGTACCAGGGCATCACCAGGCGGCCGACAAAATCCACTGCGTAGAACAGAACGACGCCCATGAGCGTGAGGTACACGATGGCGGCGAACAAAACCGGCGTGTCTAGGTTACCCGTCGCCACCATCAGCAGGTAGCCCAGTCCCGCATTACTGCCCACGAACTCTCCCACGATGGCGCCGATCACCGCCAGGGTGATGGCCACCTTCAGCCCCCCGAAAATGCTGGGCATGGCATTGGGGAACCGCACCTTGGCGAACACATCCCACTGGCGGGCCCCCATGGACCGCACCAGCTGCAGCATTTCCCTGTCTGCCGACTCCAGGCCGATGACGCTGAAAATTACCACCGGAAAGAACGCGACGAGAAAGGCCACGAGGACCTTCGGCACGGTGCCGAAACCGAGCCAGACGACGAACAGGGGGGCGACGGCGATTTTGGGAACACTTTGGCAGGCTACGACCAGGGGGTAGAGGATTTGCTCGAACACCCGGGAGTACACGATCGCGATGGCCAGGGGCAGACCGATGGCGATACTGAGCGCAAATCCGGCCATGATCTCACCCAGAGTGATCCACGAATGAGCCATCAGGGTATCGAAATTCTGCAGCGAGGCCACCCAGATGTCCGATGGGGCGGGAATCAGGTAAAGCGGGATATCCAGAAGCCGCACGGCCACTTCCCACAAGACGCCCATGACGGCCAGGGTGAGCACGGGGTAGACGGAGGTGCGGTTCATGGATGCCTATTCGTCATACCTCTTCCCGCAACAGGCCCATTTGCTGAAACATTTCCCGGATGTGCCGGGTGTAGCGGGTAAAAACGGCGTCTTCCCGGATGGCCAGTTGTCGGGGCCGTGGCAAATCGATGGCGACATCGGCCCGGACCGTACCCGGCCGCGGCGACATCACCACCACCCGGTCCGAGAGGAACACCGCTTCGATGATGGAGTGGGTAACGAAGAGGACGGTCTTCCGGGACGCGTGCCAGACCCGTTGGATGTCCAGGTTCATCTGATCCCGCGTCATGGCATCCAGCGCACCGAACGGCTCGTCCATCAGCAAGATGGGCGGGTTGTGAACCAGGGCCCGGCAGATGGCCACCCGCTGGCGCATACCCCCGGAAAGTTCCTGGGGAAGCTTGTTTTCAAATCCTTCCAGGCCCACCTGCTGCAACAGGGCCCGGGCCCGGTCTGCCTGCTCGGCCATCGGGAGCCGGCGAATCTCCCCCTGAAGCAACACGTTGGCCAGCACCGTTCGCCACGGCAGGAGCAGGTCGCGCTGAAACACAATGCCCGTGTCGGTCACCGGGGAAGTCACGCGCTTGCCGAGCACCGTCACCTCGCCTGAGGAAGCCGGCACCAGGCCGCCGATGATACTGAGAGTGGTGGTCTTGCCGCAGCCGCTGGGGCCCAGGATAGAGACGAACTCGCCGTCGGCCACATCGAGATCAAAGCCACCGAGAGCCGTCACCGGACCGGACCTGGTGCTGAATGTCTTGGTCAGGCCGCGGGCGGTCACCACTAGAGGGGCCACCGGGCCGGGAGTAGGCTTAGTGACCTGCGACCCCTCCCCGGGTCGGAGGCCCGAACGCCACCTCCCTCTGTCCATTTCAGCCGCCTACTCCCCCAGAAGATGACCTATTCGGACGGCCGCATTTGAGCGCATGACCGGCCGGTTGGTAAGATGGAAAATATCCTATCACGATACGTCCTGAACTGACCGGCTTTTTGTGTACCAGGTTGAATGTTGTAGTGTTTAACCTGGAAGAAGGAGTCGGAGAATGGCGAAGAAGAAGTTCAGCCCGGAGCAGTAGGGGGTCGTGTCCCGGGGCGTGGTGTATGAGAGCGTGTTCTCGGAGGCCGGGTTATCTGCTCCGTTCCTCACGGCGGAGAGCCGAGCAGGTTGATTGTCGCGCAGAGCCTGCAGTCCTTCAAGCTGCAGGTATCGACGCTGCAGTTGCCACTCGTCGTTTTGCTCGAGTAGCAGGGCGCCCAGGAGCCGCGTGACGGAGGCCTCATTGCGGCTCATACGGAGCGCTCCAGGCGTGGACTCGCATCGGCGCAGATGGCGGCACCCATCTTCAGCCGACGAGGGGCAGCGCAGCATCGCCCGTCAATTAACGGGCTGCAGCCGCATATCGAGCAGCGCAAGCCGGCCCTCGGCCATAGCCTTCAGCCCTCGCTCGATACTCGCGCGGACCTCACTTGGTTCCTCCACCGTTTCGCCGTAGCCATCGAAGGCGCGCGCAACCGCAGCATAGTCGGGGCTTGGGACGATGGACGTTCCGACGAAGGTCTTCGACCGCACCGCCCAGCCATCTGGAAAATATGCCGGAATGCCGCGTTTCATGGACAGGTAACCGAAATTGTTGAACATCACGATCAGGATCGGCATGCCGTATTCCCGTGCAAAGCCCATCACGGCCGGGACTGGGTTGTAGTTGAAAGATCCGTCACCGATGAGGGCGATTACCGGCCGCTGCGGAGCTGCCACTTTGACCCCGAGAGCCGTGCCAAGGCCCGTTCCGAGGCCGCCAAGGTGGCCGGTGAAGGGCGTGCCTGGCCTGAGACGGTCAAGCTGAGACAGTATCACGGGCCGATGCGTAATGGTCTCGTCGACCACCAAGGCGTCGGCGGGAAGTACTTGATTCAGCTCATGCGCGACCCAGCGCGTATCAATGGGCTTCTTCTGCTTCCAGGCAAGCGCTTCGTCTTTCCCCCTACGAACTCGCTCCTCGTGACGCTTGCCCCAGTTCTCGGCTGACTTGATTCGCCGCGCCTCGCCGCGCTTGATGCGCTTCTTCATGGATTCGAGCAACATCTCCACTGAGTTTTGCAGTGCTCCGGTCACGCAAAGATCGACCCGGTAGCCCCAAGACGGCAGCTCTTCGCGCAGGGGGTTCTCGGATAGGGCGACCACTTTGACTCCAGGACGTGGCCCGGCCGAGGCCGGGTGCCAAGGCGCCACGGCATCCAGCATGAACACCAGGTCGGCGTCTTTGACGATTTGTTCGGTATCGAAGCCGGCGTGAAGCGGGTGAGCGCGCGGGAAGTTGACGTATCCCGGAGTGCGCGTCTCGACGACCGGTGCACCGAGCAACTCAGCCAACTCGACCAGGCGCTCGACCGCCACCGGGCTGCGGCCGCAGTTCTCGGTCACGATTACTGGTTCTGCCGCCCCGGCGAGGAGCGCAGAGAGTTGCTCGATTCCGCCTGAATTTGCGCTGGCCGGAATCGGGATCGCTGCCGCGGCCGGCGCGCTGTTCGGCATCATGTCGAGCAGGAATTCCATCGGCACGGAAACGAACGCCGGGCCCCTGGGCTCGGACATCGCGATCTGACAGGCGCGCTGGATCGTCGCCTGGAATACCGCTTTGGCATTGACACCGAAGCTCCATTTAACGAAGGGCGCGACCAGTCGTGCCGGGCCGCCGACGTCGGCAACCAAGCGCAGCCATATCCAACCCGGATCGAGCCCCCCCTCCTCGCCGAATCCGATCGATTCGCCCGCAAACACCACCATGGGGATATTTTCGTGATGGGCGGCGCGCAGCCCCATCGCGGCGTGCAGGGCGCCCACGGAACCGTGGAGCATGACCGCGGGAAGCTTTCCCGTGGCCTTGGCGTAGCCGCTTGCCATGCTGATTGCGAGCTCCTCGTGCCGTGAGGACAGATAGCGTATCCTTGCTTGCCATTCGGGCATTGCGAGGAACTCCCAGGCCGGCGCCCACTCCGATCCCGGGGAGGCGAAGATATGATCGACACCCATGTCGGCCAGCACTTGCAAAATCGCCTCGGCTCCCGAAACCACTTTAGTGTCCATCGTTCCTGTCTCCTGTCGATACTGCACTGTAAGGACTTCCCTGCTTCTGCAATGAAAGCGGCAATAAGGAAAGAAGGTCGGGCCGCGTCACCGTAATCGAACGTGCTAACCGGGGGATACGGCGCCCACCCTCGATTACCTGCTTGACCGCCGATTGTCGGAAATCTTCCGTGCATTGCCGATCTGATACAGTTTTCTTCATACGACTCTGCACAAAGTCACAATAGCAGACTTCCCGGTGTCCGTTTTCGGGGGAGCAGTTCAACTCTGACGAGTCAAAATGAGGATTTGCTAAGAGCTTTCGAGCGTGCAGTGCGGTCCTGTCCCGAGCATAGCATCTGCGGGGGCCTGCACGATTCTCCTCAATGCCCAAGCGGCCGTTCCTGCACCACGCTTGCGGTTCAGGCTAATAGCGCCGAACTCAAGAACATCGAAGGATTAGCCAGCGACGGGCGCCTGCATCCGCTGAAGCAGGCGTTCCATGAGCATCATGCGATGCAATGCAGTTTCTGCACCCTCGGTGTGCTGATGACAGCGCTTGATTTCCTGAACACCATGCAAAACCCGACGGAGGACCAGATTCGCCACGCGATATCGGCCGTCCTCTGTCGCTGCACGGGCTACGGGCATCGTAACGGCCATAGCTGCCGTAGCGAAATCTCACCCACCTGCAGACGCATAGACCGCTGACCGCGGATGATACGCATCCGTTGCAGACGTTACAGTTTTGGTGAAAATACTCGGTCAGCGAGACTGTTTCGCTGCAATGGAGGCATTCCCGTGACGACTTCAATCCTCCAGATTCATTTTGAAATAGGTTCTAAGTACGCCCGACGCCCCTTGCTCGGCGCGTTTAATGCAGAAACCCGGTCAGTCCTGCGGCGGAATGCGTGCATCTTTGATGATACGGGCAAATTTGGCCATGTCCGCTTAATACGATGCGGCAAACTCCTCGGGCGTGCTGCCGACGACTTCATTTCCCATATTGATGATGCGCTCCCTGATTTCAGGCATGGCAAGAATCCTGACGAGTTCCGCATGCATCTTAGTGACAATTTCCGGGGAGGTTCCCGCTGGCGCAAACAAACCGATCCAGTTGGAAAATTCATAATCCCGTAAGCCTGCCTCCACCATGGTACGTACCTCCGGCATCAATGGCGAACGTCCTTTCGTGGTAACCGCCAAAGCGCGCATTTTGCCGGCTTTGAGCAGCGGCTGAGCATCCAGGAGCGTGGTGAATATCACCTGCACCTCGTTGGTAATCAGCGCGACATTCCTCGGCGCGACACCCTTGTACGGAACATGCACGATATCCGTTCCCGTCAAGGACTTGAACTGCTCGGCGGCAAGGTGCGGCGTTCCACCTGCGCCCGAAGAGCCGTAGTGCAGACGACCGGGATTTGCTTTGGCAAACGCCACCAGCTCAGCAACGGTGTTGGCCGGCACGCTGGGATTTACTACCAAGGCAAAGGACAGCGAATAGATCTGGCTTACCGGCACGAAGTCCTTCAACGGATCGTAAGGCAATTTGCGGTAAATGCTGGGGCTGATGGCAATGCCCGTGGTTGGTATTAGAAACGTGTGGCCATCGGGCTCAGCCTTTGCCACCGCCAGTGCGCCGACATTGCCGCCCGCTTGAGCTTGCCTTCGCGGTAGTCCTTCTTCCATTTCGAGAGCATGAACGGGTGGATATCCAGCGCATGGGCAACGTCCTGCGTCTGGATGTCCGGGTGCGGCGAGAGTCGAACCGCCTGAATCTTGAACTCGACCGTATAGCGATGGACCTTCTTAGGCCCGATCGGTGCTGCCATGGAAACCACCTCGAGCGTTAGGTCGAGGTGTCCACATTATCGGAGGAGGTTCTATGTCCCCAGAACCTTTTCATGTGCTTCCTCCTAATTCGAGTATAGGGGCCGTAACTATGAGAGCCCCTGCCGAGCTACAGAACCTATCCGGGAGTTGAAAAAATCCTCGTTATCGGATCGGCGGGACAGGGACGAACTCGTTCGTATAGAAGTCACGAGCAGCGATTTTTCGCTCCAGCTTGAAGTCCCGGGTGGCCTGCTCCACGGTGTTCTGCATCTGGGCGTCGTCCATCCAGCCGAATCCGCGTTGCTTGGCGACAGACGTGGCCCAGAGGCCCACGCCGGCCTTCGCCTGCCCGGTGTAGCTGTCGGCTTTCCCTTCCGGGTGGTAGCGGACCAAGACGGTGGAAGCCGCTGCCGGGTCGCGCGCGAAGTCCCGCGCGCCGCGATAGGTCGCCCGGAGGAATTTGCGGATAGTGTCGGGCCGAGTGCGGACGGTCGCTTCCGAAACGATGAGCCCGGATCCCGCGACGCTGATGTGGTTGCGGAACTCGAACACCACGATGTCCAGCCCCTGGGTAATAAGGGCGGGCGGCTCGGAGACCGTGAGGCACACCATGCTGTCCACCTTGCCCGCCACCAAGGCCGAGGATTTCACCACGATATCCATCAGCACGACATTGACTTTGCCCATGTCCACGCCCGCCGCCTTGAGCACGCTTGGGAGCTGCAACAGGGTCGAAGCCCCCGCCGAGGACGCCAACGAGCGACCCTCGAGGTCCTTGATGGTCCGGATCCCGGACTTGCGCAGGGCCACGATGCAGCCGACCGCGTCGGCCAGGCCGGCGCCGACCGCCCGAACCTTGGCCCCCTCCGCGACTCCTTTGATCGCCGAGTACAAATCCGCGAAACCGAAAGTGTCGCTGCCCGCGTCCACCCGCTTGATCGTATCGACGGAGCCGAAGCCGCGGCCGATCTGGACGTCCAAGCCATCCTCCCGGTAGTAGCCCTTGTCGAGCGCCATGTAGAAGGGACCGTGGTAGCCGTTGGGGATGAAATCGAGCCGCAGCGTGACCTTCTCCTGGGCCCAGGCTACCGACAATCCACCGAGGAGCCAGACGGCAGCGAAAAACGTGCGCAAAAGCATGACGGTACAACGATTGGCGTTCAAGGGGGCCTCCTTTTCAGACATTGTCCCAGTCGGGGCTTGAGCGCGAGGATGCCTATCCTTCAGCTCTCTGTCAGGGAATTTTTTTCTTTCGGCGATAGTAGGATGAATTCGAGGGAATTTCAAGAATAGTTCGTACTCCTGGTCGAATGCGTCAGCAGTGCGTTCAGTCTCACCGGCGTGACCGGCAACCGGGTCACCGCGCCAGGCCGTCCCAGCGCATCGTCGATCGCCGCGGCAATCGCGGCGCCCGCCCCGGTGATCCCTCCTTCGCCCGCGCCCTTGACCCCGAGAGGATTGAGCGGGCTGGGCGCGTCCTCGGTCACCAGCGTCTCGATCGCCGGCACTTCGGCCAGCGTCGGCATCAAGTAGTCGGCGAAGGTGGTGGCCTGCGGCTGGCCGGTCTCGTCGTAGACGAACTCCTCGTATAACGCTCCCCCGATGCCTTGCGCGGCGGCGCCGACCAGCTGGCCCTCGACCAGCATCGGGTTCACCGCCCGACCGATGTCGTAGGCGATCACGAAACGCTCGACGCGCACGCCGCAGGTCCCGGGGTCGACCCGCACCACCGCCGCGTGGATGCCGTAGGGATAGTTCATGTGGTCGACGGAGAACCGGCCTTCGGCCGCAAGCGGCGCGCCCGCGGCAAGCGAGTACGCGGCGATTTCGGCCAGCGGCATTACGGTGCCGCTCGGGGTACGCACCCCGTCTTGCAGAAACGAGAGTTCGCCCGGCGCTACTTTGAGCACTGAGGCAGCGACTTCGACCGCCTTGCTGCGCAGCGCACCGGCCGCAGCGTGCACCGCGCACCCGGTCATCACTGTGACCCGCGAGGCGAACGCCCCAAGGCCGGCGTCGATCCGGTCAGTCTGCCCGTGGATTACGGTCATGCGTTCGATCGGTACGCCCAAGACTTCCGAAGCGATTTGCGCCATCGCGGTCTCGATACCCTGGCCAACCGAGGCCGCCCCGGTGACGATCTCGATCGTGCCATCGGGCCGCGCCTCGATGAGCGCCTTATCGGCCGGGCCAAGGCCGGTCTTCTCGACGAAAATACTCAGCCCGAATCCGACGCACTCGCCAGCGCCCTTGCGACGCGCCAGATCGGCGCGCAGCGCCGGAAACTTGATGTGGTCCATCAGACGGTCGAGCAACGCGGCGTAGTCGCCCGAGTCGTAGACAACGTGCACGCCCAGCGTATCGGTGCCACGATCGAACGGCATGCGCGATTTGGGAATCAGGTTGTGCCGGCGCACCTCGATCAGGTCCAGCCCGAGCCGCGCCGCGATCGCGTCCATCAGCCGCTCGCGCGCGAATGTGCTTTCGTAACGACCGGGCGCACGATAGGTGCCGGACGGGGTCTTGTTGGTCAGTCGTACATGGGCCGCCACGCGATACGCCGGCACGAGATACGGGCCTGGAAGCAGCGCGCAGGCCATATCCGGCACCGTCAGCGCAGGCGTGCGCATGTACGCGCCCTGGTCGGAAAAAATGATCGCGTCCAGGCCGAGCACGAGACCTTCCGCATCGATCGCCGCGCGCAGGCGATACCGCTGATCGCGCGAATGATTGGCCGCGATCAGATGTTCGAGGCGGTCCTCCACCCACTTTACCGGTCGCTTGAGCCGCCAGGCACCGAGGCAGACGATCACGTCCTCGGGATAGACATCGCCGCGGATGCCAAAACCGCCGCCTACGTGACCCTCGTGAAACTGCACCATTTCCAGCGGCAAGTCCATCATGCCGGCGATGGCCCTGCGGTTGAAGTGCGGCGCCTTGGCCGTACCATCCATGGTGAGCACGCCGCTTGCCGCGTCGACGCTCGCGAACGCGCCGCGCGTCTCCATTGGGCAGCCAGTGTGCCGCCCTACCGCAAGATCGAGTTCGATTACCGCGTACGCTTGTGCGAACGCAGCCTCGATATCCCCGTAGCCCTTGCGCAGCACGGCCGCATCTGCCCTTACGCCGGGTAGCGTTGCCGGCATGAAATCGGGCGGCTCCGCGACGGGATCGAGATAGGGGGTGAGTTCCTCGATATCGATTTCCACCAGATCGGCAGCGTCTTCGGCTGCATAGGCGTCGGCTGCGAACACCGCCGCCACCGGTTCGCCGACGTAGCGCACGTAATCATGTGCCAGCACCGTCTGGCGAAATGGTTCAAGGGCGGGATGCGGGGACCGGAAATCGATCGGTGGCACCTGTCTGACATCCTCCCAGGTCCAGATCGCGGCGACGCCGGGCACCGCGAGCGCGGCGCGCAGGTTCACGCCCCGCAGCCGGCCAAAGGCCACCGGCGAGCGCACGATGCGCATGTGCAACTCCCCCGGTGCATGATTGTCAGCGGCGTAGCGTCCACGGCCGGTGACCAGCGGACGATCTTCGAGTCGCCTGAGCGATTGGCCGATAGCGCCCATCTATGTGCCTCGCATCTCTTTGGCTGCGGCCCGCACCGCCTTGAGAATATTCTGGTAACCGGTGCAACGGCACAGGTTCGAGGAGAGCACGTGGCGCAGGTCTTCGTCACTCATGTCCGGTTCGGCTTCCAGCGCGCCCACAGCGAGCATCAGGAAACCGGGGGTGCAGAATCCGCATTGCAGGCCGTGGTTGTCGCAGAAGGCCTGCTGCATCGGATGCAGCTTATCACGCTCGGCCAGGCCCTCGACCGTGCGTATTGGTTTGCCCTGCGCCTGCAGAGCGAACATCAGGCAGGCGCGCACCGGCTTGCCCTCGACCAGCACCGTGCAGGCACCGCAGACGCCGTGCTCGCAGCCGAGGTGCGTGCCAGTAAGCCCGCAGTCCTCGCGAAGCGCGTCGGCGAGATTGCGCCGCGGCTCTACCACGATGTCGTAATTCCTTCCGTTGACTTTCAACCGTATCGGCGTCTTGTCGCTCATGATCTTGTTTCCTGTGCGCGGCGCACGAAGCACACCGCCGACGTAGCGGCGGATATTGCGGCGATATCGGCGGTGCAGCGGCCGCGTTCGAGCAGCAGCGTCGAATCCTCGAACCGGCGATTCGATCGGCCGTTCCAGCTCACCGGGCGACAGCCCTTTCGAGCGCGCGAAGCGTGGTGGCGCGCACCAGATCACGCCGATAGGCGGCGGTCGCGTGCGGATCATTCATGGGATTCACCATGCGCGAGACGATATCAGCCGCTTGTGCGAACGCTGCAGCATCCGGCGCGACGCCGGTGAGAGCAGCCTCGGCCTCGGTGATTCGGCGCGGCCGGTTATCCACGCCGCCGACGCCCACGCGTGCATCGACCACTTTACCCGATTCGATTCTCAGCGCGGCAAGCGTCATCGAGATGGCGAAATCGCCCGCGCGGCGCGAGAACTCATAAAACCCCGCGCGCCAGGAATCATCGAGCAAGGGCAGGCGGATCTCGGTGATCAACTCCTCGGGGCGCAGCTGCGTCGAGAAGGTGCCAAGAAAATACTCGCTGCCCTTCATCACGCGCTCGCCTGCACGGCTGCGCGCGACGATCTCGGCCTCGAGGGTGGCGGCGACCAGGCACCATTCGGACGCCGGATCGGAGTGCGCCACGCTGCCGCAGAACGTGCCTCGCTGGCGGATCGGATAGTGGCCAATGTGGTGCGCAACTTCGGCAAGCAGGCGTCCGAGGGGACCGTCCACGACCGGGCGGTGAAAGGCCGCGTGCCGGGTGAGCGCGCCGATACGCAGCTTGCCGCCCTCGGCGCGCAGGAAATCGAGCTCCGTCGCGCCATTCAGATCGAACAGATGGCCTGGGCGCGCCAGCCTGAAATTCATCGTCGGAACGAGACTCTGGCCGCCTGCAATCACTTTGCCGTCGTCGCCGAGCTCCGCGAGTAGCGCAAGCATGGCATCGACGGTTGCCGGCGAGTGATACGTGAAGGAAGCAGGTTTCATCAGATTCGCATGAGAATTGAACAGATTTAGCAGAATTCTGGAAAATACTCAATCAGTCTTTCCGACTCCAGATTGGCCCGGCATTTCTGCCAAGTCCCGGAGGAATATTGCAGGTCGTAGCAAATTCGCACCACCTATGGGGCTGCGCTCGTTTCCTGGTGCCAGATGAGCAGGCGGTACCGCATCATCTCGAACAGCTTGATCGCACCGAAGCCGAGAAGCGAAGCGGCGATCACACCGATCAGCACCGTCTGCATGTCCGCAAAACGCCCGGCGTACATGATCATCGCACCCAGTCCGACCCCCCCGGACAGCATCTCGGTCAGCACCACGACGATGAACGCGATGGGAAGCACGGTCTGGATGCCCGTGAGAATCTCGGGCACCGCAGCGCGGAAGACCACTTTCCAGAGCAGGCGGTGCGGCCCCGTTCCCAGATTGAGCGCGGACCATACCACGAATTTGTCCACGTTCTGCGTGCCGAGATGGGTGGCGCTGACCACAGGGAAGGCGCAGGCGAGCGCCGTCAACAGGACCTTGGACTGGTCATGAAATCCGAACCAGAGCACGAAGATCGGCCACAGGGCGACCTTGGGGACCGGAAATCCGAGCGAGATCAGCGGGTCGAAGAACCAGTGCACGACGCGGATCCGCGCCATCGCGACCCCGAGCGGCACGCTCACCACGACGCACAACGCGAGCGCGGCAAGTGCGCGCCACAGCGTGGCGGCCATGTGCTTGAGCAAACTGCCGTCGAGCAGCACATGGTGCGCGCGCTGGATCAGGATCGAGGGTGGCGGCAGAAAATACGGGTTGACGAGAGCAAGACGGCTTGCAGCCTCCCAGGCGAGCAGCAGGATAAGCACCGAATAGGCCGGCCGCCAGGACAAGATCGCGTTCCACCGCGTGCTCATTCCTGCTCCTGCCAGCGCAGCATCCACCGCATGAGCGCGAGATAGATCCGGTCGGCCGCGAAGCCCATCAGCCCGATCGTCAGAATTGCTGCGAACATGCCGGGGTAGAAGCCGTTTTGCCCGGCGCGCAGCGCGAACGCGCCGATTCCCCGGTCCGCGCCAAGCTGTTCGGCTGCAACCAGCAGGACAAATGAAAACGCCAGGGACGTCCGGATTCCGCTGAGAATCTCTGGAAGCGCGGCCGGTATGACGATCTTCCAGAGCGTGCGCCGGCTGCTCGTGCCCAGGTTGCGCGCAGACCAGATCAAGTATTGGTCGACGCCCCGCGCCGCGTTGAAGGAACTCACGATCGTCGGCAGAATGGACCCGAGCAGGATGACGATGACCTGAAGCCGATCGTCCAGCCCAACCATGAGGACCAGCACGGGGAACAACGCTACAACGGGAACCGGGTAGCAGAGAGTCACAAGCGGCCGAAGCGCCCGATCGACCAGACGCAGACGGGCCATGGCCACGCCCACGGCGACCCCAAAGACGACGGCCAAGCCAAAGCCGATCGACTGGCGCAAGAGGGAAATCCCGACTTCGCCAGGCAACTCGAAGGAGCGCAGCAGCTCCCACAGCGTTTCGATGACTGCGCTGAATCTGGGAAGGAAATTCGGCGAGATCGCGCCAGAGAGCACCGCCAGCTCCCAGCCGGCGGCGACCAGCAGGAGCGGGGCGTACCGCGCGCACGCCGCGAGCCACATCACGGTTGAGACGGCCTCCCGAGATCGCCCGAGCGTGCCTCGAGCCGTTGCGCGGCGAGCGCTTCCTCGCGAACCAGCTCCCAGATCTCGTTGGCGCGGCGGGCAAACTCCGGGCTTGCCATCAGCGCAACCGCGCCTTGCGAGCGGTCGTGCCGGGTATCGATCAGGGCCTTGATTTTCCCCGGTCGCGCCGTCATCACCGCCACGCGGTCGGCCAGATAGACGGCCTCGCGCACGTCGTGCGTGACAAACAGGACGGTTTTTTTCCGCACGCCCCAGATGCGGAGCAACTCCTCCTGCATCATCTCGCGCGTCTGGGCGTCCAGAGCCCCGAAGGGCTCGTCCATCAGCAGGATCTCGGGATCGAGCGCTAGGGTGCGCGCGATTGCCACGCGCTGCTTCATGCCCCCCGAAAGCTGCTTCGGGTAGGCCTCCTCGAAACCCGCCAGCCCGACCAGCGCGATGAGTTCTCGCGCGATGCGATGTCGCTCGTCGAGCGCAATCCGCCGCTCCTCGAGCCCGTAGAGTACGTTTCGCCTGACCGTGAGCCAGGGAAACAGCGCGAAATGCTGAAAGACGATGCCGCGGTCCGGGCCCGGGCCGCGCACCGGCGCGCCGTTGATCAGTATCCGGCCTTCGCTGACCTCCAGAAAGCCGCCGACCATGTAGAGAAACGTGCTCTTGCCGCAGCCGCTCGGCCCGACCAGGGCGACGAACTCGTTCTGCCCCACTTCCAGGTCGACGCCCTCGAGGGCGGTTACCTCGCGTTTGCGATCGAGCCGGTATCGCTTCGCAACACCGACCGCGTCGATCGCCCCCACCGCTAACGGCGGTAGTTCGCCGCCGCCGCCTTCATGTACGACAGGGTCACCCAGCGGTCAATGTCGGCGGCCTTCTCGAGGATGCCGAACTGCTGCAGCATGCTGATTTCCTTTTTCATGCCGGCGATGTTGGGAAGGCCGTCGCGAGCCCGATAGAAATCCTCCTTCGTGTTCCACCAGCGCTTGGGCCCCGCGGGGGGAACGTTCTGCATCTTGGCGGCGATTTCGACCATTTCATCCCGGTTCTTGGGATCGAGCGCGTACTGAAGGAACCGGTAGTAATCGTCGAAGAACGCCTGCACGCGCCGGGGGTTCTTCTGCAGGAAATCGCCGCGCGCGCCGAGAAACAGCACCTGCACCGGGCCGAGCGTTTCGGCCGTGGTGAAGAGCACCCGGATGCCTCCCTTCGCGCGCGCGATCTGGTAGAACGGCGGCACG
>Ga0209343_10003412_pt1 | contig 20009 bp, 18 predicted proteins | sample RifCSPlowO2_02_FD_184026 | JGI IMG/M metagenome (GOLD analysis project Ga0209343, IMG submission 184026) | Groundwater microbial communities from Rifle, Colorado - Rifle CSP2_plank lowO2_0.2 (SPAdes) (version 2) | ecosystem: Environmental > Aquatic > Deep subsurface > Groundwater | place... | reverse complement strand
GGCGTTACTCGTCGCTCATTTGGAACAACCAAATCACGCTCCTCGCGCCTTGCCTCGCGCAAAAACCGGCTCCGGCGCGGCCGCGAATGAAACGGGAACAGACCCTAAGTGCTCAGCATTAGCCCCAGCGGGATTTAGCTCAGGGCGAAGCCCTGCTGGCGCCAGGCTTCATAGACGGCAATGGCCACGGTGTTGGACAAGTTAAGGCTGCGGCAGCCGGCCTGCATCGGCAGGCGCAGGCGCTGTTCGGCGGGCAGGCTGGCGAGAATCTCGGCGGGCAGGCCACGGCTTTCCGGGCCAAACAGGAAAATATCCCCAGGCTGATACTGGCATTCTGCGTAGCAATGGCTGCCTTTGGTGGTAAAGGCGAATATCCGACCTCCAGCGATTTCTGCTATACAGTCGCTAAGTGTTTGATGTCGTTTCAATGTTGCATATTCGTGGTAGTCCAGACCGGCGCGTCTTAGGCGCTTGTCGTCCAGTTCGAAGCCCAGCGGTTCGATCAGGTGCAGGTGACAGCCACTGTTGGCGCACAGGCGAATGATGTTGCCGGTATTGGGTGGAATTTCCGGCTGAAACAGCACTACATGGAACATGATTGGGCTCAAGGTCGAGTCGAAAGGGCCATTCTACAGCGTGCCGCTGGCGAATCCTTGGCCATCGTCGAGATTGCGCCCGGCGCAGTAGCTTGAGGGAACGACCTTGTTGGCGTGGTGGAAAAACAACAAGCAGGTAGCGAACGGCTTGCTGGGCATCGAAATTGGCCCGGAAGGCATCGCCCTGGCCCATGTCCAGCGCAGCCCCGGTCAGCCGGTGCAGTTGCGCCACTGCCTGTTTCGGCCGGGCACGCCGGAGCAGCAGCCCGAATTGCTCAAGGGCCTGGTGGCTGAACTGGGCCTGGCGGGGATGCCGGTCAATTTCGTCCTGCACCCGGCCCTGTATCAGATGCTTCTGCTCGATTGCCCCGACGTGCCGGCCGACGAGCTGCGCGATGCCCTGCGCTGGCGGATCAAGGACTTGATCAGCGAACCCCTGGAGCAGGTGCAGGTGGATGCCTTCGCCCTGCCTGAAGACGCCTACCGTGGCCGTTCGCGCATGGCCTATTGCGCGGTGCTGGGCAAATCTCACCTGGCCGGCTGGAAGGCGCTGCTCAAACACGCCGGCCTGCGTCTGCAGAGTATCGATGTGACGGAAATGGCTTTTCGCAACCTGGGTCTGCAGGCCGGTGCCGAAGGCCTCAACCTGGGCCTGTTGCGCCTGCGCTCCAGCGAAGGGCTGATCTGCATCCAGCAGGGCGCCGATCTGTATATGGCGCGGCGCATCGAGCAGGGCCTGGACCGGGCGGCGGCGGGCTTTGCCGGGGTCACCCTGGAGATCCAGCGCTCCCTGGATTACTTCGAAAGCCAGTTGGGCAAGGGCTATATCAACCGCCTGTTGCTGCTGCCGATGAAGCGCGATGGCGCGGCCATGCTGGCGGCTCTGAGCAGCGGTCTGGCGGTCAACCTGCAAGCCCTCGACCTGCGCGAGCTGTTTGTCGGCCAGGCCGCCGCCGCGCTGGATGAGCAGCAGCAGGCCTACTGCCTGACCGCCGTCGGCGCCGCCCTGCGCCAGGAGGCTTGATGCAAAATATCAACCTCTATCAGGTCGAGGCCAAACGCCGGGACGGCCCTAGCCCGCGGCAAATGACCCTGGGCTGGATTCTGTTGCTGCTGTTACTGCTTGCCCATGCCGGCTGGCAGGCCTGGCAGTTGCGTCAGCACACGGCCCACGCCGCTGCCGCCCAGGCGCTCGCCCTGCAGCTGGAAAGCCAGTTCGACGCGGCCAAGCTCGGCTTTCAGGCGCCGCAACTGGACCCCGAGCTGCCCTTGCAACTGGCCCGTCAAGAGGCGGCCAATCAACAACTGCAGCGTTTGGTCAGCCATTTACAGCGGCTTGGCGCCCAGCAGCGGCGCGGCTTTGTTGCGCCGCTGGCCGGTTTGTCCGAGCGTCATCCGCCCACTGGCTTATGGCTGCAGCGCATCAGCCTGGGCGAGGGCGGCGAGCATATGACCTTGCACGGATTCGCCCAGGATCAGCAATTGCTGCCTCTGTACCTGCACAGCCTGGGCGTCAGCCCGGAGTTTAGCGGCCGGGTCTTTGCCGATTTTGAGTTGCAGCGCAATGCCGCAGGGGTGCTCAGCTTCCGTCTGGCATCGCAGCCGACTGCGGGGGGGAAGGGCGATGAATAATCTGTTGCAGCGCTGGTTGCTGCTGGCGCCGCGTGAGCAGTGGCTGATCTATGCCGGGGCCGTGGCGCTGGTGGGCATGCTCTATATGCTCCTGCTGGGCGACCCGCTGACCCAGCGCGGCGCTCAACAACAGGCCTTGCAGCGCAGTGCCGAGGCCCGTCAGCAGGCGGCGCAGGTCGGTCTCGCCGATTTGCAGGCGCAACTGGCGGCCGATCCCAATCTGCCTTATCGCTCGGCGTTGCTGGCGGCCCAGGCCGGTGGCGAGCAACTGATTGGCGAGATTGACCGCGACACGGCCGGGCTGATGCCGGCGGCGAAAATGCGCGGCGTATTGGAAGAGTTGCTACGCAGCCAGGCCAATCTGCGCCTGCTCAGCCTGCACAGCTTTAGCGAGCCGTTACAGCTGCCGGCGGTTGCCACTGCGTCGGCAGCAGGTAACCCGGTCACTGCCGCTGAAGCCCCCCTGACCCTCTACAAGCACGGCCTCAAACTCAGCCTGGAAGGCGGTTATTTCGACCTGCTGGCGTATCTGCAGGCGATTCAGGCCAGCGGCTGGCGCCTGCACTGGGACAGCCTGGATTATCAGGTTGGTAAGGCCGGCGCCCCGGCCAGTATCCACCTGGTGCTCTACACCCTCAGTCGCGAAGCGGGGTGGATCGGTGTTTAAACCTGTTTATCTGGGCTTGTTGCTGGCCTGCAGTGCGGGCGCCCTGGCGGCCCTCGATCCGACCCAGGCGCCTGTCGCCATGGATGCCCAGGCGCCGGCCGAGGCGGCCCAGCCGAGCCTGGTGCTGCAGGCCATAGTGCGCCGCAATGGTCAGGCCCATGCGGTCATCAGCGGCCAGCAGGTCAAGGTCGGTGACGATCTCGGCGGCGCCCGCCTGCGGGCCATTTATGCCCATTCCGTGGTTCTTGAGCGGCAAGGTCAGCAGCAAACCCTGCGCCTGGTCGAACCCATCATGAAATTGAGTCGATAACGCCATGCAGTCCACCCCTTTGCTGCGTATCCCCCTGACCCGCCTGGCACTGTGCGCTGCGCTCGGCCTGCTGGGCGCCTGCCAGACCTTCACCGATGGCGACCAGCAGCTCTACGAGCAGAGCAATCGGCTGCTCGATGAAAGCCTGGCGCAAAGCCGTGGCAAGGTGGCGCCACCGGCCTCGGTGCAGGCCGCGCTGATCGCCCCACCGCCGCTGGAAGCCCAGCCACGCCGCGGTGCGCGTCTGGATGTGGCGGCCAAGGACATGCCCGCGCGGGACTTCTTCCTCAGCCTGATGGATGGCGCCGGGCAGAACCTGGTGGTGCATCCCGAGGTGAGCGGCAACATCACCTTCAGCCTGCGCAACGTCACCCTCGAAGAGGTGCTGACGGCGGTGCGCGACAGCTACGGCTATGACTTCGCCCGCACCAGCTACGGCTATCAGATCCTGCCCAACCAGGCGATTACCCGCACCTACGACATCAACTACCTGAATCTGCAGCGTCAGGGCATCACCGACACCGAGGTCAGTTCCGGCCAGGTGACCACCAGCGATAACAGCGACAGCAGCAACGGCACCACCACCAACAGCACCTCCTCGACCACCCGGCCCTCGACCCAGTTGGTGACCACCAGCAATGTGGATTTCTGGAAGGAGCTCAACAGCGTGGTGAGCATGATTGTCGGCAATGAAGAGGCCAACAGCGTGGTCATCAACCCCCAAGCCGGGTTGATGGTGGTGCGTGCCTCCAGCGCCGACCAGCAAAGTGTCGAGGGCTTTCTCAAGCAGGCGCATATCAACCTGCAGCGCCAGGTGATCCTGGAAACCAAGATTCTTGAAGTGAACCTCAACGACAAATTCCAGGCCGGCGTCGACTGGAGTGCCACGGGGAGTGATGGCGGTGTTCGTGTCAAAGGCGATGCTTTGTCCGGTCCGCAGACCATCGGTGGCGTATTCAGTGCTGCGCTGAATGTCGGCGACTTTGAGGGCGTGCTGGAGCTGCTGGAAACCCAGGGCGAGGTGCGCGTGCTGTCCACCCCGCGGATTTCCACCCTGAACAACCAAAAGGCGGTGATCAAGGTCGGCACCGACGAATACTTCGTCACCGACGTGTCCTCCAGCACCACCACCACCAGCACCAGTGGCGATGGCAGTTCGACACCGGACATCACCCTGACGCCGTTCTTTTCCGGGATTTCCCTCGACGTCACCCCGCAGATCGACGGCCAGGGCCAGGTCACCCTGCATGTGCGGCCCTCGGTGAGCAAGGTCACCGAGGACGATACCCAGATCAACCTCGGCGAGACCTTCGGCACCCTCAACCTGCCCACCGCGCGTACCACTTCGCGCCAGTCCGATTCCATCGTCCGCGCCCGCAGTGGCCAGGTGGTGGTGATCGGCGGCCTGCTGCAGAACGACAACGAGAACCTCGACGCCAATGTGCCCTGGCTGTCGGACTTGCCCTTTGTCGGCTGGCTGTTCCAGCAGCAGCGCAAGAACCTGAAGAAGAGCGAACTGGTGATCCTCATGCGCCCACAAGTGGTCGCCGAGGACACCTGGATCAACGAAATCCAGAAGAGCGCTGCGGCCTTCAAAGAGCTGAGATAAGCCATGTATCAGGCCTACTTCGGGCTGCGTGAGAAGCCTTTCGCGCTGACCCCCAACACCGAGTTTCTGGTCCAGTTGGCGCCCTATCAGGCCTGCCTGAACCTGCTGCGGGTGGCGTTGGCCGAGGGCGAGGGCTTTATCAAGGTCACCGGCGAGGTCGGCACCGGCAAAACCCTGCTGTGCCGCGCCCTGCTTAACCTGTTGGACGCCGAGCGCTATCAACTGGCCTACCTGCCCAATCCGTGCCTGTCGCCGCTGGACTTGCGCCAGGCTCTGGCCCGCGAGCTGCGCATTGCCGACATCGAAAGCCACGATGCCATGAGCCTGCTGGATGCCCTGCACCATCGCCTGATCGAGCTGGCGGCCGCGGGCAAGAGCACCGTCTTGCTGATCGACGAAGCCCAGGCCCTGCCGGATAAAACCCTTGAGGCCCTGCGCCTGCTGACCAACCTGGAAACCGAGCAGCACAAGCTGCTGCAGGTGGTGCTGTTTGGCCAGCCGGAGCTGGATGCGACCCTGGCCCGCCATGAATTTCGCCAGTTGCGCCAGCGCATCACCTTTGCCTATCGCCTGCGCCCGCTGGATGTCCGCGATACCGGGCGCTACCTGCAGGAGCGCCTGAGCGTGGCCGGTTACCGCGGCGAGCCGCTGTTCAGCAACGCCGCCGTGCGCCTGCTGGTGCGTGGCAGCGGCGGTATTCCAAGGTTGCTGAATATCCTCGGCAATAAAGCCTTGATGGCGGCCTATGGCCAAGGCCGCCGGCAGGTCGGGGTGGCCCAGGTACGCAGCGCCCTGGCCGATACCGATGGCGCCCCGAGGCTGCTGCAGCGGGTGCCGTCCTGGCTGCGCTGGGGCCTGCTGGCCGGTGTCCCGCTCTTGCTGCTGGCCGCCTGGCCGTGGCTCGGTGTCTGGCTGGAGGGCTGGCGATGAGCCTGGTCAACGACATGCTGCGCGACCTGGAACGGCGCCGGGTGGCGCCTGGCGAGTGGCCATTGGGCGATGCCTTGCAGGCCGTGGACGAGGCCGCGGCGGCCCGCCGTGAGCGGATTGAACTGCTGCGTCGCGGCTCGATCTGGTTTGTCGCGGTGATGGCCATCAGTGTGATGGTCGGCTTGATGATCGGCCGGGTGGTGAATGGTGACCCGCCGCCGTTTTTTGCCCCTGAGCCGGCAGCCAGCACGCCGGTTGTGCTGCCGCCGGCGCCGCGGGTGCTTGAGGTGCTGCCGCAGAATGACGGCCGCCGCCTGCTCCTGCAGGTGCTGTTGGACAGCTCCGTGGCCTACCAGCGCAGCGAGGAGAGCGGCGCCGTCAGCCTGTTCCTGCCAGGTGTGCGGATGGGCGCCGAGCCCTATCAGGGCCGCGTGCAAAATACCGGGCGCAGCCTGTCCTGGCGGGTCGAGGCCAAGGGCGAGGGTGTGCAGATCCTGCTGGTCGGCCTGGGCGAGCAGTTGCAGTTGACTGATCGCCTGGAGCCGGCCGGCGACCGTTGGCTGTTATGGCTGGAAGTGCCGCTGCAGGCCGCTACGGCTGAGGCGGTTGAGGCGATTGAGCCGGCGCTGGAGAGCTTCGCCCCGGCAACGACCGCGCCGGTCGAGGTCGAGGCGCCAATGCCGGAGTGGGCCAGCCGCCCGCTGCCGGCCGACAAGCCACGCTCGCCCACCGTCGCGCCGCCCCCGATGGCCAAACAGCCCACCGTGGAGCCGCCCAGCGGGCCGCCGCAGGTGCGCATCAGCAGCCATCAGGCCAATCCGCGCACCCAGGCCCAGCAGCACTTGCTGGAGCAGGATTACCCGCGCGCCATCCGCGAGCTGGAAGCCCTGCATGCCAGCCACGGCGCCGACCTTGAGCTGGTGCGCTGGCTGGCCCAGGCCTATCAGGGCGCCGGCCAGTCCGCCCGGTTGCTCGCCTGGTTGCCGGCGCAGCTGCGCCAGCACCCCGAGGATGTCGAGTTACGTATGCTTCTGGCCCGTGCCCAGTTACACAGCGGCGCCATGGCCGCCGCCGTGGCCACCCTCAGTCAGCAGGCGCCGGCCCTGCGCCGTGAACCGGGCTATCACGCCTTGCTCGCCGCCAGCTACCAGCAAACCCGGCAATGGGCGCAGAGCGCGGCGCTGTATCGCCAACTGGTCGCCCTGCGCCCGGCCCAGGCCACCTGGCAACTGGGCCTGGCGATTGCCCTGGAGCAACTGGAGCAACCGGCCGAAGCAGTCAAACATTACCGCCTGGCCCTGCAGGGCCAGGGCCTGGACGACAGCTCGCGGCGCTTTGCCAGCGAGCGTGCTGGCGCGTTGAAGGAGCCCTCATGAGCGATGACGTTCGCCAGCGCAAGCTGCGCCTCGGCGACCTGCTGATTCAGGCTGGTCTGCTCACCGATGCGCAGTTGCAACTGGCCCTGCAGGAGCAAAAACGCAGCGGCTCCAAGCTTGGCCGCGCGGTGATCGATCTCGGCTTTGTCGCCGAGGTGCGCCTGCTCACGGCGTTGTCCGAGCAGATGAAGATTCCGTTTGTCGAACTGCGCCACTTCAAGTTCGACAACGCCCTGGTGCAGAGCCTGCCGGAGGCCATGGCCCGGCGTTTTCGCGCCATCATCTTGACCCGCGAGGCCGGTGGGCTGCTGGTCGGCATGTCCGATCCGCTCGACTTGTTCGCCCTCGATGAAATGGAGCGCCTGCTCAAGACCCGCATGCACCCGGCGGTGGTGCGCGAGGCCGAGCTGCTGGCCACCCTGGACACCGTGTACCGGCGCACCAGCGAGATCGCCTCGATTGCCGGCGAGCTGGAAGGCGACCTGCAGGAAAGCGATTTCGACCTGGCCAAGCTGGGCGCCGACAACAACAGCGAGGCGCCGGTGGTGCGCCTGCTACAAACCCTGTTCGAAGAAGCCGTGCAGATGCAGGCCTCGGACATCCATATCGAGCCCGACGAGGGCCTGGTGCGGATTCGCCAGCGGATCGACGGCGTGCTCAGCGAGCAGGTGATGAAGGAGCATCGCATCGCCTCGGCGCTGGTGATGCGCCTGAAGATCATGTCCGGCCTGGATATTTCCGAGAAGCGCCTGCCCCAGGACGGCCGCTTCAATATCCGGGTCAAGGGCCGCAACATCGATGTGCGGGTCTCGACCATGCCGGTGCAGTTTGGCGAGTCGGTGGTGATGCGTTTGCTCGACCAGAGTGGCGGGGTGTTTCAGCTCGAAGGCACGGGCATGCCGGCCGACCTGCTGGTGCGCTTCCGCCGTCTGCTGCAACGGCCGTTTGGCATGGTGCTGGTGACCGGCCCGACCGGCTCGGGTAAGACCACCACCCTGTATGCCGGGCTGGCCGAGCTGAACAGCCCGGAGAAAAAGATCATCACCGTGGAAGATCCGGTGGAATACCGCCTGCCACGGGTCAATCAGGTGCAGGTCAACAGCAAGATCGACCTGACCTTTGGTCGCGTGTTGCGCGCCGCTCTGCGTCAGGACCCGGACATCGTCCTGGTCGGCGAGATGCGCGATCAGGAAACCGCCGAAATCGGCCTGCGCGCCGCCCTCACCGGTCACCTGGTGCTGTCCACCCTGCACACCAACGATGCCCTGACTTCGGCCATGCGCCTGATCGACATGGGCGCCGAGCCGTTTCTGGTGGCCACCGCCCTGAATGCCGTGCTGGCCCAGCGCCTGGTCCGCCGGGTGTGCGAAAACTGTATGGAAGAGCACGCGGCCGAACCGCGCGAGCTGGCCTGGCTGGAAAACCTCTACGGCGGCGCCCTGGCTGGGCGGCGCTTCAAACGCGGCATGGGCTGTCACCAGTGCCATAACAGCGGCTACGCCGGCCGAGTCGGTGTCTATGAGCTGCTGGAGCTGGACGAGCCGATGATCGCCGCCCTGCGCCGCAACGACCCGCAAGGCTTCGCCGAGGCGGCCAAGGCCAACCCGCATTACCGCCCGCTGGCCGCCTGCGCCCTGGACTACGCCCTGGCCGGGGTGACCAGCGTCGAGGAAGTGCTCAAGGTCTGCGCCACCCTGACCGATGAGGTGTTGGCGTGATGATCCATGCCCGTAGCCCGGAGGCAATCCGGGACGGCGCCGGTCCCGGATTGCGTCCGGGCCACGCTTTGCTCGGAGCGCGCGGCTGATGGCGACGTTCCGCTACAGCGGCCGCAACGCCGAGGGCGTCAAGGTGGCCGGGATTGTCGATGGCAACAGCGCCGAGGCGGTGGCCAGCGAGCTGCTGGGGCAGAGCATCACGCCGCTGACCATCGAGGCGCAGAACGCAGCGGATGCCGATGTGTTCGCCGCCCTCGGAGCAAAGCTGCGGCGCAAGCATGTCGATCTCGATGAGCTGATCATCTTCTGTCGGCAGATGTATAGCCTGGCCAAGGCCGGGGTGCCGATCATCCGCGCCATCGCCGGCTTGGGCGAGTCCAATCGCAACCTGTATTTGCGCGAGGTGCTGCAAAAAGTGCGCAGCGACCTGGAGGGCGGGGTGAGCATGGCCGTGGCTTTGCACGCCCACCCCAAGGTCTTCGGCACTCTGTTTGTCAGCATGATCAGCGTCGGCGAGAACACCGGCCAGCTTGATCAGGCCTTCCGCCAACTGGCCAGCTATCTGGAGCTGGAGCGCGAAACCCGCAAGCGCATCAAGCAGGCCACCCGCTACCCGCTGTTTGTGCTGAGTGCCATGGCGGTGGCGTTGACGGTGATCAACCTGTTCGTGATCCCGGCTTTTTCCAAGGTGTTTGCCCAGTTCCAGGCCCAGTTGCCGCTGCCGACCCGGATTCTGATCGCCACCTCGCAGTTCTTTCAGGATTACTGGTGGCTGCTGGCCTTGCTGCTGGGCGGCAGCATTTATGCCTTCTTCAAATGGACCGAGAGCGAGGCCGGCGCCCTCAAGTGGGACCAGCTCAAGCTGCGCCTGCCGATTGTCGGCGGCATCTTCGAACGCATCGCCCTGGCTCGCTTCACCCGCACCTTCGCGATGATGTACAAGGCCGGCGTGCCGCTGCTGCAAACCCTGTCGATCAACAGCGCCAGTGTCGGCAACAAGTACATTGGCCAGGCCATTCTCGGCATGCGCGAGAGCGTCGAGCGCGGCGAGGCCCTGACCCGTTCTGCTTCGGCCAGCGGCCTGTTTACCCCGCTGGTGCTGCAGATGATGGCGGTCGGCGAAGAGACCGGCGCCCTGGACGACCTGTTTGTCGAAGTGGCGGATTTTTACGAGCAGGAAGTGGACTACGACCTTAAGCAACTGGCCGATGCCATCGAGCCTATTTTGATCGTGGCCATGGGCGTGATGGTGCTGATTCTCGCCCTCGGCGTATTCCTGCCGATGTGGGAACTGGCCTCGGCAGCCAAGGGTCGCTGATGCGGGCCGATTACCAGATCGACCGCAACGTGCGCCTGCTGCGCTGCGCCGGTTGGCTTATCTGCGCGCTGCTGGGCCTGGCCGTGGTGCTGGCCATGGCCTGGAAGATCGCCCAGGTCAGCGAGCAGCGCGCCCTGCAAGCCACCCGCGAGCACCTGGCGGCCAGCCTCAACAGCCTGGCTGCCGAGCACCTGGCCAGGCACCGCGAGCTGGGCGCGCAGTGGCGCAAAACCAATCCGTTTGTGCTGCTGCGCTGGGAGCAGGACAACTATTGCGGCGAGCTGCCGGCCGGCCAGGCGCCACAAAGTGCCTGCTGGTATTGGCTGCCGGGCAAGGCCTGGGTGCTCTACCGGGCGCGCTTCGCCGACGGATGGGCAAGCGGGCAGGGCGAAGTGCGTGCCTGGCGCGTGCTGGTGGTTCCCGCGGAGCTGCCAACTGCGTCACAATCGGCCCATGGCGCTTTTGCCCTGGAACTTGATCCGGTGCCCGCTGCGCAGGTGTCTGCGGCGGGCTATTGAAGACACTGAGGGATGTGAATGAAAAACAGCAAAGGTTTTACCCTGATCGAACTGGTGGTGGTGATTGTCATCCTCGGCATCCTCGCCGCCGTGGCATTGCCGCGCTTTATCAACGTGTCCAAGGATGCCCATGAGAGCGCCGTAAAAGGCACCGGCGGCGCCCTGGCTGCGGCCGTGTTGCTGGTGCGCTCGCAGTGGGAAGTCAACCGCTCGAATGGCACGGACACCACCCCCAATACCAATGTCACTGGTTTTGGCGATGGCACTGTTGATGTGAACGCCTCAGGTTGGCCGCTGGGTACGGGGGCGGCGCTGGACTGCGTGCAGGTCTGGAACACCATCCTGCAAGGCTCGGCGCCCACGATTGGCACCAGCACGAGCGCCACCGCGCCGGTCGACTATGTGGCGACCACCACTGGCGGCGGCACCAGTTGCACCTACACCTACCAACTCGACCCGCCCATCAGCGCCACCACCGGCGACCGGATCGTTTACAACTCGACAACGGGCAGCGTGGTTACCACCTTCGTACGTTGATCTGTTTTTGCTAAAGAGGATGCTCTGATGAAAAAGCAACAAAGCGGTTTTACCTTGATCGAACTGATCATGGTTATTGTGATTTTGGGGATTTTGGCGGCGTTTGCGTTGCCGAGGTTTGCGGATTTTAGTAGTGAAGCACGCGTCTCTACTGTTAACGGTGTCGCCGGGAGTTTGCGCTCTGCCTCAGCTATTGCTCATGCTGCCCAGCTGGCCGCGGGCGATTCAGGCAGTGATTCAGTCGTATTGGAGGGAATCACAATTACGATGGTTGGTGGTTATCCTACGGCCAACGCCGCAGGTATCGTGGCCGCAGCGCAGGTTGCGGGGATTACGGCATCTGCTGGCGGCGCTGGCGCTGGCGCTAATATTACGTTTACCCCAGATGGCGGCGGGGCGAGTTGTCTAGTTACTTATACTGCGGGTTCACCGGCTGGCGCAGATCCTATAGCTAACCCCGCAACGGCCTCTACTGTGGTCGCTAATACCACTGCCTGTCAGTAGTTTATGCGCGGCTTTACCCTGGTTGAGTTGCTGATGGTGATCGTGATCATCGGCATCCTCGCCGCCGTGGTGGGGCCGCGTTTCTTTGATCGGCGGGTGTTCGATGAGCGCCTGTTTTTCGAGGAAAGCCTGAGCGCCGCGCGTTATGCGCAGAAGCTGGCGGTGGCCAGCGGTTGCTCAATCAATATTCAGGTCAGCAGTGCCGGTTATGCGCTGTCCTATGCCACGGCCTGTGGTGCTATTGCTGTCGGTAGCCCGGTGGCCAACCCCTCCGGTGGCGATTACGCGGCGGGCAACCCGCAGGCGGTGGTGGTCAGTAGCCCTGATTTGAATGTCACCTTCGATTCCCTCGGTAGCGCCAGCGGTGCCAATAGCGTCAGCTTTGGCGCTAACGCCTTTTCCTTCACCGTGCAGCCCGTTAGCGGCTTTATCGTGACCACCCCATGAGCCGACTGCCGGCTGTTATTGCGCCTGGTTTGCCCCGTGCTCAGTTGGCCGCAAGCCCGGCGCAGCGCGGCATGACCCTGGTTGAGCTGGTGATCACCATCGTTATCCTCGGGATTGCCGCCGCCGCACTGTTCTCGGCCATGGCCGCGATCACTGGCCGCTCCGCCGACCCGATGCTGCGCCAGCAGAGCCTGAGCATTGCCGAGGCCTATATGGAGGAGATCAGCCTGCAGGCGTTCAGTGACCCCGACGGCCTGGCCGATTGCGGGCGCAGTTGTTTCGACGATGTGGCTGATTATCACGGCCTTAGCGAGGCGCCCCATGATGCACGCGGCAACCCCATCGCCGCGCTGGCGGATTATCAGGTACAGGTGACGGTGGCGGCGCAGCTCCTTGGCCCGGCGCCCGGCGTCGCCGCCCGGCATATTCAGGTCACTGTCACTGATCCCACAGGTCAGCCGCTGGTGCTCGACGGCTATCGGGGCGACTACTGATGACGCGTCCAGCCGCGACCGTAGCCCGGAGCCCATCCGGGGAGGCACAGGCCCCGGATGGCATCCGGGCTACGGTCTGTGGTGCTCTGCCAAGGGCGGTCGCCCGCCAACGCGGCTTTACCCTGGTCGAACTGGTGATGGTTATCGCCATTGCCGGTTTGGTTGCCGTGCTGATCAGCACGGTGCTGTCGAACCCGCTGCAAGGCTTGGTTGACCAAAGCCGACGCGCCGAACTGGTGGATAAAGCCAGCATGGCGCTCAATCGCATGGCCCGTGAGATTCGTCTGGCGGTGCCCAACTCGCTGACGGTTACCGGCACCACACTGAATATGCTGCCGATTGCCGCCGCCGGCCGCTATCGCGCCAACCAGCCGAATGGCGCAGGCCCGCGCCAGGACCCGCCGCAGTGTACCCAGACGGGCCCGGCGTGCAGCATCGAGCTGCTTAGCCCGCTCACGGCAAGCGCCACCCCGCACTGGCTGATCATCTACAACACGGCCGTCGCGGAGCTGGGCAGTACGGCCTCGCCTTCGGTGATCTCGCCGAAAAGCTTCACCTGGACGACCAGCACGCTGAGCGCCAATCTGCAGAACTTCCGCTTCAAATATGCCTCGCCCCAGCATCGCTTCTACCTGGCCCGCGAGGTCGTCAGCTATCGCTGTGCCGGCGCCGGGCTTGACCCCGCAGGCACTGGGCAGGGCAAGCTGTGGCGCGATAGCTCAGCCAATCTGGATGGCTCCAGCGCCAGCCAGGCCCTGCTGGTGGATGGCCTGAGCAGTTGCGCGTTTGACTACGCCGTGGCGACCAACACCCGCAGCGGCCTGGTGACCCTGCGCCTGACCCTGGCTGAGGCCGGCGAAACCATCACCCTGCTGCAACAGGTGCATGTCGATAATGCGCCCTGAATCGAGACAACACGGCTTCGGCCTGGTCGCGGCAATGTTCGTGATCATCATCATTACCGCGGTAATTACTGCCATGGCCCGCCTGGCCGAAACCCAGAACGCCACCAATAGCCTGGCGCTCCAGCAGGCCAGGGCCTACCAGGCGGCGCGGGCGGGGCTGGAATATGGCATTGCCCAGGTGCTGGCGGGCGGCGCTTGTGCGGGCTTTGGCCTGGATGACTTTGCCATCGGCGTGACGTGCGTGGCCCACGCCGGCGTGTGGGTGGCCGAGGAGAATCAGACGGTGACCTTCTACAGCATTAACGCAACGGCCGAGTACGGTGCTGCGGGCAGCCCGGATTATGCTTACCGCAAGTTGACTGCCGTGGTGGAGCGCTAAGCCAATGAGCCTGTTCTGGCGCCTTATCCCTTGGCTTTTTGTGCTTTTGTCGACGACGGTCGAGGCCGTGGTGGGCAGTTGCACCGCTAACTTCCCCGATGGCCTGCAGAGTCCGTACAGCGGCAATGCCGCCAGCCGTGGGCGCATCGATTTTGGCTACAACGCACAACTGCTGGGCAGCCCGGACAAGGTGCTGAACGCCAAGCGAATCGACCGCAATGCCGGCTCGACCGTCGGCACCTGTGGCCCGAGCAACAGTGCCGACAACTGCACGGCCAATAGCACCACGGCGGCGCCGACCCAGAGCCCCGGCAGCTTTCCCTCCACCGCCGGCTTTACGGCCACGGTTACGCTGGGTTACCAGCAAACCAGCAGCCTGGCGGGTAATGGCAGTAACCGCTACAGCAGCATCAACCTGGGCACCGAGGCGCAACTGACGATCAATAGTGCCGGGCAGGCCTTCTATATCGAACAGTTGATTCTGAACTCCAGCAGCCGTCTCAATCTGGCGCCCGGCGATTACTGGGTGGGGTCGCTGAGCACCGGTTTTCAGTCGCAGATCCAGGTGCAGGGTAGCGGTCAGGTGCGCTTGTTTGTGCGCGATAACCTGATCATCTCGTCGTCTTCGCGAGTCAATTCGCCGGCGATCAACAGCCCTGGCGTGGCGGATAATTTCTATCTGTATGCCTACGGCCAGGTCACCCTGAACAACCTGGCGACCCTCAGCGGTTACGTTTACAGCGCCTACAGCTCGGCCGGCAATAACGGCATTAGCCTGGACAGCCCGAGCTATGTGTTCGGTGCCCTGACGGCGGAAAATATTGCCCTGAACACCAGTGCCCGAGTCACCTACGTGGCGCCCAGCGGCAGTTGCGCCGTCAGCAGCAAGATTCTCAGTTGGTCACTGGACGAAAGTAGCTGGACTGGCGCATCCGGCGAGGTGCTCGACAGCAGCGGCAATGCGCTGCACGGCACGGTAGTCGGCGGCGCGAGCACGGCCAGCAGCGCGCCGGCCCTGCCCCAGGTCAATGCCCAGGGCACCTGCGGCTATGGCAGCTTCAACAGGACGGCCAGCCAGTATGTGCAGCGCGTCGACAACAACAATTTGCTCGATCTGCAAGGCAGCTTCACCATCGGCCTGTGGGTCAAACCGCGCACGCTGCCTGGCTCGGGGTTGATGAGCATCCTGTCCAAGGATGAAAACTACGAGTTCCACCTCAACCCCAGCGGCACGATCAACTGGTGGTGGCAGACCACCGGCAACGCCACCCATCAGTTCAATAGCAACACGGCGCTGGCGGTTGGGCAGTGGAGCCATGTGCTGATCCGTTATGCGCCCAATGATCAGCGCATCTATATCAACGGTGCCCTGGCCGGCCAGGCCAGTTTCACGGGCACGCCACGGGTCAATGACGACCCGCTGCAGTTGGGCGCCGACCAGGGTCAGGCCACCCGTTATTTCAATGGCGAGCTGGATCAGGTGCAGATCTACAGCAGTGCGCTGAGCGAGGCGCAGATCAGTGCGCTGGTGGCCGAGCGCCATCCGTGCGGCCTGAGCCTGCAGTGTTTCAACGACAATTTCGATGACGGCAGCCTGGACGCGGATTGGGCGGTGGCCAGTCGCGGAACCACGGCGTTCACCCCGACGGTCAGCGGCCAGCGCATGCGCCTGACCAGCAACCAGGGCAACGTATCGACCTCGTCCACCCTGCAGCGGCTGTTTCCGGCGGCGGGTAACTATATCCAGGTGCAGTTCAAGCATTACGCCTACAGCGGCAGTGGCGCCGACGGCGTGGCCGTGGTGCTGTCGGATGCCAGCGTGACGCCGCAACCCGGCGCCTTCGGTGGCCCGCTGGGCTATGGCACCCGTGGCGATGCGGCCAATCCGGGGTTTGCCGGCGGCTGGTTGGGGGTGGGTATTGATGAGTACGGTAATTTCTCCACCGAAGGCGGGCCGGGAGGTGTCGGTCAGCGAGCCGACTCCGTGGCCATTCGCGGCTCGGGGTCTGGAAGTGTCGGTTATCGTTATATCGCCGGCACCGCAGCCAACCTCAGCCCCGGCATCGACAGCGCCACGAGCACCACGGCAGCCCCAGGGCACACCTATCGGATCACCGTGGACGGGCGCTTCAGCGGCGAGGCGCGGGTCACCGTGGAGCGTGACAGCGGTGCGGGCTTTGTCGTGCTGGATGGCCTCAATGCAGTCAACGTGCTGGCGGCGGTCAACAGCCAGGACCCGCTGCCCAGTGACTTCTACCTGTCGCTGACCGGCTCCACCGGCGGCTCGAGCAATATCCACGAGCTGGACGACCTGCAGGTCTGCGCCACCCATATCAACCCGGTTGGCCAGCAGATCGACCACTTCGAGTTCATCTACGCGGCCAGCGCACTCACCTGTAACCCGCAGCCGGTGACCATTCGTGCCTGCCTCAACAGCAGTTGCAGCAGCCTGTATACCAACCCGGTCAGCGTCACCCTGAAGCCGGCCAATTATTGGACGGCCACGGCGCCGGCCACGGTCAGCGGCAGCACCATCACCTTCAGTGGCGGCACGGCGCTGGCGCAGTTGCGCGTGCCAACCGCGAGCAGCGTGACGCTGGCGGTGCAAGCCTCGCTGCCCAGTACCAGGCCCAATAGCCAGACCCTCTGCTCGAGCGCCAGTTGCACGATCGACTACGCCGCCAGCGGTCTGCTGTTGCAGGTGCCCAACCTGCTGGCGGCCAAGCCGACGCCGGCGAGCATCAGTGCGGTGCGCGCCTCGGACAACGCCCTGCAGTGCGTGCCGGCCTTTGCCGATGTGGATCGGCAGGTGCAATTCACCGCCACCCATGTTGACCCGGCAGGGGGCAGCGAGTCGGTGCTGGTCAATGGCAGCAGTGTTGGCAGCAGCGCAAGTAACATCGATCTGCACTTCGACACTAACGGTACGGCGCCGCTGCTGGTGCGTTACGACGACGCCGGCTTGCTAAACCTGAGTGCTACCTACAGCGGTAATGCGGCCAATGGGGATGAGGACCTGGTGCTGAACGGCGCCGATCAGTTTGTTAGCAAGCCCTACGGCCTCTGCCTGCAAACCGCCAGCACCCTGAGCGCCAGCACCGACTGCTCCGATGCCAGTTGCGCTTTGTTTCCGGGCGGCATTCGCGCCGGTGACAGCTTCCCGCTGACTATCCGCGCGGTGGGCTGGGAAAGCGATAATGAGCCACTGACGGCGGCACAGTTGTGCAGCGGCAATATCACCACGGCGAACTTCCGCCTTGATGACATCGACCTGAGCAGTACGGTGGTAGCCCCGAGTAATGGCGATCATGGCGTCGTGACGCCAGCCAGCTACAACCATGCCTTGGGCAATGCGACCACTTCGGCCAACTCGGTTTCCGAGGTTGGTGTATTCACCCTCACCGCCACCCCGCCGACGGCTGGCTATCTGGATGGCGAAACGGTCAGCGGCGGCACCAGCGGGCTGGTCGGGCGCTTTATCCCGGCCTATCTCGGTGCCGCAGGGAGTGCCAGCCTGAGCCCCAGCTGTGGCAGCGCGTTCAGCTATCAGGGGCAGCCCATGGCCTTTGCCAGCGGTCATCAGCCGACCTTGACGATTACCGCCTTCGGTCGTGCTGGCAACGTCACTAAAAACTACGACCGTGGTGACTTCTGGCGTCTGCCGGAACCTGGGGTGGGGGGCTATAGCTCGGTGACCGGAATTGCCGCCCTCGATGCGCGGCTGGCCAGCCAGGGCGCCGCCAGCGTGCAGGTGCAGGGGGCCGATGACGGCGATGGGCAGCGCAGCTATCGCTGGCGCGATGAACAGTTGCTGTATAACCCGGCCGTGCTGCCGAGCAGTGCCGATTATCCGTTTATGGCCAAGCTGCAGCAGGCCTTCGCGGCGGCGGCGCTGACCGATAAGGATGGGGCCTGCCATGGTAATGGGGCGGCCTGCCAAGGCTATGCCTATGACTTTACCGACGCCCCCGGCAGCCAGGTGCGCCTGGGCCGCCTGCGCATCGACAATGCTCACGGCTCCGAGCTGCAAAGCCTGGGCCTGCCGTTGTTGTTGGAGAGCTGGCAAAGCACGGCGGGCGGGAGTTTCCAGCTCGAGGGTCTGGACACCTGCACCAGCGCGGCCGTGCTGGATACGCCGTTGCTGGATCAGTACAGCGCCGGCTTGGCCGCGGGGGAAACCACGCCCAGTGTGAGCTGGCCGCTTGATCCTAAGCAGCGCCGGTTGTTATTGAGCGCGCCGGGCAGCGGCAACGAGGGTTCGGTGCAGGTCAGCTTCCCATTGGCGCCCAACTGGTTGCAGTACGCCTGGGACGGTAGCAGCCGTTCGGCGGCGCGCGGCCTGGCCACCTTCGGCATCTACAAGGGCGCTGCGCCGCTGATCTTTCGTCGCGAGTTGTATCGCTAGGCCTCACCGCGAACCACTCGCCGCGCAGCGGCCGCTTGCGCTTGGCGGATGATTCGCTGCGCCGGCAAACGCCGGACTGTTGGCTGCGCGCCTGAACCCGACCTACGGCTGCAGAGCCTGCGGCGTTGTGCTCCGGCGTTTATTCGGGGTCAGTTCTGTGCCGGCTTAAGTCGGCATTACCCGACCTATTCGTCGTCGCCATCGTCGCCGTCTATTTTCATGTCCAGCTCTTTGATCTTGCGGGTCAGGGTGTTGCGCCCCCAGCCCAGCAGCAAGGCGGCGTCGCGACGGCGGCCGGCGGTGTGTTTGAGGGCGGTTTCGATCATGATCCGCTCGAAGGTCGGCACCGCACTGTCCAGCAGGCTGGTCTGGCCGCGAGCCAGGGATTGGTCGGCCCAGTGGCGCAGGGCCTGTTCCCAGTTGCTCACCGGCGACAGCTCCTGGGGCTGGGTGAGCAGCTCAGGGGGTAGGTCGTCGATGTGTACTTCGCGGCCGGAGGCCATCACCGTGATCCAGCGGCAGGTGTTCTCCATCTGCCGCACATTGCCAGGCCAGGGCAGGTTCTTCAGGTAGTCCTCGGTTTCCGTCTTCAGCAGCTTGGGCTCGACCGCCAGCTCTTGCGCGGCGCGGGCGAGGAAGTGACGGGCCAGGGTCGGAATGTCTTCGCGGCGGTCGGCCAGGCGCGGGATATGAATGCGGATGACGTTGAGGCGGTGGAACAGGTCTTCACGGAACTTGCCGGCCTGCACCAGGCTTTCCAGGTTCTGGTGGGTGGCGGCGATGATGCGCACATCGACCTTGACCGGCGTGTGGCCGCCGACCCGGTAGAACTCGCCATCGGCCAGCACGCGCAGCAGGCGGGTCTGGGTATCGGCGGGCATGTCGCCGATCTCATCGAGAAACAGGCTGCCGCCGTCGGCTTGCTCGAAACGCCCGCGGCGCTGGTTGGCCGCACCGGTGAAGGCGCCTTTTTCGTGGCCGAACAGCTCGGATTCCATCAGGTCTTTGGGAATCGCCGCCATGTTCAGGGCGATAAACGGCGAGCTGGCGCGGGGGCTGTGGCGGTGCAGGGCGTGGGCGACCAGCTCCTTGCCGGTGCCCGATTCGCCATTGATCAGCACGGTGATATTGGAGTGGCTGAGGCGGCCGATGGCGCGGAACACCTCCTGCATGGCCGGCGCTTCACCGATGATTTCCGGGGTGCGCGCGACTTCGGCCGGGGCCGCCAGGCTTTGTTGTTCTTGCGCATGCTGCAGGGCGCGCTTGACCAGCGACACGGCCTCGTCAACGTCGAACGGCTTGGGCAGGTACTCGAAGGCGCCGCCCTGGTAGGAGGCCACGGCGCTGTCCAGGTCCGAATGGGCGGTCATGATGATCACCGGCAGGCGCGGGTACTGCTCGCGCAGCTTGGCCAGCAGGTCGAGGCCGCTGGCGCCGGGCATGCGGATGTCGGAGATGATCACGTCCGGCTGCTGGCGGGTGAGTTTTTGCAGCACGCTGTCGGCGTTTTCAAAGCTGACGGTGCTCAGGCCTTCCTGCTGCAGGGCCTTCTCCAGCACCCAGCGGATGGAACGGTCGTCGTCGACGATCCAGACGGTTTCAGTGCGACTCATGACGAAACGGCTCCTTGTTCCAGCGGCAGGAAGATCGAGAATACGCTGTGG
>Ga0209343_10003410_pt1 | contig 20019 bp, 17 predicted proteins | sample RifCSPlowO2_02_FD_184026 | JGI IMG/M metagenome (GOLD analysis project Ga0209343, IMG submission 184026) | Groundwater microbial communities from Rifle, Colorado - Rifle CSP2_plank lowO2_0.2 (SPAdes) (version 2) | ecosystem: Environmental > Aquatic > Deep subsurface > Groundwater | place... | reverse complement strand
GTCGTTATGGATAGGGCAGACCTTGGGGTCGATCTTCGGGAAGGCATACAGCGCGCCCATGGGCTTGACGCAGCTGACCCCGGGAATGTCGTTGAGCAGTTCCCAGGTGCGGTTGCGCTGCTCCAGAAGGCGACCGCTGGGCAGCAGCAGGTCGTTGATGCTCTGGTAGCCGCCCAGCGCGGTCTGGATCGCGTGCTGGCTCGGCACGTTGGCGCACAGGCGCATATTGGCGAGGATATCCAGGCCCTCGATATAGCTCTGGGCGCGGTGTTTCGGCCCGGAGATCGCCACCCAGCCGGAGCGGAAGCCGGCGACGCGGTAGGACTTGGACAGGCCGTTGAAGGTCAGGCACAGCACGTCCGGCGCCAGGGAGGCGGTGCAGATGTGCTGGGCTTCGTCGTAGAGGATCTTGTCGTAGATCTCGTCGGAGAACAGCACCAGGTTGTGCTGGCGCGCCAGCTCCACTATGTCCAGCAGCACTTCCTTGGAATACACGGCGCCGGTCGGGTTGTTCGGGTTGATCAGCACCAGGGCCTTGGTGTTCGGGGTGATCTTCGCCTTCATGTCGGCGATATCGGGGAACCAGCCGGCCTGCTCGTCGCACAGGTAATGCACCGGCTTGCCGCCGGACAGCGCCACGGCGGCGGTCCACAGCGGGTAATCCGGCGCCGGGATCAGCACTTCGTCGCCATTGTTGAGCAGCGCCTGCATGGCCATGACGATCAGTTCGGAAACCCCGTTACCCAGGTAGATGTCCTCGATGCCGACGCCTTCCACCTGCTTTTGCTGGTAGTACTGCATCACCGCCTTGCGCGCGCTGAACAGGCCTTTGGAGTCGCTGTAGCCTTGGGCGGTGGGCAGGTTGCGGATCACGTCCTGGAGAATTTCCTCCGGCGCCTCGAAACCGAACGGCGCCGGGTTGCCGATATTCAGCTTGAGGATGCGATGGCCTTCCTCTTCCAGGCGCTTGGCGTGCTTGAGCACCGGCCCGCGAATGTCGTAGCAGACGTTGGCGAGCTTGTTCGATTTGCTGAACTGCATGTAAGGAATCCCGAATGGTGAAACGCCGCTGAATTACCCTGCAAAAGACTCGAACTGGCGAGCCTTGGCAGCTTGTAACGCCGGTGACAGACTGGGGTCGAATGATACGTGGCAGCCCGATCTTGGCAAAGGTAGTGGGGGGCTTTTTTGTGCTCAGCACATCCATGTGCTTCACCCCTTCGGGGCTAGCGCGCAAAGAACGCTCCCGGCGTTTTTGTGGCGTGCCATCCATGGCCGCCACCCTGCGGGCCGTCGCTGCGCGCCGTTAAAAATCGTTCCAGACGATTTTTTATGGCCTGCATCTATGGCTGCCAGCCTTCTGACCGTCGCCGTGTGCAGTTAAAAAACGCTCCCGGCGATTTTTTCTATTGAGGATATTGCCCATGGACAAGCTGGAAAAACCCCTGGAAGCCTGGCGCGAAGAGCTTTCCGAGGAGCAGTTTCATGTATGCCGCCTGGGCGGCACCGAGCGCGCCTTTACCGGCCAGTATCACGACAGCAAGGTGCCGGGTACCTATCACTGCGCCTGTTGCGGTACCGAGTTGTTCGATTCGGCCGCCAAATTCGATTCCGGCAGCGGCTGGCCCAGCTATTTCCAGCCGGTCAGCAAGGCGGCGATCGCCAGCCTGGATGACTTCAGCCATGGCATGCACCGCATCGAGGTGAAATGCGCCAAGTGCGACGCGCACCTGGGCCACGTGTTTCCCGATGGCCCGGCCCCCACGGGTTTGCGCTATTGCATCAACTCGGCGTCGCTCAAGCTGGTGCCGCGTACTTAAGGCTTGCGTATAGGCCTGCTATCAGCGGGCCTTGTTTTATGGCCTGCCATCCCTGGCGGCCACCCTTCGGGCCGTCGCTGCGCGACGTTAAAAATCGTTCCAGACGATTTTTTATGGCCTGCCTCTATGGCTGCTGCGCTGCGGGCCGTCGCTGCGCGACGTTAAAAATTGCTTCCGACAATTTTTTATGGCCTGCCATCCCTGGCGGCCACCCTTCGGGCCGTCGCTGCGCGACGTTAAAAATTGCTCCCGGCAATTTTTTCGGCAATTTAATTGCGCGCAATTAAATTGCTGTCTATCTTGTCTGTCACTTTCACACACTAGGGACGACAAGTATGGGCAGCGAACTCTTCGATATTCCGGTGACCACCATCAAAGGTGAGCAGAAAACCCTGGCCGACTTCGGCGGCAAGGCGGTGCTGGTGGTCAATACCGCCAGCAAGTGCGGCTTTACCCCGCAGTACAAGGGCCTGGAAAGCGTCTGGCAGCAGTACAAGGACAAGGGGCTGGTGGTGCTGGGCTTCCCCTGCAACCAGTTCGGCAAGCAGGAGCCGGGTGATGAAGGGGCGATCAGCGAGTTCTGCGAGCTGAACTTCGGCGTCAGCTTCCCGCTGTTCAAGAAGATCGACGTCAACGGCAGCGATGCCCACCCGCTGTTCGTCAACCTGAAGAAGAGCGCGCCTGGCCTGCTCGGCAGCCAGGGCATCAAGTGGAACTTCACCAAGTTCCTGCTGAGTGCCGACGGCAAGGTGATCAAGCGTTTCGCCCCGACCACCAAGCCTGAAGACCTGACTGCCGAGATCGAAGCGCTGCTGAAATGAGCCAAGTCAGTCTGCTCGCGGACGAGGGGCTGCAGCTGGACAACCAGCTGTGCTTCAAGCTGTATGCCGCTTCCCGCGCGGTGATCCGGGCCTACAAGCCGATGCTCGAGCGGCTCGACCTGACCTACCCACAGTACCTGGCCATGCTGGTGCTGTGGGAATGGCAGCAGCAGCCCCCGGCGCAGCCAACCGTGAAGGCCCTGGGCGAGCGCCTGCTGCTCGACTCTGGGACCTTGACGCCCTTGCTCAAGCGTCTGGAGTTGCAAGGCCTGTTGCTGCGCCAGCGCTCGGCCAGTGACGAGCGTGAGGTGCATCTGGCGCTGACCGCGGCCGGCTGCGCCTTGCGCGAACGGGTATTGCCGCTGAAAAACCAGCTGCTGTGCGAGCGCGGCGTCGATCTGGACGCCTTGGCCGTTCTGCGCGGTCAGGTTGGTCTGTTGCTCGATCAGTTTATGGCGTTGCGTTAGTGGTCAGCCATTGGTCGAGCAGGGCGGCCAGCTCTTCCTTGCGAAAGGGTTTGGCCAGGTAGTCGTTCATGCCCGCCGCGCGGCAACGCTCGCGTTCATCGGACAGGGCGTTGGCGGTCAAGGCGATAATCGGCAGCTGCGCATGTTCGGGCTGTTGGCGGATATGCCGGGTGGTTTCGTAGCCATCCATCACCGGCATGTTGCAGTCCATCAGCACCAGATCGACCTGCTGCGACTCCAGCACGCTCAGCGCCTCGCCGCCATGATTGGCCAGCAACACCTCGCAGCCCAGTTTGCCCAGCATGCCTTTGGCTACCAATTGATTGACCGGGTTGTCCTCCACCAGCAGCACCCGCGCCTGCCGGCTGACCTGGGGCTCGGGCGCGCTGCTGGCGGCGCTGGGCTCGCTCTGCCCAAGGTGGCTGCGCAGGGCTTGCAGCAGCGTTTGGCGTGCGAGCGGGCGGGCCAGTTGTTCGATGGGGGCCAGGGCCTGTACCTGCTCGCTGGAGAGGAAGTTGCCATAGGCGCTGACCAGCAGAATGGGTTGGCTGCTAGCGCAGCGCAGTTCATGCAGGCGTTCTGGGTGGTCGCTGATCAACAGGTCGGCGTCGATCCTGCTCAGATCGGCGTCGGGCTCCATTTGCACATACGCCAGTCCCCAGCCAGGCAGCAGGCTCGCCAATTGCTCGCTGAGGCCAGAGCTGGCCGGGCTGATTACCAGCACGCGGCCATGCAGTTGAGCCGGCGGCTGTATGGCTGCTTGGCTGGGCAGGGGTAAATCCACACTGAAGGTGCTGCCAAGGCCTTCCCGGGTTTCCAGGCTGAGTTGGCCTTGCATGGCTTCGCAGAGCCGGCGAGTCAGGGCCAGGCCCAGGCCGGTGCCGCCAAACTGGCGGGTAATGCCGGCGCCTGCCTGGGCGAAGGGGTGGAAGATGCGGGGCAGGGCCGCCTCGGCGATACCTATGCCACTGTCGCGGACGATGATTTGCACGCCGTCCTGGCGCGCCGTGACCTGGATGTCGACGCGGCCAAAGCGGGTGAATTTCAGCGCGTTGGACAGCAGGTTGCTGACGATCTGGCGCACCCGCGTCGGGTCGCCGAGTAGCAGCTTGGGCAGTTTGGGGTCGATCAGGCAGGTCAGTTCGACGCCTGCCGCGGTGTTCTGCGAGAGCAGATTGGCGGTGTCTTCGACCAGGCTGCCGAGATCGAAGGGGATGCTTTCCAGCTCCAGTTGGCCGGCCTCGAATTTCGACAGGTCGAGGATGTCGTTGAGCAGCTCGACCAGTACCTTGCCGGAGTCGTGGGCGATCGACAGTTGCTGGCGTTGCTCGTTGTTCAGCGGGCCATCCAGCGACAGCGCGAGCATGCCCAGCAGGCCGTTGAGCGGGGTGCGGATTTCATGGCTCATATTGGCCAGAAAGGCCGAGCGCGCCTGGGCCATATCCAGGGCCGTGCGCCTTGCCTGTTCGAGCTCGCGGTTGGAATCGAGCAGCCGGGTATTGGCGCCCTCCAGTTCGGCGGTGCGCGCCGAGACCACATCCTCCAGCTGGGCCAGGTACTGGGTCAGACGGTCTTCGGCCTGCTGGCGCTGCGCTATCTCGCTGGCGATGCTGGTCAATTGACGGTTGGTCACATCGACCAGCACACCGATTTCGTCGCGTTCGTGGTTGGTCGGGTAGGGCAGCTTGGCATCCCTGGGGCTGCGCAGGTCGCGCGCGCTGAGGGCGCTGATAAATCCGGTCAGCGGCTTGGTCAGCATGAAATAGAACAGCACCAGGAGGATCAGCGAGAGCAGCAGGCTGCGGGCGAAACCGGTCAGCAGGGTGAGCAGCGAGCGGCGCAGGAAGTGGCTGCCGAAGGCGTAGGTGTCGACTTCCAGGCTCAGATGGCCGAGGGCCTCGTTGGGCGAGTGGCTGACGAACAGCTCGGTTGCAAACTGGCGGCGCTCGCCAAACATAAAATCGCTGAGCAGTCGGTAGTTGCTCTGCATGGCCGGGCGGTTGACGCTGGCCAGGGTCATTAGGTTGTTGTCGGTGATCTGCGCGCTGATCACCGCGGGCGAGCGCAGCAGGCCCAGCACCAGTTCCTGGGCCAGTTCGGCGTCTATGTTGTAGGCGATGCGCGCCGCCGGATTATGGCTGATCTCTAGCAGCGCATTGATCTCGCGATTGATGGACGCATCTTCGCTGGCATAATCGATGCCTACTTGCAGCAGGCTCAGCACTGTGCCGAGGATAAACGCCACCAACACGGTCAGGCCGGCCTGTTTGAATGACAGGCGTTGGGTCAGCGCTATATCCATATGGGCGGAAATTTCTCGTATTGAATCGCCTGCCAAGCATAGCCCATCTGTTTTACCTGACGGCAGTGGCCGCGCTGCCTGAATACCCTGGAGTGTGTCGTGGATTCCCGTTTAAACGTTTTTTTACTGCGTGCCGAGACTGTCTTGGCCAGGCTCGAACCCTTGTTGCCGATGCCGCGCCCCGAGATCGATTGGCAGCAGAGTCTGGCTGCCCGTTGGCAGCGCGAGGGGCGCAGCGGTTTTCTGCTACCGCTCGAGGTCAGCCTCGATCTGCGCCTGAGCGACCTGATCGGGGTGGATCGCCAGTGCGAGCAGCTGGCGCGCAATACCCAACAGTTTCTCCAGGGCTTGCCGGCCAATCACGTCCTGCTCTGGGGCGCGCGCGGCACCGGCAAATCCTCGCTGGTGCGGGCGCTGTTGGCCGAGCATGCGCCGGCCGGGCTGCGCCTGATCGAGATCGAGCGTGATCATCTGGCCGATCTGCCGCGGGTGGTCGAACAGCTGGCGGGCATGCCGCAACGCTTCGTGCTGTTCTGCGATGACCTGTCGTTCGAGGCCGGCGAGGGTGATTACCGCATGCTGAAAACCGTGCTGGACGGCTCCCTCGAGCGTGCCCCGGACAATGTGCTGCTGTATGCCACGTCCAACCGCCGCCATCTGTTGCCGGAGAAGGAAAGCGACAACGAGAACTGGCAGCGGGTCGAGGGTGAGTTGCATCCCAGTGAAGCGGTGGAGGACAAGATTGCCCTGTCGGATCGCTTCGGCCTGTGGCTGTCTTTCTATCCCTTCACTCAGGATCATTTCCTCGCCGTGGTGCGCCATTGGCTCGAGGTGCATGCCGCTCAGGCCAGTTTGCATTGGCAGTGGAGCGACGCGTTGGAAAAGGCGGCGATTCGTTGGGCGCTGGGTCGTGGTAACCGCAACGGCCGTTGCGCCTATCAATTCGCTCGGCATTGGGTCGGCCTGCAGCTGTTGAGCAAGCCAGGTGATGAGCCTGCAACTGACTGCTAATGCGCTGAAATTAGGGGCCGGGCTTTTGCGTTTACCTGTTGGCTTCGGGTTAGCGAGGCTTGCCGGTCATCTTGGCCAGCATCTGCTGCTCACCCGGTAAGACCGCCTGCACCGATGGCCGCGCCTTGATCCGCGCGTAGAGCGCGGCCAGATGGGGCCAGCGCCGGGCGTCCAGCTGCTCGTCGCCGTGTTCCATATTGATTATCTGGCAGGCAAAGGCCAGGTCGGCCAGGGTCAGGTTGTCGCCGACCAAGTACTGAGCTGTACCCAGGGTCTGTTCCAGATAGTCGAAGTGGGGCGGTAGCTTTTCGCTCAGGGCTTTCTGTACGGCCTGTTCATCGCAGCTCTGGCCCATGCTGGGCTTCAGCACGCGGTTGCGAAATACGGTGAAGCTGCACAAGGGGGCCAATTCGTAATCGGCGTATTTCTCCAGCCAGCGCACGCGGGCGCGTTGTTCGGCGCTTTGCCCGAGCAACGCTGGCAACTGCGGGTATTTTTCTTCGAGGTAGTGGCAGATCACGCTGGAGTCGGCGAGGCTGAAGTCGCCGTCTTTCAGGGCCGGGATACGGCCTAGCGGATTGAGCTCGCGGTACCAGTCCGGTTGGCCGAAGGGCAGGACGATTTCCAGTTGGTAATCTCGCGCTTTTTCAGCGAGGAACAGGCGTACTTTGCGCACGAAGGGCGATAACGGGGCACCGTAAAGGGTCAGGCTCATAGGGGGCTCGTCTGTTGGGCGGGCGCGCGCCCGATGGTCAGTCGTAGATATTCTTTTTCTTCCAGTCTTCTTCGCTTTCCAATGAGCTCAAACCCTGGGTCAGCTCGCTGGGTTCGTCAGCCGTGGGCTGGGGGTTGTCCAGCACCATGGCATTGGCGCGGGCCAGTTGTGCTTCGAATTTTTGCAGCTGGGCCTGGTAGCGCGCGGGGTCGGGTTGCTTGCGCAGGTATTGCACGCCGCGCTCGAAGGCCAGCCGGGCCTGGCCGGGCTGGTTTTGTTGCAGCGCCTGCTGGCCGAGGTTGCTGAAGAATTCGATATGCACCTGGGTCAGCATGCTGCGCACTTCGCCTAGCCAAAGCTTGGCTTCGTTGGTGGTCAGGAGGCCGTCCTGAACGGAGCGAGTCAGTTGTCCATGCAGGTTCTCCAGCTGAAAGCGCACGTCTTTGGCCTTGGCTTCGGCAAGAATCTGTTGTGGCGGGTTTTTGACCGGGATCGATTCACCCAGGGCGATATGCTTGCGCAGCTCTTCGATGTGCGCCTTGAGGGTGCTGTTGTGTTTATCCAGAGATAGCAGGCGTTCGCCGAAGTGCAGTTGCAGGCGGGCGAGCAGCAGTTTCAGCTGCGGCGTCATCAGCTGTCCGGGTAGGGTTTCCGACAGATCGCTGCTGCGGCGCAGGCGGTCGTTGAGATCGGCCTTGAGGCGCGCCTTTTCCAGCTTGTTGTTCTCGACCATATGATTGATATAGGCAATGGCGATCAGCAGAGCAATGCCGGACACAATCATTATGGTAATCACGAGTGGGGACATGGATGCAGCCTCTCGATCACCGGTTTTTCGTCCGAGTGTAGTGCCTTAGCCCAGAGGCTGATAGAGCTGCATCACAATCCGGGTTGAAGTCGTTGATTTATAAAATTTTTTATACAGAGGTTGACGAGCCTCGTAAGGCTCCATAGAATGCGCGCCACTTCGTAGCGCAAAGCCTTAGGGTCTAGCCTGCGGAAGCCGGAAAAGCTGTTGTAGGTTCCGGGCTGCGTCCCCTTCGTCTAGTGGCCTAGGACACCGCCCTTTCACGGCGGTAACAGGGGTTCGAGTCCCCTAGGGGACGCCATTTTCAGTACCAAAGCTGTATTGCGGGAATAGCTCAGTTGGTAGAGCACGACCTTGCCAAGGTCGGGGTCGCGAGTTCGAGTCTCGTTTCCCGCTCCAAATTAAGAGGCACTGCTCTGGCAGGGTTTCGCAAGTTCCAAGGTCCCCTTCGTCTAGTGGCCTAGGACACCGCCCTTTCACGGCGGTAACAGGGGTTCGAGTCCCCTAGGGGACGCCATTTTTAGTACCAAGCTGTATTGCGGGAATAGCTCAGTTGGTAGAGCACGACCTTGCCAAGGTCGGGGTCGCGAGTTCGAGTCTCGTTTCCCGCTCCAAATTATGATCTACAGACGTCCAGCGAAGTCTGTAAGTCATTGAAAGAAGGGCCGTAAGGCCCTTTTTTCGTTCCAGCGAAATCCACTGGAAACCACCCCCAGTCAGGGCTTTTAAGTCCATTTTTAAGTCCATCTTTACGGGGTGCGTGGCTTTCGGATTGTTGCTGGAGGAGTGAGGTCGGCGAGACAAGCATCTAGCCCTGACTTGTGTTCAGGAGCTATACCATGGCACTCACAGACGTCGCTGTCCGGCAGGCCCGGGCGACTGGCAAAGACTATACCCTCCCTGACTTCGATAGCCTTTCTCTGGCGGTATCCGCCGCGGGCGGCAAGTCCTGGCACTTCAGATACTACTGGGCTACCAAGCAGAAGCGGATGTCCCTGGGCACCTATCCGGAAGTCAGTCTCCGTGACGCGCGGGCGCTGCGTGATGAGGCCCGTGCCCTGTTGGCGAAAGACATCAACCTTAAGATCGACCGCAAGAAGAAGTTTCGTGCTGCGTGTTTGGCGGCGGAGCACAGCTTCAGGGCGGTATATCTGCAGTGGCTTGAACACCGCAAGCTGGAACTCAAGGAAGGGCGGCAGAGTACCCTCTCGCAGATCCAGCGCATCTTCGACAAGGACGTGTTGCCCGCGCTGGGCAGCATGTCCATCGTCGACATTCGCCGCTCCGACTTGCTGGACGTGCTCGCTCCCATCGAGCAGCGTAGGGCATTCACGACTGCGGAGAAGGTGCGCACATGGTTCAGGCATCTTTTCCGCTTTGCCATGGTGAAAGTTGAAGGGCTGGAGAGCAATCCAGCATCGGATCTGGATGTAGTGGCTGTTCCCAAGCCGCCTGTGGCCAATAATCCCTTCCTGCGGCTCCCAGAGCTGCCCGATTTACTGAGCAAGCTGCGCCGTTATAGGGGCACGATCACCACGCAACTTGGGATTCGTCTGTTGCTGCTGACCGGCGTGCGCACCGGCGAGCTGCGCTTGGCGACCCCTGATCAGTTCGATCTTGAACGCGGCTTGTGGACCATTCCACCCGAGGTGGTTGAGCAACTGCAGGATGGCATGCGCAAGCGTGGACAGAGGCCCCAGGATATTCCGCCCTACGTCGTGCCGTTATCGGTCCAGGCCATCGAGATCGTTCGCTACCTGCTGGAGCAGGTCAAACCTGCCCAGCGTTACCTGTTGGCTCACCGTGGTGATCTCAAGAAGCGCATCAGCGAGAACACGCTGAATCAAGCACTCAAACGTATGGGCTACCAAGATTTGCTCACCGGTCATGGCATCCGCGGCACGCTCTCCACGGCGCTCAACGAGATCGGTTATCCCAAGATTTGGGTGGATGCCCAGCTTTCCCACGCTGATCCCAATAAGGTCAGCGCCACCTACAACCATGCTTTATACGTGGAGCCTCGGCGGAAGATGATGCAGGACTGGTCAGATCGGCTCGATCTGCTGGAGCGGGGGGAGGTGAAAGCGGCCAGTAGGCACCTGACCATTCGTATCGATGGCGTGCAGGGGCTGGACGAAAGCATAGATGCGTATTTCTGCCCATTGTGATCGCTCATGTCACTATCAACGCGAGCGATTTCCAGCCTGTTGTTCCGAAACGGGCGGTCACCCACCCCGTTGTGCATGACTTGACGCGACCGCCACCGGCAGGTGCAGACGCAGCAGGAACTGCTCGCAACCGTCAACCTTCTGTATAGCAAGGGGGCGCACTCCAGGTGCGCCAGGTCGAAGGCGCGCTGGCTCAGGTCCGGGCATCCGTCCCTGTCCTCGTGACGGGGCTGGACGCGGCCATGAACGCGCTGGATGTGATGCTGGGCTCGCCGCCCGGCACCCATCTGACAGAGCGCCGAGGCAGGTGTCATCCCGGTCGCCCCGCAGATTGCCGCCACGGAGTCGCCGGGCGAGCTGCTCAGGCGTCGGCCCGATCTGATCGCGGCTGAACGCCAACTGGGCGCCTCGAACGCGTGAATCGGCGTCGCCATCGCCGAGTATTGCCCCAAGCTTTCCCTGAGTGGGCTGCTCGGCAGCGCGATCTCGGTGCCCAGCGGCAACCTGTTCAGCAGCGCTGCCAGCCAGGCCGGCGGCGTGCTGGGTCTGCGCTGGCGGCTGTTCGATTTAGCGCGCATCGACGCGCAGATCGACCAGTTGGGCGCCGCTACCCGCACGCCTGCCATTCCCCAGTATTGTCGTAGCCAGCAGCAATGACCCCATGGCTGGGCTGGAGGCGGTCAGCCAGATGGCGCAGCAGTGGGGCCGCGAGTTGGTAAATGTTGACGCAGTGGGGAGTCTCAATCCGGCGTCCGGTTTCGGCGAGTGGCCTCTGGCGCAGAGTTTCATTGCCCAACTGGAGCGTTGTGCCCCTTCAGCCCTTGCCTTGGTATTTGGCCCGGTAGTGGCCAGGGCTTTGTCCGGTCCACTGCTTGAACGCCCGGTGAAAGGCGCTGGCCTCCTGGAAACCGGCCTGTTCGGCAATCTCGCCGATACTCAGGTCCGTGTTGCGTAAGCGCTCGAAGGCGATGCTGCGGCGTACGTCATCCTTTAGTTCCTGGAAGGCGAAACCTTCGCGTTGCAGTTGGCGGCGGAAGCTGGCGACGCTCATGCCGTGCGCGTCGGCCATGTCGGCGAGGGTCGGCCAGTACTCGTAGCGGCAATTGCGCAACTCTTTAAAAATCTGGCTGCTCAGGCCCTGGCGGTTGATGAAGCGCACGATCAGCCATTGCGGCGAGGTGCGCAGAAACTGCTTGAGCGAGGCCTGATCCTGCACGAGGGGCAGGCTCAGGTAGCTGGCGTCGAACTCGATTTCGCTATGGCTGGCTTCGAAGCTCAGGTTCGGCCCCCAGAACAGGTGGTCGTCGCCATGGGGCGGGCGCGGGTGGGCGAATTGCGAGCGGCTGATGGGGATGCGTCGCCCGGCCAGCCAGCACAGCAGGCCGAGCACTATGGTCAGGTAGGTTTCCTCGGCGTCGCTGCTGGCGGGCCTGTCCGGCTGGCGATTGTCCAGGCGGATCACCGCCTGCTTGCCGTGCACACTGAGGCTGCCGCCGATATCACGGATAAACAGGTCCAGGCCGCCGAGGCAGAATTTCAGAGCCTGGCCGAGGTTGGCGCTGTGGATCAGTCCGCGGCAGATCAGGGCGAAGCTGCCCTGGGGCATGCCGTGGGAGTCGAGGCCGAGGAATTCGTCATTCAGTTCCCGCGCCACTGCCAGCCACAGCTTGGCGAACGCGCTGGCCGCCACCCGGGCCGTGTTGTCGGTCAGCAGCTGCGGATCGATGCCGGCCTCGGCGAGCACGCCTGCCACGTGTTGGGGCTGTTCAGCCAGGCCCTGCAGTGCGGCCTGAACGAAGTAGACGGCGACCGAGTCTTTCTCTTGCATGGCCTGGGTTCATCCTGGCTAGGGCGTCTGAGGTTGCAAAAAACGTCAGGCTTTGGGGGCATTTTCGGCATAGGTTGCGGCGCTGCTGATCTCTAGACTGCGCGGCAGTTTAACCGTTGCCGCAGGTCTGTGAGCAGCGGTGTAGATACTGTCCGGCCTGAGTTGGCCAAGCCTGCGGAGTATTCCATGTCCAAGCCCGAAGTCTATATCGTCAGCGCCGCCCGTACCGCCATTGGCTCCTTTGGTGGCGCGCTCAAGGAGGTTGCCCCGGCGGATCTGGCCACCACCGTCTTGCGTGCCACCCTTGCGCGCAGCGGCTGCGCACCGGAGCGCGTCGGCCATGTGGTGCTGGGCCATGTGATTCCCACCGAGGCCCGTGATGCCTATATTTCCCGGGTGGCTGCCATGCAGGCCGGGATGCCCAAGGAAACCCCGGCATTCAACGTCAACCGTCTGTGCGGGTCCGGCCTGCAGGCGATTGTCTCGGCGGCGCAGAGCCTGCTGCTGGGCGAGTGCGACGTTGCCATCGGTGCCGGTGCCGAATCCATGAGCCGCGGTGCCTACCTGCTGCCGGGCGCGCGCTGGGGTGCTCGCATGGGCGACATGCAGGCCATCGACTACATGCTTGGTGCCCTGCATGACCCCTTCCAGAACTTCCACATGGGCATCACCGCCGAGAATATTGCCGAGCGCCTGGGCATCAGTCGCGAGGCGCAGGACGCCCTGGCCCTGCAAAGCCAGCAACGCGCCGCCCGAGCCATTGCCGAAGGGCGCTTCGCCGAGCAGATCGTGCCGGTTGAGGTGAAGAGCCGCAAAGGCGTGCAGCTGTTCGAGGTGGACGAGCATGTGCGCGGCGAAACTTCCCTGGAGCAGCTGGCCGGGATGAGAACCGTGTTCAAGCAGGGTGGCACGGTGACGGCCGGCAATGCCTCCGGGCTGAACGATGGTGCCGGCGCGCTGCTGATGGCCAGTGGCGCGGCGGTGAAGGCCGACAACCTGCGCCCGCTGGCGCGTCTGGTCAGCTATGCACATGCCGGGGTCGAGCCGGAGCTGATGGGCCTGGGGCCGATTCCGGCCACCCGCCTGGCCCTGCAGCGGGCCGGCCTGACAGTAGCCGATCTGGATGTGATCGAATCCAACGAAGCCTTCGCCGCCCAGGCCTGCGCCGTGGCCCGCGAGCTGGACTTTGACCCGGCCAAGGTCAACCCCAATGGCTCGGGAATTTCCCTCGGTCACCCGGTTGGTGCCAGCGGCGCGATCATCGCCACCAAGGCCATCCACGAATTGCATCGCATCCAGGGCCGCTACGCCCTGGCAACCATGTGCATCGGCGGCGGCCAGGGCATTGCCGTCATTTTCGAACGTGTTTAAGAGGCCAGCCTGATGACTATCAACATTCAACGTGTAGGCGTGATCGGCGGCGGCATCATGGGCAGCGGTATCGCCCAGGTGTGCGCGGTGGCCGGGTTGTCCGTGGTGCTGGTGGATATTTCCGAGGCGGCGCTGGCCAAGGCCGTGGTCGGCATCGGCAACAGCCTGGCGCGCATGGTGAACAAGGGCACGCTGAGCGAGGAGCAGCGCAGCGCGGCCCTGGCGCGCATCGTGACTGCGGTCGATTACGCCAGCCTGAGCGCTGCCGAGCTGGTGATCGAGGCGGCCACCGAGAACCTGGAGCTGAAGCTGCGCATCCTCGGCCAGATCAGCGAGCAGGTGACGGCCGAGGCCATCATCGCGAGCAACACCTCGTCGCTATCGATCAGCCAGCTGGCCACGGCGGTGAGCCATCCCGAGCGTTTTATCGGCCTGCATTTCTTCAACCCGGTGCCGCTGATGCAACTGGTGGAAGTGATCCGTGGCCTGCAGACCAGCGATGCCACCTACGCGGCCACCAGTGCCTTTGCCAAGCGCATCGGCAAGCGCGACATCGGCGCGGGCAACCGTCCGGGTTTCGTGGTCAACCGCATTCTGGTGCCGATGCTCAACGAAGCTATCTTCACCCTGCAGGAAGGGCTGGCCAGTGCCGAGGATATCGACACCGGCATGCAGCTGGGCTGCGGCCAGCCCATGGGCCCGCTGGCCCTGGCGGACTTGATTGGCCTGGATACCCTGCTGGCGATTCTGCAGTCGTTCCAGGAGGGCTTCGGCGACCCCAAATACCGTCCGGCACCGCTACTCAGGGAGCTGGTGGCGGCGGGGCGCCTGGGGCGCAAGAGCGGCCATGGCTTTTATCGCTATGGCTGATGGCCGGGTTGCGGAGGGCTGTCGCCATGCCTAGCCGTCTCTCATCGCTGGCTGCTGTGGCCGGCGCAGAGCCTGCGGCGGCACCCTCGCGCATCGAACTGATCCGCGGCAAGGCGCTGGAGCTGTTCGCCGAGCGCGGTTTTGCCCGGGTCAGCATGCGCGAGCTGGCCCTGCATTCAGGCATCACCGCTGGCTCGCTGTATCACCATTTCGTCAGCAAGGAGCAACTGCTGTTCGAGTTGATCGAGGAGTTCTACGACGACCTGCACGAGATGTTCGCACTGAGCGAAACGGGAACGCCCATGCAGCGCCTGCAGGCGCTCGTGCAGGCGCATATCACCCTGCATGAGCGGCGGTGCCTGCATTTCCTGATGTCCGAGCAGGAGTTCCGTTGCCTGGCCCCGGCACACCAGCAGCAGATCCGGCTGTTGCGCTGCAGTTACGAGGACAAGTTTCTGCAGTGCTTGCAGGCGGCTGGTGCCACGGCACCCACCGTGACGCTCAAGGCCTGCGTGCAAGGGCTGGTGGTCTGGCTGAACAGCCTGCCGAGCGGCAGCACGCACTGTGCGCTATCGACCGAGCAGAGGCGGGCGTTAATCGGGGCAATGGCCCTCGGTGCCTTGTCCGCCGTGCTCGGACCATAGAGCGTCGTGATCACCTGTTCATATCCCAGTGACGCCGCCGCGCGGCACTGATTTTTTCAACCGCAGGCATGTGTAATGCCCACCGACTATCCGCGAGATTCCATCATGGCCGACTACAAAGCCCCCCTGCGCGACATGCGTTTTGTGCTCAATGAAGTGTTTGAAGTTTCCAAGCTGTGGGCCCAATTGCCGGCCCTGGCCGAGGTGGTCGACGAAGACACTGCCGCGGCGATTCTCGAAGAAGCCGGCAAGGTCACCGGCGGCGTGATCGCCCCGCTCAATCGCAGCGGCGACGAAGAAGGCTGCTCCTGGAGCAATGGCGCGGTGAAAACCCCGGCCGGCTTCCCCCAGGCCTACCAGACCTACGCCGCAGGCGGCTGGGTAGGCGTGGGTGGTGATCCGGTATTCGGCGGCATGGGCATGCCCAAGGCGATCTCGGCCCAGGTCGAGGAAATGGTCAACTCGGCCAACCTGTCGTTCGGCCTGTACCCGATGCTGACCGCCGGTGCCTGCCTGTCGATCAACGCCCACGCCAGCGAAGAGCTGAAAGAGAAATACCTGCCGAACATGTACGCCGGCACCTGGGCTGGCTCCATGTGCCTGACCGAGCCCCACGCCGGCACCGACTTAGGCATTATCCGCACCAAGGCTGAGCCCCAGGCTGACGGCAGCTTCAAGATCAGCGGCACCAAGGTCTTTATCACCGGCGGTGAGCACGACCTGACCGAGAACATCATCCACCTGGTACTGGCCAAGCTGCCGGACGCCCCAGCGGGGCCTAAAGGCATCTCGCTGTTCCTGGTGCCGAAGTTTATGGTCAACGCCGACGGTTCCCTGGGCGAGCAGAACGCACTGTCCTGCGGCTCCATCGAGCACAAGATGGGCATCAAGGCTTCGGCCACCTGTGTGATGAACTTCGATGGTGCCACCGGCTGGATCATCGATGCGCCGAACAAGGGCCTCGCCGCGATGTTCACCATGATGAACTATGAGCGTCTGGGCGTGGGTATCCAGGGCCTGTCCCTGGGCGAGCGCAGCTACCAGAACGCCGTGGAATACGCCCGCGACCGTATCCAGAGCCGCGCGCCGACTGGTCCGGTAGCCAAGGACAAAGCCGCCGACCCGATCATCGTGCACCCGGACGTGCGCCGCATGCTGCTGACCATGAAAGCGCTGAATGAAGGCGGCCGTGCTTTCTCCAGCTACGTGGCCATGCAGCTGGATACCGCCAAGTACAGCGAAGATGCCGCCACGCGCAAGCGCGCGGAAGAGCTGGTTGCCCTGCTGACCCCGGTGGCCAAGGCCTTCCTCACCGATATGGCGCTGGAAACCACCACCCATGGCCAGCAGATCTTCGGCGGCCACGGCTATATCCGTGAGTGGGGCCAGGAGCAGCTGATCCGCGACTGCCGCATCACCCAGATCTACGAAGGCACCAACGGCATCCAGGCCCTCGACCTGGTCGGGCGCAAGGTGGTCGGCAGCGGCGGTGCGTTCTACAAGCACTTCGCCGAGGAGATCAAGGCCTTCACCGATTCGGCAGACAGCTCGCTGGCCGAGTTCGTCGAGCCGCTGAAAGCCGCCATCGCCAACCTGGAGCTGATGACCGCGGACCTGCTGGAGCGCGCCAAGACCAACCCCAACGAGATCGGCGCCGCCTCGGTCGAGTACCTGCAGGTGTTCGGCTACACCGCCTACGCCTATATGTGGGCGCTGATGGCGCGTACCGCCCTGGCCAAACAGGATCAGGACGAGTTCTACGTGAGCAAGCTGGGCACCGCGCGTTTCTTCTTCGCCCGCCTGCTGCCGCGTATCCACTCGCTGACTGCCTCGGTCAAGGCCGGTAGCGAAAGCCTGTATCTGCTGGACGCCGCTCAGTTCTGATCAAGCCAGAGTCCCTCGGTCTGATCAGAGATCAGCTGGGGGTATTGTTTTGCTTTGTCTTGGTTCGGGAGGGGCCCCCAGATGCCAGTCCGGCGGCACGATGTAGTAACCCGCCGGAGCGTTGCCGACGAACTCGCCCAGGAAGTAAGCGCCGATCACGCCGCAAACGTTGTCCTTGCAGGTTGCACCAATGTACTTGGGAACAGGTGTTGGCGCTGACCGAAAGCGGCAACAGTCAACGGCCATGAAGCTGGCGACGATGAGTTCAATGGTAGCTATCGCTGCCGTTGCCCTATCGACCTGAGCATCGGCGCTGTTCACTGGTCCTCAAGGGAACTTAAACGTCTGGGGTGACCTGGTCGCGCCCGCAACTCACCAAGGGTTGCGCTGGGGATGGCAGGTAACTGCCATCCCTGTCGCAGGAACATAGGTTCTCTTTCAGAATGCTGTTCATTGTTTTCCATCAATGAAAGGCGTTGACGGTTTTTTGTGGGGGAGGGTTGGTAAGCCCATAAGCCTCTGGAATTACCTAAAATTGCACCCACGAAAAATATCATAACGATCATTCCACCGGGGTCTTGTCAGGTATGTCACAAGGGTGTAAGTTCTATAACAGAACCTACGCCAATGCATTGCGATAGCTGGCTGTCGTGCGTTTGGCTGTAATCATCCGGGCTGGGCTATGGTCTGCGGGTACGCAGAGGTGCAGCGCCTGGCATTAAGAGCTGAGACTTGTGCAGCGCAAGGGGAGCAATATGAAAGCAGTGAAGTTCTATTTCGACTTTGGGAGCCCTAACGCCTATCTCTGCCACAAAGTCATCCCGCAAATCGAAGCGCGGACTGGCGTGGTCTTTGAGTATGTTCCCATCCTGTTAGGAGGGATTTTCAAAATGACAGGCAATCAGTCTCCCGCCACCGCCTTTGCCGGAATCAAGAACAAGCCGGCGTACGATGAACTGGAGATTAGGCGCTTTATTCAGCGTCATGGTCTACACCAGTACCGCGTCAATCCACACTTTCCTATTAATACCTTGAATCTCATGCGTGGAGCGGTCGCAGCGCAACAGCTCGGCGTTTTCGACACCTATGTTGAGCATATCTATGCCGATATGTGGGAGCGCGGGCGAAAGATGGACGATTTAGAGGTTCTTCGTGCTGCTCTCGCCGAGGCTGGACTGCCAGTCAGCGATCTGCTCAGCCTCAGCCAAAGCAACGAGGTTAAATCTGAGCTGATCTCCAACACCGAGGCCGCGGTAGCGGTAGGAGCATTTGGGAGCCCGACCTTCCTGGTCGGCACAGAGCTGTTTTTCGGCAAGGACCGCTTGCGCGAGGTGGAGGAAGAGATTCTCCAGCAGGCGGCCTCGGGCGCCGTCAACTAGATCCATTGGTAGTCGTACGCGCTGGATAGATCAGGCGCACCCTAGGTGAACGAGCGGTTTCGTTGGAATCGCTCGGTTCAGAGTACAGCTGAAGGAGCATTTAAATGTCGAACACTAATTCAAAAGGCGTGTGTCTCGTGGTTGGCGCGGGCGATGGTGTGGGTGGGGCCGTTGCTCATGCGTTTGCGCTCGACGGTTTCGAAACCGTAATCACTCGCCGCGCGCGAAATCTCGACCAACTCGAGGCTAGCGCCAACGCGATTCGCGCGGCAGGTGGGGTCGTTCATGCCAAGGGCGTCGACGCCCGCTCCGAAGATGAAACGATCGCCCTGTTCGAGGAAATTGAGCGCGATCTTGGACCGATTGAAGTCGTGGTTTTCAACATCGGTGCGAACGTGCGCTTTGGCATTGAGGAAACCACGGCGCGGGTGTTTCACAAGGTCTGGGAGATGGCTTGCTTTGCCGGTTTCCTGGCTGTGCGTGAAGCGGCCAAAGTGATGGTCCCACGCGGGCGCGGCACCATCATCATCACTGGTGCGACCGCCAGCCTCCGTGGCCGTGACGGTTATGCCGCTTTCGCCGCAGCTAAGTCGGGCCTGCGAGCAGTGGCCCAAAGCGCCGCTCGGGAACTGGGGCCGAAAGGAATTCATGTTGCCCATGTGATCTGCGACGGCTCGATCGATGGCGTGTTCTCCCAACAAAACATCCCCGATCTCGAGCAGAAACTGGCGGAAGACCGGATATTGAAGCCCCACGACATCGCAGAAAGCTACGTCGCCCTACACCACCAGAAACGCTCGGCCTGGACCCATGAGCTTGATCTGCGCCCTTGGAGCGAGGCTTGGTGACCCCCTCGTCTAAGCCGTTCTTTTTTCATTACTCCGACTGAGTCTGAGCCGCGAGACACCGAGCGCCTTCACGGCATAAACCTAGTCGACCGTAAGCTCGGTCCGGGCGGTCTGTTAGTCGCCGCGGAGTACACCAGCTTCGCTGGGGGCCGAAAATTGAGCAATGAGGTAACGGGCCGCGGCGCTGTGGGTCTAGGTCAGCGTCGATGCCAGTGCCGGTTTGAGGCAGGTCACTGCGTATTTTGATCTGCTCGCGGCTGGTTCTGGCTACGCCAAGCCCGGCTCGCCAGTAGCCTCTGAGCCTTGTGCGTGTCTTGTAGCGAACCGCAAGTACGCCGCGCACTTCTCAGGGGCTGGAGCCGGTTTCCGCTGGAAGCTGAGGTGCGCCTGCTCAGCGCGGGCAACAGAGTCAAGATCGAGATGTAGGGCGCTTGGTTCTGAGAGTGTCTGGAACGCCTATTCCCAATAACTCCAAGGTAGCAGCATGAGTCCTCTAATCCACTACAGACTCGACGGCCAATTAGCCCTGATCGGTCTGGCTCTAGCACCGGTCAATGCCCTCGGCCATGGTCTTCGCACGGCGCTGCTGGACGCTTGCGAACGGGCCGCCGCCGATCCTGCTGTCAAGAGCATCGTGCTCTACGGTGATGGACTAGCGTTCAGCGCCGGTGCCGATATCAGCGAATTTGGCACCCCGGCAGCCTTCGCTAGCCCCAACCTGCCGGACTTGCTAGTGCGTCTGGAACAACTTGAAAAACCCGTAATCGCCGCAATTGGCGGGCTAGCCTTAGGCGGCGGCCTGGAGCTGGCCTTGGCCTGCGGCTATCGAATCGGTGCGGCGGACTGCCGTGTCGGCCTGCCAGAAATCAACCTTGGCCTGCTGCCTGGTGCGGGTGGTACCCAGCGTCTGCCGCGGCTCATCGGTGCCGAGCCGGCCCTGGAGATGATTGCCAGCGGCAAGTCGGTCGGTGCCGCCCGCGCCAAGGAGCTGGGGCTGCTCAATCGCGTGGCCGACGGCCGTTTGAGCTTGCTCGACGCCGCCCGTGACTACGCTAATGAACTGCTCGCCCGCTGCGCACCGGC
>Ga0209343_10003409_pt1 | contig 20037 bp, 24 predicted proteins | sample RifCSPlowO2_02_FD_184026 | JGI IMG/M metagenome (GOLD analysis project Ga0209343, IMG submission 184026) | Groundwater microbial communities from Rifle, Colorado - Rifle CSP2_plank lowO2_0.2 (SPAdes) (version 2) | ecosystem: Environmental > Aquatic > Deep subsurface > Groundwater | place... | reverse complement strand
TACACTACCAGCTTTGGAACTTGATAAACTACTCGCAATGAAATTAAAATCTACCCCAGGGGGTCACGATGTACCTGGGATGTCCTTGGTGGATAAAAAATACGCTGTAGTATTAATAAGTTTGTGAAATTTGATAAGGAAGGCATGAAATAAAAAAGAGAGTAGCTTTTTCTGTAGACGAAGATGTTTATGATGGCCTCGAACAGGTTCCCTGGGGTATCCGTTTCAGAGATTGTAAATTGGCTTCTAATGGCATTAATTACTGATATACAGGAAGTGCCTGATGAGGAATTCAGAAAGTTTATGGAAGATGATAGTTATCTTCCCGCTATCGGATGATATTATTGGCGCCCCCGAGACGAATTGAACGTCCAAGCTTAAACAAACATAACTTTAAAATGAAAGACGTCTTGTATTGCCATAAAGTCTTTTTGGTTCTTTGTATAATGTATAAAGAGTAGCACCATTACTCCTGACAGAGGCTGCAATTAGGCAGTCATTTGTAATTGAAGCAGATTTCTTGATGTTATACCCCTTTGAAACCTGAAGTTTGGAAATAATCTCACCAACCTTTTCATAATCCGTGATTGAGCGAGCCCAAATCCTGCCAACCTGTTTGAAGAAATCAAACAATTCGTTTATAGCCCTTAAGGCTTGCTTTGTGTGTACACCGGCCCTGAGTTCCATTAGTACGATGGAAGAAAGGTAAACAATGCCGCTTGAGAGAAAAATTTCTCTATATAAATCTGAATTGGAAAAACGGTCTATGAAGATATTGGTGTCTATAACCTTTTTAATCATATACTCTTTTTATCTTTGTTCCTTGTGTATTTCTCAAAGATGTTTTCAATCTCAATCTTACCTGCAGCCATATCCAATGCCTTTTTTAATGCCTCTACATTATCCTTAACTCCAAAACTCTTTCGTACCTTTTCGATATCGCTTTTCTTAACGTCAATGTGATCTATTCTTACAATATTTGCCCTCGACATTTTATATCCCCTCCTAATATGAAGGATTATCCTTCTCTGGCATAAAAAATATCACAATTCCATTTATTATGCCAGATAGAAATTATACAATCGATGAATAAATAAATGATAAATAATTTGGCGCCCCCGGACGGAATTGAACCGCCGACAAACGGTTTAGGAAACCGCTGCTCTATCCGACTGAGCTACGGGGGCGTGATAGAAGACCCAGTGCCATTATACGATTTTTCGTCACTCAATACAACCTAATATCTAAAGCCTCTCTCTTTCATGAAAAAACTCTTTCAATTAATGCCTGCTTACATTCCTGGGTTATTCCAGGGATTCTCCGTCAAATCTTAATCTTCCTGTAACAGTATCGAAATCTTTAATAATTATAATCTGTTTATACGCTAACCAGTTATGTTTTATCAAAGTAAATACTTTAAAGACATCAGGAGTATCGCCTTCAAAATATTTGAGGGAGCGGGCCGCCTTACCGTGAGCCTTTTAATCATTGTTATCCTCATATCCATAACATGGGCTGTATTCAAGGTCATTGCAGATTTAGGTAATACGTTCAGCCAGAGCATCACTGACGCTTTAAAGGTCGTGATGATTGACTCTCTTACCATCCTTGCCCTCCTTGAGGTCTTCAGGACTACCCTCACCTATTTCTTTGAAGGGAGGGTCAAGGTTACCTACATTATTGACACTGTACTTGTTGTCATCCTCACAGAAGTAATGGCCTTCTGGTTTAAGGAGATAGAGCATTACAAGATATTACTGGTAATAGCCCTTGTCCTCTCATTAATAGTCGCCCGAATCCTGACAATCCGGTTTCCACCAGCAAGGCATAAGGAAGAGATATAGCCAGTTATTAAAGATCATCGGTGGACTGAAAGTATATCACATGAACTTAATATGCCGGTAATAATATCGCAATGTAAAGGAGTTAGGATGGATTCTGAAAAAAAGAGAAAGGAGGTGTATATCAATAAACAATCCATTATTTATCAGAAAAAAGAAAGGAGTAGAAAGATGTTCAAAGGACAAAAAAGATTGATTCCGTTTATTGCCATTTCATCTGTTGTGCTTGGTATATTAATTGGCGGCGTCCATGCAGGAGAGCAAAAGGATTTTGGGGTAAAGATGGAGCATGTGCTGAATGAACGATCAGAGCATCTGTTTGGTATAGAAAAACCTGTGGCAGAAAGCGCAGTCGGCCCTTATACAGATCCGGAAAATACAAGGTCCATAACAGCGGCAAAAGGGCTTAAGGTATCGATCATATCTAATGTTACAAATTTACAGGCGGACATGATTGCATTCTGGCCGGACAATGATAATCCCACACATTTATTTGTTTGTGTAGAGGATTTCTTCAGTGAAAACAGCGCCCCGGACAGAGCAAGCGTACAGAGGATTAACCTGTATGGTAATCCCAACAGCAACGTTGAGACGATTGTAAAGGGCATCTCTTCCTGTGATCCAATCAGGAGAACACCTTGGGGAAGTCTTGTTGTAGGTGAAGAGGCCGGTATTGACGGCGGGTTCTATGAGATTATGGACCCAATGGATATAAGCGGGATTTCACCTGTTATCATCAGTGATCGTTCTGCCGGCACAAGCAGTGACCCACTCCATGTTGTAAAACGTAAGGCAGTAGGAAATCTCTCCTGGGAAGGGAATGTAATCACCGAAGATGGAACTATGTATTTCGGCGATGAGAACCGGCCATCTATGGGGAATGGAGGCGGCGGGGTTTATAAATTCGTTCCCGCAAATCCATATCAACTGTGGATGGGCATTATTACAGACCCGGATCAATCCCCCTTTACAAGTGGCTCTAATTACGGCATGCGCCTCGGCACAAGAAGCGGAAACACAGACTACGGGCAGGGATCTGAAAGAGGGAACGGGATCTGGATCCCGATAGATGGAAACAACTATATGGATGTCAATGGAAACATCAAGCTTCGCGATGCACAGACTACCCATGGCCTGACCGGTTATTACCGCCCTGAGGATATGGAATTGGACCCCATAGCTGCTGAAAATGGAGCAATAAGATTATGCTGGACAAACACCGGCCGTATGACAAACGGGTGGAACAGTGAGATTGAGAATGGTCATAATTATGGTGAGGTGATGTGCCTTATTGATGAACCACAGAGTAATGCTGCAACAGGCAGGGTTCCTGTTGTAACCCGTTTTCTCTCAGGTGACAGGGATGCCAATCACTTTGACAATATCGCATTTCAGCCAAAGACCGGCAATATGGTTCTGCTTGAGGATGGAGAGGTTGAGGTACTCAATGCTGACAATACTCTGAAAGAACTACGGGGCAATGACATCTGGATGTGTCTGCATGATGGCGCTGATCGCAATGTGGAAAGCGATGGCTGTATTCGAATCGTCTCATTAAAAGACACTGATGCAGAGCCCACCGGTTTCATCTTTGATGCCAGCGGCGAAAATGCTTTTGTAAATATAATGCACCGGTCAACCGGCCAGGGGGCTCTTTTAAAGATCTCTGGTTTTAAGATAAGGAAAAATGACTGATGCATACCCATTAAATATAAAGTCATTGCGAGCGAAGCAATCGTCTGGATTGCTTCGCTCGCAATGATGATTCAACGGCGATTGGTAAATCTATATTAATATCCATTAAGAATAGCAAGGAGGTGTAAAATGGATGATTTATTAAAAACAACGGACAAGGTTTATGATGTTGTAATGAAAAAGGGGAATGTTTCACTAACACATCTCATATCTGTTACAGATGCCTCATTTAATCTCATATTTCTTGCTATTGAGCGTCTTTCTTCAGAGCATAAGATAAATATCAGAAGGGAGGAGGCTGATTATGTCTTCTTTATCCCTGTTAATAACGGCGAAAAAATATGCCTGGAAGAAAGGATTTGAATAAGTGAAGAATAAAAGGATCCTGATAGTAGACGATGACCTTGACCTTCTGAGCTTATTAGATTGGCACCTGAACAGGTCAGGATACAAAACGGGTGCTGCGGTTAATGGTCTTGAGGCCATTATGAAAATCAGGGAGTTTAAACCTGATCTTCTTTTACTCGATATTATGTTACCGGAGATAGACGGTTTGAAGTTGTGCCGCTGGATAAAAGACAACAAAGATGTAGCTATATCAAATCTTTGTGTGGTCCTTATGACTGCACTTTCAGGACTATCGGACAGGGCAAGGGGCCTTTCTGATGGTGCAGATTATTATATCACAAAGCCCTTTGATATGAATGATCTCGTCTTGAGGATAGAAGCCTTACTGCATTTCCCAGGGAATACCTATAGCGGGTAGACATTGAAGCTCCCTGCAGCAAGCTGCAGGGATTGCGCTCGCTATGCATTTTCAAAAGGAACCACGCAATCTGCTGCATTAAATACGTGCACCTGTCCGAATTGTTGCCAACGCAAGACATGCTGGATGAGTATAAAAAGCATGGCGGTAATTGGGACGTCAATTTTGCCATAATTCCCTTTGTTAATAAAATAATGTTCCTAATGCCAATCAGGCTGTACATGTAAATAGTATGAATATTTACATGTATTATTAATTTATTATCTTGACATTTATTATTAAATAGCATAATATTTCATATATTTTAAAAATAACAAGGATAAAAAGGCAAGTATTATATGTGTCCAATATTGAAATTATCCAAGCATAATGAAAAGAAAGAAATAGCGTTTGAATTAAAGTATCAAATGTCACTTACAACCCGTAAGAGATTTGAAATGATGTTTCAAAAAACAAAAGAGATGATACGATTACTGGAGAAACATGGTCACAGAAAATCTTTTGAAATTATTAAAAGAACATAATGTTGATTTTATTGTAATTGGCGCAACTGCTTTTCCTGTTCATGGGTATGCACGCGCAACCTTGGATATAGACATTTTTATAAGACCTGAAAGATCAAATGCTGAAAAAGCCTTGCAAGCGTTAAAAGAATTTGGATACGATGTAACGGATGTTGAGATCGAAGACTTAATCCAGAAGAAATTATTGATTCGCCAATATGCTGTTGAAACAGATATTCACCCGTTTGTAAAAGGTATTACCTTTGATCAGGTGTGGAAAAATAAAGTAAAAGCAAAGTTCGGTGACACTTTCGTCTATTTTGCTTCACTAAACGATCTTATAAAGATGAAGAAGGCTGCGGGCAGGATAAAGGATTTAGAGGATCTAAAATTTTTACGAAAGATTAAAAAAATAAAACAGAAGAAGAAAAAGAAAAGTTGACTGGAAATCGAAAGATGGAAGAAAACAGACATGAACGTTTTAAAAGAGTAGCATCTAAAAGAACCAACGAGATTCTCGAGAAAATCAGGATACTAGGAAATTGCTCAAACAAGAGCTCGTATGAATATGCAGAAGAAGAAGTAAATAAAATATTCTCGGAGATTGAAAAGCAATTAAAATTTACAAAGGCAAGGTTTCTGGCAGGGAAAAGGGAACGGTTCAGGTTGTGAAGAAAAAAATAAGATGGGGACAAAATTTCTATCAATATTTAGTTGATATGGAATCCATCTTTCACCATTTATACAGAACTGCTCCCATATAATAGCTGGAATTATTTATATCAACAGTAATCACTGTCTTAATAAGATCGTATTTGACCCCGATGAAGGATCATATATAGGAGATGATGGCTGTATTCCTTTCCGCAAGCCACTGCTCTTGTTACTGAACCAGTCATAATATCTTAGGGTCTGCTTTCCCTTGTCCGGCAAAGTGTAACACAACCTTAACATTCCCGTTATATTCCTGCAATCTGACCACTATATAATTTCAACATAAATATAATAAAAAGGAGGTGAAGAAAAAGATGGAGTGTCCATATTTAGAAGCCGTCAAGGAAAAGAGTATCTGCCATGCATCAACGAGACGTATGTCACCAGGTTACTCTGATATGACCAGGTACTGTACAACAAAAGATCATGACCGATGCCCCATGCTTTTGTCATATACCCTGAGAAAGGGGTTTATAAGAAGGCTGAATTGGGCCGCTGCAGCAGCATGTTTTATTCTCATGACAGGTCTTATAGGTGCTTCAGGCTGTGCCAATAATCAGAAGGCCAGAGTATCAGCAGAACCCACTGTTGAGTATTTCAAACTCGATAGCGGAAAACTTAAGCCTGGAAAGGTAAAAGCCAATGCATATTATGAGATCGAAAAGGATGAAAGGATCTATGTCTTTATCTCGCCAAAAGCAAAGGAGGAGTTTGAAAAGTCCGGCAAGCCTGGGAAGAGCCCTGTTTCAGGAATAGGTTTCGGTCCTAATGGCGAGACAGTGATATTCGAATCGGAATTTGCACTGCAGGAGTATGAGAAGAGACATGAAGATAAATAATCAATTAAAAAGGAGAGCAAATAAATGAGGAAATTATTGATGATGGGAATTATATTTCTGATGTTAACCGCAACAGTATATGCCCAGGAGTTTATGTTTGGTGAAGAGACAAAGGGGCTAAAGGTAAAGATTAGTGACGATACGGATATAACCACCAGGATACGTCTCCAGCCGAGGTTTGATATGGGAGACATGGCGACCGGTGAAGACAAGAAATCCTATGAGTCAGAAACGGATATTTATATACGAAGAATCCGCCTTGAGTTCGGCGGGCAACTGCTACAGGATTTAAAATACAGCCTCATCTTTGAGGCGGATAAGAATGGAAAATTCGCTTCCAGCAGCGGTTCTCCCACAAATGAAGTAAAGATACAGTATGCAAATATTGATTATAAATTTGATGATCTCTTTAATCTTAGATTCGGCAAGGCAAAGCTCCCCTACTCCCGCATATCCCTTACATCTTCATCAAAGCAGCTTATTGTAGAGAGACCGAACTCAACAGAAGCTACAAAGAAGCTCTTTGACGATTACTATCAGTCACATATTGTACTGCATGGGAAGGCATCAGAGGGGATATTTGCCTATAATTTTGCTATTGGAGATGGATGGGAACCAAATTCAACTATACACAGTGGTATAACCACTACAAGCTATGACACAAAATGTGAAACTCTAACATCATGTACTACTACATCTACAACGACAGATACAACTGTTAAAGTCCATAAATCCGGTACCCTTTATATTGCAAGGGTTGAGATATCTCCGCCTGGCTGGATTGAAAAGAGTCAGAGCGATGCACACCTCGGTAATGGGAAGCATCTGACAATAGGGGCAGATTATGCAGCCCAGCAGGGGATCGAGTACAAGGGAAACAACTATGAAGAGGACAGAACCCTTACAGGTTTTGATATCTCGGGTCACTGGAATGCTATAACAGGACAACTTGAGTATAACACATGGAAAGAGGAGTACACTGATCCGTCGAAGAGCGATAAAGAACCGAACGGCTGGTATGTTCAGGCCGGTTATTTTGTTCAAGGCCCGAATATAGAGCCTGTGGTACGTTACGAGATATTTGATCAGGACTCCAACAGTGATGATAAGGAGGAGAAGACTACTACACTTGGAGTAAACTGGTATGGCAAGGGTCACAGCTTCAAGGTAGGTATGAACTGGGCCCATACGGAATATGATAAAAATGCCAGTGGATATTTATCTGATGATGATAAAAAGGATGTCTATCAGGTTCAGGCACAACTTTATTTCTAATATTATAAGTTAAGGAGGAAAAAATGAAAAAGTTAATAACAGGTTTTATGGCAGTTTTAGTAGTATTGTTTACATCTGCAATGAATTATGCTGCACCAATAATCAAAATAGACGGTTCGTCTACAGTATTTCCAATCACAGAGGCAGTGGCCGAGGAGTTTCAGAAGTTGGAAAAGGGAAAGATTAAGGTGACTGTGGGGATTTCAGGTACCGGCGGCGGTTTTAAGAGGTTTTGCATCGGTGAGACAGATATCAGCGATGCATCAAGGCCGATCAAACCAACTGAGGTTGAACTCTGTAAGAAGAATGGTATAGAATACATTGAGCTCCCTGTAGCATACGATGGGCTGGCAGTAATGGTGAATCCAAAGAATAACTGGGTTGACTATATTACTGTAAAAGAATTAAAGAGGATATGGGAACCAGCGGCCCAGGGTAAGGTTACAAAGTGGAGTCAGGTACGTCCGGGCTGGCCTGATAAGGAGATTCACCTATTTGGACCCGGTGTTGACTCAGGTACATTTGACTATTTCACAGAGGCTATTGTAGGCAAAGGTGGTGCAAGCCGGGGCGATTATACTGCCAGTGAGGATGATAATGTCCTTGTCCAGGGGATAGCAACGGATGCACTTGCCCTGGGTTTCTTTGGTGTGGCATACTATGATCACAATAAGGACAGATTGAAACTTGTACCTGTTGATGATGAAAATGATACCAATGGGATAGGGCCTGTGTTCCCGGAGTATGAAAATGTTGTAAAAGGTACTTACCAGCCATTAGCAAGACCTATATTTATCTACATTAACAGGAAATCTGCTGATAAATCCGAGGTCGTGAAATTCGTGGAGTTTTATATGAAGAACGGCGCCGCCCTTTCTAAAGAGGTGGGATACATTTCCCTGCCTGACAAGGCATATGACATTGCGCTCAAACGTTATGAAAAACGTATTGCCGGCTCTGTCTTTGGGGGTCATGGCGCCCAGGTTGGTGTAAAGATTGAGGACTTACTGCAGAAGGAGTAATCAATGTGATCTTTGCGCCTCTGTGGTGCAAAAGGAGATTGTAATCTGAAGAAGATTCTGGTCGTTGATGATGAGATAGATATCCTCACCCTCCTTCAGTATAACCTTGAGAAGAGTGGATTCAAGGTCATTACTGCAAAGGATGGGCCTGAGGCAATTGTTCTTGCAAGGAAAGAGAAGCCGGACCTTATTGTCCTGGACATCATGCTGCCGAGCATGGAAGGGACAGAGGTATGCAAAGCTGTCAGGAAATCGGAGGTCACCGGACATATCCCCATTATTATGCTGACTGCAAAGAGTGAAGAGGTGGACAGGATCGTTGGTCTTGAGCTCGGTGCGGATGACTATATAACAAAACCCTTCAGCCCGAGGGAGCTCATACTGAGGATTAAGGCCGTTTTAAAGAGAGGAAAAGGGGTTGATGAGAAGATACATTCACTGAATGCAGGTCCCATCCATATCGACGCAGATAAATTATCTGTCACTGTAGATGGCAAGCCGGTAAAGCTTACATCTACGGAGATCAGGCTCCTGATTGAGTTGATTAAATCCATTGGCCGTGTTTTATCAAGGGAGACATTACTCGACAGGGTGTGGGGATCAGAGTTTTATGTAACAGACAGGACTGTTGATACCCATATCACGAGACTCAGGGAGAAGCTGGGAAAGGCCTCTGGATATATTGAAACTGTAAGGGGGTTCGGTTACAGGTTCAGGGAAGAATAATAAGGGATGAGAGACTTATGAAGGAACAGTTGCTTGAGGTTGTTGTAAAGGAGATGCAGCAGGGGGTAGTTATCATAAATGATAAAGGACTCATCCTGTATGCAAACCCATTTTTCCAGGAGACCTTTGCAGTCAACCTCCCCCTTGAAGGAATTAATTTTACTGAGGTAGTAGAAGACGCTCTCCTTTTGAACACTGTAGAAACAGTCCTCTCTTCTGAGGCCAGACAGTCGAAGGAGATTACAATCAAGGGGAAGGGTAACCAGATACTTGAGGCAAGGCTTATACCCTTCTCACAGAATGGGTTGAATGGTGTAATCGGTTTTTTTCATGATGTGACTGAGGAAAAGAGGGTTGAGGCAATTAAGCGGGACTTTGTTGCGAATGTGTCGCATGAGCTTCGAACTCCGCTCGCAAGTATAAAGGGTTATGCAGAAACACTGCTTGATGGCGGACTGGAGGATAAAGGTGTATTGAAAAACTTTCTCACTATCATTGACCGGCATGCCAACCGGATGACTGCACTGATAGAAGACCTGCTAACACTCTCCATGCTTGAATCTCATCAGATACCCATGAAATTTGAGCCTCTTGATATCAGAGTCCTTATAACAAATGTTATACAGGGATTTGAGAAACAGGCTAAGGATAAGGGGATAGAACTTATAATCGAATCCGGAGAAACTTATAGAGAACTTCCAAAGGTCATGGGAGACAGGGTACGTCTTGAGCAGGTCATAGTAAATCTTATAGATAATGCCATAAAATATACCAACAAGGGGGCTGTAAGGATTTCTGTAAGGATACTAGATAACTTGATGCAGGTGGACGTAACAGATACAGGGATCGGCATTCCGGAAAAGGACCTGCTGAGGATATTTGAGAGGTTCTATAGGGTAGATAAAGGAAGAAGCAGGGAACTCGGTGGCACCGGTCTTGGCCTTGCCATTGTAAAACATATCATCCATGGACACAGTGGAAAGATCCGGGTGAACAGTAATCCTGGAGAAGGTACAACATTCAGTTTTACCCTGCCAATAAACTAAAATATTATATATTCATTATTCTCGAGGTATTTGAAGATCATCGGCTGTTTCTCTTTCCTGATATTTTCAAACTGGACTCCAATGGCAAATATATTACCAACCGGTTTTATCCACCTTACAATGCATGAGACCTCTTCTCTCCTTTCTTCATCCTCATATTTAAAAAAGAGTGTTAAAGATAATTCTGAATTAATATTAAAGAGCTTCTCAGAATAGAAGGCGACTCCTCCTCTGCTTATGTTAATAGCATAGCCCTGGAGTTGCTCTCCGGAATCTTTTGCTTTTATAATTATCTCCCCCAATAAGGAGATTCTTGGAAACTTTCGGCGATCCATTGTCTTTAACCAAATCTAATATCGGATTGTTTTGGGAATTTTTGACCTATTTATTCCTTGACCAGTGAAAAGTAGTTTGCTATTATGCCAATGAGAGATAAAAGATTACCTTTCCCCTATAAGAAAAACATAGGAATAATAACGATGGCACAGCCTGAGCTATCAGAGGATAATTTAGATATAATCCTCGAAAAGATGTATGTTAAGAAGAGTTGGGACTTCAGGCGTTACAGAAAGTCCAGTCTAAGACGGTGCATAGAAAGAAGGCTCGCCTCATACAGACTGCACTGTAAAGATTATATAGAATTTCTTGATGTCCAGCCATTAGAATTTAATAATCTCTTTAATCAGTTAACAATAAAGGTGAGTGAATTCTTCCGGGATACTGATGTATTTAATCAGATCGAGCAGTATGTAATTCCAGAGGTAATTGTAAAACCAAAAACAGATGGGAATAACAGTTTGAGGATATGGAGCATTGGATGCGCAAGGGGTGAAGAAGCATATTCAATAGCAATTCTGCTTAGTAAGATCATGCGTTCCTCAACCCAGCATGCCTTAGAGGATTTAAAGGTAAAGATATTCGCCACTGACATAGATGATGCATCTGTTGATATTGCAAGAAAAGGGATTTATTGTGAAGAGTCTTTAAAAAATGTTGATCTTTTCCAGTTAGGTCAGTTCTTCAAACCATCAGAAAATTACTATCAGGTCAGCCCTCAGATAAGAAATCTTGTAACATTCGGGGTCCATGATATCGTATCAAATATACATCTCTCACATATGGACATTATATGCTGCCGGAATCTCCTTATCTATTTTGAAAAGGACCTGCAGGAAAAGGTGTTTGAAAAATTCTGGTATTCCCTTAACAGTGGGGGCTATATCATTCTCGGAAGGAGTGAGGTTGTACCATCTATATTCCGTGACAGGTTCCGGGATATCTTCCGCAAGGAGAAGATATACCAGAAGATTTAAATAAATGGAAAAATTATTAAACACATCACTCAGGACAAAATTAATCTTATCATTCCTCGTAGTGGTAATCTTCCCTCTGATTGTTTTAGCCATAGTATCTGAAAGGCTTATTTCAAAAAATGTACATGAAGAGATCGTAAGGACAACAAAACAGAGCCTTGATGCAGCCTGGATACAGTATTATGTAAGGGCAGACCAGATGAAATTCGGGATGCTCCAGGTCACAGAAATTGTAGAAAACGCAATACTTAGAAATGATAAAAACTCCCTTAGGGACATGATGCGATTCTGGAAGAGTAAAAGGCCATATGTTGATATCTGGATGGTCGTAGACAAAGACAGGAGGGTTATTGCGAGGCTTAACAGCGACAACTCAGGAGATACTATAAATATAAATGGGTTAATAGAAAAGGCCCTGATAAGTGGAGAAGCTGTCATCTCTACAGAGATTATTTCTAATGAGCAACTTCTGAAGGAGAGTGAAGCCCTGGCAAATGAAGTGGCAATACCCATCAACACTAAAGATACAGAAGTTGAGTACAAAACAGACTCCACAATAGAGTCTGATGCACTGATGCTCACTGTAGTTGTCCCTGTTATGGACCAGAACAGTGTTATTGGAGCCATAATAACCGGAGATATCTTAAATAAAGACAATTTTGTTCCTGACACTATAACAAAGAAGATTCCAGGATCAATCGTAACCATATCAAAGAATGGTGTAACTATTACAACAACAATGCCCACTCACGGTGGCAAGAGGGCTATAGGAACCCTGTTACCCCGGGATGTTACAACAATATTAAATAAAGGAGAGGGTTTCAGGGGCGATGTAAATATCATGGAGGATACTTATATAGCGGCTTTTGATCCTATAAGAGACAACAAGGGTAATACAATTGGATCTCTCTTTGTAGGGGTTCAGGAATCGAGGTTTACAGCCCTGCATAATGAAAATCGTAAAAACATCCTGATTGTCACAATACTCGGGACCATCATGGCCATCATGATAGCCTTATTAGCTACATCAAGGATTACAAACCCCCTCAAACTGCTTGTAAAAAGGGCAAAGGATTTTGCCAATGGCAACATGGATGTTAGCGTACCAGATCATTTAACAAAGTATACTAAAGATGAGGTATCTGTACTCGCAAGATCCTTTAATGAGATGATCTCCGATATAAAGGATAGGAATAAAGACAGGGAAAACTATCTCCTTGAATTAGAGAAAAAATCAAAAGAGCTGTCCACCCTTAATGAAAAGATGCAGGCAACGAATCAGGAGCTGGAGGTCTCGCTGGAAGAGGCGCAGTCACAGCAGGAGGAGTTACAGTCTGCAAATGAAGAGCTCACGATCTTAAATGAGGAACTTGAGAAAAAGACTAATGAGCTGTTTGATGCAAATATGAAGATAGTAGAAGAGGAATCAGAGCTAAGGGGGATGCGGGATAAACTAAAACTTATTTATGATGGTATACGGGACTATATCTTCCTCCTTGACCCCTCGTGTACTATTCTTGAGGTTAACAGGTCTTTCCTCGAGGCCTATGATATGAAGGAAAAGGATGTAATAGGGAAAAAATGTTATGACCTGGTTTATGGTTGTAAAGATATAATCAATGAATGTGATATAAGTAAAGAGACTGATATAACTATGCCGCGGCGTGATCGTGTTATTACCCCCGATAACAAGACCCTGGAAAGATATGTGTTCCCTGTAACTGATGCCAAGGGAAATTTGATAAACAGGATAGAGTATATCAGGGATATAACAGTTGAGTCTATGTTAAGGGAGCAGCTCATACAGGCAGAAAAACTCTCATCACTCGGTGAGATACTTTCAGGAGTTGCACATGAATTGAATAACCCGCTTACAGGGGTAATAGGATACTGTGAGCTTATATATGAGACAACAAAGGATGAAGAACTTAAAACACAGCTTGGTAAGATAAATAACGCTGCAATGAGATGTAAAAAGATTATCGAAAATCTCCTCAGCTTTGCAAGGCAGCACAAGATTGAAAAACAGTTCTGCAATATTAATGAAATTATCAAACATACTGTTGAGCTCAAGTCCTACCAGTTGACCGTGGATAATATTGAAGTTGAAATGGACCTGGGAGATAAGATGCCATACACAATGATTGATCCTTATATGATACAACAGGTTTTTTTAAATATCATAAATAATGCCCACCATGCTATATTAGAAAATAAGCGTAATGGAAAAATAACTGTAATGTCTAAACACAGTAACGGAATAATGAAAGTCTCCTTTTCAGATACAGGGATAGGTATACCCGAGGCAAATCTGAAAAAGATATTTGAACCTTTTTATACTACAAGGGATATAGGAAAGGGGACGGGTCTCGGGTTGAGTGTTTCATATGGAATTATTAAGGAACATGGGGGGGAAATATATGCTATCAGCAGGCCTGAAGAAGGGTCTACATTCTTTATTGAACTTCCGGTAGTTGAACAGAAGGCAATAATAAAAGACGAAGTCATAAAGACAGAGTCCGAAGGAAAAGTATTCAATGGGGGAAAAAAGAAGAGGATACTTGTAGTAGATGATGAAGGGGATATCCTCGATCTTTTAAAATCCATCATCTCAGAGATGGGCTATGAGGCTGAAATAATCTCAGACGCCAGATTTGCAGTAGAAAAGATTATGTCAAATGATTTTGACCTTATTATTACTGATATAAGGATGCCGCAGTTGGATGGTAAGGATTTCTATTATATACTGGCTGACATAAGACCAGACCTTAAAAACAGGGTGGTATTTACTACAGGGGATGTTATAAGTACTGATACAGGAAATTTTCTCAAAGAGACCGACTGCAGATATTTAGAAAAACCCTTTACACCATCCGAAGTTAAAAGGTTTATAAAAGAGGTTTTCAGCCAATTATAATAAGGGGAGATCTGCATTGTCCGAAAAGATGCGGGCCATTTTAAAGAAGGGGCCACATCCAGGTCTTGAAATTTCACAAGTCAATATTCCATCAATAAAACACGATGAAGTCCTTACAAAGGTATTAGCAGCCTCTATCTGCGGTACTGACCTGCATATATACAAATGGAACAGATGGGCGCAGGAGAGGATTAAACACTTCCCCACTATTACAGGCCATGAGTTTTCCGGAAAAATAGTAGAAACAGGATATGGAGTCAGCGGGTTTTCAGTTGGAGATTATGTATCTTCGGACAGCCATATCGTATGCGGTGAATGTCTCCAGTGCAGGATAGGTCAGCAGCATGTATGCAGTAATCTTAAGATAATGGGCATTGACAGGGATGGTTGTTTCGCAGAGTATGTTGCTGTACCATCGAAGGTTGTATGGAAAAATGACGATAGCCTGCCGCCGGAAATTGCATCTGTCCAGGACCCCCTTGGTAATGCTGTGTACTGTACGCTTGTTGAACCGGTAACAGGTAAATCGGTTATTATTATAGGAGATGGTCCTATTGGTTTGTTTTCAGCAGGTATTGCACGTGTATCAGGCGCAGGCTGGATCGGGCTCATAGGACACCACGCATCAAGGATGGATGCAGCAAAGGTGATGGGTGCTGATGCAACCTTCCATGGAGATGAAGAAGGCCTGATATCCACTATAATGAATATAACCGGCGGGATTGGCGTGGATGTTGTCCTTGAGATGTCAGGAAGTGAAAAAGGGCTTGAGCAGGGGTTAAGTCTCCTGAGAAAAGGTGGAAGGCTCTCGGCCTTTGGCCTGTTTCCACAGCCCGTGTCTATAGATATTACTAACCGGATTATATTCAAGGGTATCACCCTATATGGTATTAATGGCCGTATCCTGTTTGACACATGGTACAGGATGCATAATCTTTTGAAATCAGGCAGGCTTGACATATCACATGTTATCACCCACAAACTACCCTTTGATGAATTTGAAAAGGGATTTGCACTGTTGATGGAGAGACCGAAGAAGGCGATAAAGGTAGTGCTGATGTTGTAATTCGGGAACAATTAATAGGTCAGGCTTCCAGCCTGACGATAAATGCTGGCCTGTTAACAATTGGAATGTATTCAAATTTAAAATCATATCTGCAGGAAGAATTCAGGATAATAAAAGAGAAAGATCTATACAAGGAAGAGCGACTATTATCTTCACCACAAGGGGTCTCCATAAATGTACAGGGGAAAAAGGTTATCAATATGTGCGCCAATAACTACCTTGGCCTCTCCAATCACCCGTCTGTTATTGCAGCAGCAAAGGTCGGGCTTGAAAAATGGGGCTATGGTATGTCATCGGTCAGATTTATATGCGGGACACAGGATATACATAAAGAACTCGAAAAAAGATTATCTTCATTTCTGAGCATAGAGGATACCCTTCTTTACACCTCCTGCTTTGATGCAAATACAGGACTCTTTGAGACATTGTTCAGTGAAGAGGATGCCATCCTGAGTGATGAGTTAAACCATGCATCTATTATTGATGGCATCAGGCTTTGCAAGGCCAGGAGATTCAGGTTCAGACACATGGATATGAATGACCTTGAGGAAAAATTAAAAGAGACAGGTACTGCAAGATTCAGGATCATAGCCACTGACGGCGTCTTCTCTATGGATGGAGATGTTGCACCCTTAACGGAAATATGTTTATTGGCAGAAAAGTATGATTCCCTCGTTATGGTTGACGATTCACACGCTACAGGGTTTTTTGGCCCTTCAGGAAGGGGTTCGATTGAATATTGCGGTGTGATGGGAAAGGTTGATATCGTAACGAGTACGATTGGTAAAGCAATGGGCGGAGCTGCCGGTGGCTTTACATCCAGCTATAGTGAGATTATTACCATGCTAAGGCAGCGATCGCGACCATACCTTTTTTCAAACTCCCTCCCGCCGGTGATCGTATCTACGGCAATCAAGGTGATGAATATTCTGGAAGGGTCACAGGAACTCCGTCATAGGTTGATGGAAAATACAGCATACTTTAGAAAAGAGATATCGGGTATGGGATTTAATATAAGAGAAGGTATACACCCCATTGTCCCGGTAATGCTCGGTAAGGCTACGCTGGCTGTTGATATGGCAGCAGCAATATTTAATGAAGGAGTGTACGTCGTTGGGTTCAGTTACCCGGTTGTACCCGAAGGAAAGGCCAGGATCAGGGTGCAACTGTCAGCAGCCCATGAAAGAAGTGACCTTGATTTTGTTCTGGATAAATTCAGGAAGGTTGGAAAAAATCTGCGAGTGATATAATTATATCCGCTGCAATATTTCCCTCGCAGCCACTACACCTGAAACAGATGCCTGGATCAATCCCCTCGTAATACCTGCACCATCCCCTATTGCGAAGAGATTCCGGATACCCGTTTCAAAAAACGATGTCAGCTTCAGCCTCATAGAATAAAATTTTGCCTCAACACCATAGAGAAGTGTATCCCTCGCGTAGAGACCAGGGGTCAGATTGTCCATTGCCTGCAACATCTCTATTATATCGCATACGTATCTGTATGGTATTACAAAGCTTAAATCTCCGGGTGTGGCATCAATAAGGGTTGGCCTTACAGTCCCCCGCTTGATCCGCTCAGTTGTGGAGCGCCTCCCCTGGAGGAGGTCGCCGAGCCTCTGCACAATGATCTCCCCTCCAAGGAGATTTGCAAGCCTCGCTATATATCTGCCGTATGCAATCGGTTCACGGAATGGTTCAGTGAATACGGTGCTTACAAGAATGGCAAAGTTTGTGTTGTTTGACCGTTTCGTTGAATAGCTATGCCCATTGACCAGACATAGATCCCCATGATACTCCCTTACAACCTCACCATATGGATTCATGCAAAATGTCCTTACCTGGTCATCAAACTGTTTTGAGTAGAATACCAGTTTTGCTTCATAGGCCACATCAGTAAGGTTCTTCATTACAGGGGCCGGGGCCTCAATCCTGACCCCTATATCAACAGGATTCGTAAGCGTTGTAAGCCCAAGCCTCCTTGACTCCTTTTCAAGCCATTGCGCCCCGCTCCGGCCAGGGGCAACGATCACAAAATCTCCCTGGATATCTTCCCCCGATCCGGTCCTTACACCTTTAACTTCTAATCCGTCTCCCGCCCATCCCTCTCCCCTGAAGGGAGAGGGTAAGGGGGAGGGGTTTTCATCCTCCTTTGTGCCCCGAAGGGGCATGGGGGTTTCATTGAAAAGTACCTCCTCTACCTCGGTATGCGGTCGAAATTCCACATTATCTTTTAAACTTGCAAGAAACCCTCCGAGTACCGGGATGCACCTGTCAGTGCCAAGATGGCGGATCGGGAAGGGAATGAATCGTAATCCATATCTGAGGGCTTCATCTTCAAGGTCTTTGATCTGATTTATCTCTGTGCCATGCAACTCGTCCGGTGCACCAAATTTCAAATAGATTTTATCAACATATTCAATTAAGGATAAAAGGGTCTTTCCATCTATATATTCTTTTAAAAAGCCCCCAACCTCTGGTGAGAGGTTGAGTTTACCGTCACTGAATGCACCTGCTCCTCCCCATCCGCAGGAGATAACATCCGGTTCCTCTGTCTTTGCCCTGTGCACACCTTCCTTAGTCTTTTCCACCCTTTCAGAAAGGCTACCGCCTTTATCGAGCATGAGGATCTTTATACCACTATTGGATGAAATCAGCTCCCATGCAGCGAATATACCGGATGGCCCTGTGCCAACGATAATCACATCATATCTTTTCATGACATCTTTAAAGTATATGAGACAGCAACCGCTGTCAAGGCTGATATAGGAGGTGATAGGAGGTTGAAGTTTGAATCTCTCAGGGTAATATTCCACCGTTAATCATTTCCTGATTTAGTAAGTTCCTTGTATATTTCCTCTCTCCATTCATTAAAAAAATTCTTGAGATCTTCAATACTGCATGGTTTTACTAATAGAAGCATCTCTGGAGAATCAACAGAAAAATTATTAATTCTTTCAAAGGCTACTCCTAACCAGTAGAGATCAAATCCAGGATCTTTTAACCTGGCCTTTTCTATTAGCTCAGCCTTTGAGAAATTTTCCTTAATAAGGAAATACACATCCACAAAGTCTCTGAGAGTAGCCCTTCCAAATAGCGTAAGGATTTTATTTGTTGCAATATCGATAAGACTATCAATCTTTAAACCATGAAATTCTTCCGAATCTTTTGGTTGTTCAAACCTGTAAGGTGAATCAAGTGCAATATGTATTACTGTTGAACTATTCAAGGACGATAAATTTAGTTCTACAAAGGAATGGAATCCCCTTGTGCGTTCAATCTTATATCCTCTACCCTTTAAGACTTCTTCTATCTTAAAGCTAAAAGGGAGGATTAATTCTTCTGTTGATGTAAAAAAATCGAGATCATTGCTTTTTCTATGGTTAAGATAAAAAGCAGATAATGCTGTACCACCCGTAAGATAAAACGCATTTATCTCCGGCAGTTCTGAAAGGAACACTAATGTTTCTTTATGAATCCTCTCCAGTATCTCCAAGCCCTGCCTCCCAGAATCTCCTTACTTCTCGTCGTAGAAATCTCCTTATCCGTTTAAAGGATTTCCTGAATTTTTCAGGAGGAAGTATCTCTAACATTTTTTGGATATCTTCTGCCTTTCCATGAGAAAGGATTTGCTGGACATACATATCAACATGGGATGGGTTTTCAAGGTCAAATTCAATCCCATCCTTTAGATACCAGAAAAGCCTGTTGTTCACCTTGGTCTTCATAACAAATTTATTATAGCATAACCCCTCAAAAATCTTATCAGTTTTTAATTACCACCTGAAAATTATATTTGACGATAAATGTATTCTGCTTAAGGCGGAATTTACAAATGCTACTCTAACCAGTAGAAGACAAACCCCAACTCTTTTTATAAACCCAATTTTTGAATCTCTGGGCTGTTCAAACCTTATGTTCAGCACCTTACCATCTAAAAGCAGTGTTGAAGTATGAGATTCGTGTCCTATTAATAAACTCCCTGTGGTTGTAAAGGTTCCAGTCAGAGGATCATACAACTCAAAGTTTGAATTTTTGATATAGGAGGTAGGTGAGATGTCTGTCCCATAACCGTCCAGGTAATGTTTATTGCCAGCGCTGCAAATATATGGTATTTTAAATTAAGTCTATATGGAAAAGCTATATTATATAGGTCTGCTTTTCTTAAATTTTGCCATTCTTAATATCCTGTTGTCTTTTATATTCTTTCTATTGTCCCTTGCAGGCAAATTTCTTATCTCTTCACCACATATAAAGAGCAGATTGTTTTTTATCTCACTACTCTCACCCCCTGTGATTTCAGGATTTATGATA
>Ga0209343_10003406_pt1 | contig 20046 bp, 18 predicted proteins | sample RifCSPlowO2_02_FD_184026 | JGI IMG/M metagenome (GOLD analysis project Ga0209343, IMG submission 184026) | Groundwater microbial communities from Rifle, Colorado - Rifle CSP2_plank lowO2_0.2 (SPAdes) (version 2) | ecosystem: Environmental > Aquatic > Deep subsurface > Groundwater | place... | reverse complement strand
TGTCCGGCTACAACATTATGGTTGTTATTAACGCACTTTCCAAAATGTTCGCGTGGGCGCCGCAGAGCGTTCGCTTCGGTGTCGGCGGCATGGTGGCAATCTCATTTGTCATCATGACGGGTGCCGCGGCGCCTTCGGTGCGTGCCGCGGCAATGGCAATTATCGGTATGGCTGGGCGCGCCACAAAACGTACCTACCTTACCATTCGCGCGCTAGCATTCGTTGCATTCGGCATGATTCTGTGGAACCCATACGTCCTCGCTTTTGATCCTGGGTTTCAGTTGTCCATAGCCGCCACGTGGGGCATCGTTATGTTAACGCCAAACATTCTGCCTTTCTGCGCGCGCTTGGCACGCTGGCCCAGAATACAAGAAATCGCGGCTACAACGATTGCAACACAAACAGCCGTGCTCCCGCTTCTTCTCTATCAGAGTGGCGCGTTCTCGCTCTTTTCACTCCCTGCCAACATGCTTGTCCTAGCGGCACTACCCGCCGCAATGTTTTTCTCCATACTCGCTTCCATCGCAGGACTCGTGTTTGGCCTGCCTGCCCTCGGCGCAGTCGAGTGGCTCGCGCCCACTGTCGCACTGCCGGCACACCTGCTTCTTTCATACTTTGTGGGAGTAGCCGATTTTTTGGCTCATCTGCCGCTTGCGAGTATTCCGCTCGGTACATTCAACTTCGTGTGGGTCGTGGCCGCCTACGCGGCGCTCTTATGGTATGTGCGCCGCAAAAATTCAGGGTCCAGCGCAAAATGAAATCGCGGCGGAGCATGTGTTCTCCGCCGCAGTAGGATTACTTATCTTCAGTCTCGTCTACATCATCGTCCTCGTCCCCATATTCGCCCCCGTCATCACGCTCCTGCACATCGGGGTCGCCCGTAGGGATGCCGGCCTTTTTCTTGAGTTTTTCCAGCCACGCCGTCTTTCCGAGACCGCATTCATTCGCTTTTTCACAGATGTCGTTTACCGTTTCCCCAACGTCCTCTATGTATCCGCGATCTATAAACAAACCAACCGCATTCGCGAGTGTTTCAAGACGCGCAGACGCACATATGTCTCGTGGTTCAATACCCATTGCATATGCCCCGAGCACATACAAGATCTCCTCTCTGTCTTCCTCTTCTTTACTTTTCTCGGCCACGCTCGTTTCGCGGGTCATACGCGCCTCCCATGAGCACGCTTCGTCTACTGTAATTCTGCACGAACAAACCCCCTTGGTCAATTTGTCCGTGTTTGTACGAACTCGCTGAAAATCACGACAGGGCGCTCTCAAATCGCGCTTCCACCACACCCCAGTTCAAATTTTTAAGAAATGCTTCAATGTGCTTCATTTTTTCCACCGGCAGATAATCCACCATGTAGGCATGCTCCCACATATCCATCGCGAGAAGGATCCGAACGTCGGCGAGCATGCCTAGCTCGTGGTCAACCGTCCACCACACGTGCGGCGTCTTTCCTTTCTTGTCCCAACAGAGAGTTGCCCAACCGCTCCCGCGCGACATCCCGACTTTTTTGAAGTGCGTCAAGAAACCGTCCCACGAACCATATTTCTCCACGAGTACTTTCTCAAGCGCGCCTCCTGTGGTCTGCGAAGTCGAACCACCTTCCCACTGTGGAAAATAAAATTCGTGCATGCGCATGCCATTAAACTCAAAACCCATGCGGCGACGTGTGGATTCAATCGCGAACGCGTACTTTTCAGCGTCCTCATTCGTTAAATCCGCAATCTGCTCACGCAAAAGATTAATGTGTTTTACGTATCCTTGGTAGAGACCGAGATGCGCGTCGATTTGTTTTTCCGAAATTCCATCAAGGGCTGGTAGGGAGAAGCTTTTTGGTTCGTAGGTGTGCATATTTTAAATTAAAAATTAAGAATGAAAAAGTAAAAATTGCAGTTTAAAATGTAAAACGTCCGCTGTCGTTACAATTTGGATAATTTTTAACTTTTAATTGTCGTTTTTACTTTTTCCTTTTTAATTTTTATCAGCTCGACCACCGGTTCTCCTCGCTTCCGCTCGGAGCCCGTCGATCCTTACAGGATCAGTATACCTTCTGGATATTTTGTTCGCACTACGTGCTCCAAAATACCTCAGAAGGTCTTGCGGCGTGCCCCCGGCACGCCTCACCCGCCTCGCGGTCTGTCACGCATATTCGCCTGCTGGCGAATTGCGCGATCCCGCCTCGGCGCCGACGCGCCTCCGGCCTTGCGAAGCTACGCTTCGCTCGCTTCTCGCCTACTGGCTCGGCATCGCTCCGGCCGAGCAGTCGTCTATGCAGAATGGTCAACCATTCCGCATCAGCGACTGCGTCACAGCTCTAGTCCTCGCCGTCGCTCGGACTCGGTCGTGACCACGCCTCGCGGCCTCGCCTGCTGGCTCGGCATCGCTCCGGCCGAGCAGTCGTCTATGCAGAATGGTCAACCATTCCGCATCAGCGACTGCTCCCCATCATCATTATGTGAATGCCTGGCCAGGTGTCAAGCGGCTGAAGTGTTACTATGCACTGGTAGGGTACGCCCGTGAGCCCCAAAAGCCATTGGCCGGCGCGGCGCGGCGGACTAAATAAGTACGTTTTAGTGGAAGGCGTCCAGATGAAATCGCCACCACGTGGCGGTCCGACGCGCACAAAAATGGCGTTGTTGTAGCATGGTCTAATGAGCGAAATCTGTCCACCGAAGGGAAACGCGTGAACAAACAGGGGAGCCGACAGCGTGAATAGACACGCGCAAAATATGATACCTGAAATAGTGCGCGTCATATGATTCTAGTATACCACTAGCGTACACATCATGAAATCCAAATTACAAATCCCAAATTCCAAACAAATTCAAAACACCGAAATAACAAATTCAAAACGGGCATGTCGTGTTTGGTATTTGGTAATTGGAATTTAGACATTGTTTGTAATTTGGTGCTTGGAATTTTAATGTTCGTTTGGTACTTGGAATTTTAGCAGTCGTTTGATTCCTGCGACTTGGATTTTGCGTTATACTACTCTCATGTGGCTTCAGAACCATTCACTCCTTCCAATCATAGGTGGCGTGGCGGCGCTCGTCCTAGTCGGGCTCCTCATAGTATCTTCGCGCACCGCACATAATCCCCCCCCGTATGCGACCACATGGGGAGGAACGAGTGGCATATATGTACCCGCCCTATCTGCGCCTAAGCGTGACATTTCCGATTCGTTTGTACAACTCTCGCCGTTTCAATACAGTCCGCCGCTTCCGGCTCTGTCTGCTCCAGATGAGAATAAGCCTGAGAAAGATGTGCTCGATGTATACACGCTCCTTCTATCTTCCGTACGCCCGTCTTCGTACCCAGTTCTTGCCACAGAAGACACCTCTTTTCTTGACGAAATATACTCGCTTGTTCCGCAGGGGCTTCGCGCCGTTTCTGAACCGCCGGATCGAAGCGACGAGGAACACGTGCTCTATGAATACGGCAACGAGGTTGGGTCCTACATACATGCATACGAAGCCTCGTACGGCACGCGCGCAGTTTCTATTTTAAAAGACTTTTACGCAGACCGCGAAAATACCACGAAGGAGGAGGAGGTGCGCCGCCTTGGACTTTCAATAGCACATGTCGGAGAAGAGATGCTCGCAATGGTATTTGTTCCAGAGAGCCTTTCGGGCATGCACGCTCTTATCGCAGAGCGGTATAAAGACGCGGGAAGTAAATTGGGTGCGATTACCGGAGCGCAAAATGATAGCGAACTCCTTGACCATATTAATGAATCCAACGCCGCCGCCGATTCACTCGTCACCGCCGTAGTAACGCTCGCCACATTTTTTTCCGTGGCAGAAATATCCTTCTCCTCCCACGAGCCGGGGAGTGTGTTCACGTTTTCACCAGCAACCGCGTTTTGAGCACCGCCGCGTAATTTGGGCGTGATACCATAGAAGAATGGGAGAATTACACGTTCGTAAACGTGCCCCGTTAAAGACACCGCCTCTAACGAGACGTGGATCCATTACAACTACCGCCGCCGTGGCTATCGCCGCTCTTCTTGCGGCACTCGGCTGGCAAATGGCGGAGTTGCAGGGACCAAGAAAGGCGCTTCAATACGCAGTCCACGAAGAGACCCCTTCGTTTTTACTTACCGCACCTAGAGAACAACAAGCGGACAATGTGGACTGGAAAAAATTGCTCGCCGCGTATGGCGAAACCGAGAGCACCACAACCAAAGAGCGTATATATACATCCCCAGACGACGAACTCCTTACGTACGCCGGGGAAGTTATCGGCATACAGCTCTTAGGACAATACATAGCGCTGAAACAAGCTGAAACATATACGGAAGACAAGGGGAATCTCATAGGAAAAAGTGTGGCACAAAGCATGCGATACACACCACACTTTGAGCGCTACAGTGCGGAGTCATTCACACTCACTCCCGACATTTCCCACGAGAGCGCTCTCGTGTATCGCAATCTCCTCCGCGAGGCGCTTATGCCGCTTTTTGAAAATCGCGTATCGGAGTTTGACCTGTTCGCGCGCTACATTGAAACAGAGGACCCTGCATACCTTGCAGATTTGATGCCGATAGCAGAGAAATATCGCGTCGCGGCTGAACACGCCGCAGAAGTTACCGTGCCCAAAGACGCAGGAGACAAACACGCTCGTGTTGTGAACGCGCTCATCGCGTTCGCGGCAGTGCTTGAGGGAATGGCAAACCACGGCACCGACCCGTTCGCCTCGGCGGTTCTCCTCCAAACGTATAACGCCGTGGAGCGTGAGGTCTTCTACTCGTTTGACGCGCTCGCCACATACTACGTGCGCAAAACCGAATAGTATGAATAACACAAGGAACTCATAGCGGATTTTGACCAGCTCGGACTATGAAAAAAGCAAACAATACAGTCTCGTCTCGCGGCTGCGCCGCACAAAACTCTGCTGCGGGCATGCAGACGGCCTCTCACCGTGCCTTGGGCACGTCGTCAAGCCCGTCTTTGACCCTCGCGACGAGTTTTGTGCGGTTCGCTCGCGATCAAAATCCGCTATGAATTCCAGAGTATACATACTAATGCTCGCGCTTCTTGCTACTCCGGCGTTCGCGTCTGCACAAGACGCCACACAGCCTCCAACGCCCGCAACGGAAGATTACCAGTTTCAGCGAGAAGGAATATTCGGCTGTAACCAGACGGGCTCGTACTCCATGAGCGTGGGCGCGCTTGCCGCGCGCGGGAGCATCTATGTACCCGTCAACGATGCGGCCGTAACCCTTAACACCGGCTACCTCATTTATAAAGAATGCGTATTGGACGGCGTTATCAAAAGACAAGTAGAGAGCCTCACGTCGGGATTAGCGAAAAAGCGAATTACCGATGCGGTATCAGGGCGTGGCGGCAATCCACAGTATGTACAAAATATTCGATACGAATTACTGGAAGAAGAAAGTAAGGGATTTGTGCAACTTCTCAAGAGTGAAGAATACTTGTCGCCATTATGCTCTACATTTAAAGACAAGGTGCGGCCCGCCATCGCACGCAATTACTATATGACAACCCAAAAAACAAACAGTGCGTTCGCGTGCACCATTACCTGCTCTGACGCGGATCGGCGAGCATTCTTGGACGGTGACATGACCAAGTGCGGCGGACTTTCCGGCCTCATGGAATACGGGCTCAATCCCGCGAACCACGAGCTAGGCGCATTCATACTCGCGCGAGAAAATGTAGAGATGCAACTAACCCAACTGGAACAAAACGTGCGACAAGAATGGGACTGGGGCGACGGCTTTTACGCGCAGAAAGACGACCTTGATAATCCATTTACAGCAAATATCGTGACGCCGAGCATGCTCATCGCCCGGTCGCTCTGGGTAACACTGGACAGCGGCCGCAAACAGTTGGAAAGCGCGACCGAGATAGACCAAATCGTGAGTGCGCTTTTCTCCGGCCTCTCCACGCAGGCGTCCACCGACACACGCGGTCTTTACGGGCTCACGCAGTCGCTCGGCGGGCAGCCGTCGTACCTCGATAGAATGGCTGCAGAGTCCGGGCAGGGGTTGCGCAACGCCGTGGCAAATGTGGCTATAGGTATTTTGAACGCCGCGCGTCAGATAGAGACTGCGTTTTGGGAAGCCAAACGTAAAATCGCGCAAACACTCACTTCCCTCGTCAACCAACTGCGTTCTGCGGAGCGGCAGTGCTGGAACTTAATCATAGACAGAGTGTGTGCGACGCCCGTGTCGGGGGGGAAGTGTCAAACGGTAGGAGGCGGGACACTGAACGTCGCAACATCAACCGCCGAATCGCAAGCGGTCATTGACGCGCAAGTGTCGCCCGTCGCGGTCCAAGTAGCGAACGACGTACAAGCATCGGAAAAAGCGGTGCAATTGATAAACCAGCTTATCGCGGGAGTGACGAACACATCGTCGGTTACCAATCAGCGTCTCGCGCTTGAACAGTTGGATTCGCTTGTCGCGCAAAAACTTCTCCATAATCAGTACGACCTCGTGGCGGCACAAAAACAACTTGAGGATGTGAATAGTGCGGTTAAGTCGCTCGTAGAAGATACGATAGTCGCGTGGGCCGATTCCACCGACCCTACTATTGGCTGGTGTAATGTGAACAATCAGTCCGTGCTTGATATGTGGATAGACCGTTGGAAAACGCAATAAGTACTATGTCGGAACGCATACGCCCATATTTATACGCGACACTCTGTGCAACCACGCTCGTTTTACTTTGCATTCCGATTCTCGCGTATGCAGCAGAGGCGGCAGACGGCTCTCTGTTGTCACAAATCGGTGGGACCGTGTATCGGTGGACGATACAGTGGGCTTTACAACTAATATTCACATTCCTGGGTTTTTTGCTCATATCGCTCTCCAGTATGCTCGCGGTCATCGCCGGAGCCGTGTTTGATGCACTCATACAATGGACCGTCGTAGACCTATCGCTTGTCCTTCAAAAACTCGGTATCGCCGATGGCATTAATCTTGTGTGGGAAGCATTCCGCGACATTGCAAACATCCTCATCATCGGCATGTTCGTATTTATCGCAATCTCTATAATTCTCGGCATAACGCGCTACGGCGACAAAGCAATGATAGCGCGCGTACTTATCGTTGCCGTACTGATTAACTTCAGTTTGCTTTTCACACGCATCATTATTGACAGCTCCAACCTCGTTGCGGGCATATTCTACAAGGAATCAATCTCCGCCGTGGCTGGCACGGCGGGTCAGGGCGCTCCTACCACGAGCGAACAGGGGATTGTCGCCGCAGCACAGTCAACTTCCGGCATTGCAGGGGCATTCATGGGGCGCGCGGGGGTCCCGGGTTTGTTTGATACGGCAGGCGTTTTGTACAGAATTGGCACCAAAAACGATAGTGCCGCCATCATTATTGTATACGCGGTTGCCGTCAGTACGTTTTTGCTTGTTTCTGCTCTCATCTTTCTTTACGCCAGTTTCCTTATGGTGTCACGCGCAATCCTTTTGATATTCGTCACCATAACGTCTTCTCTCGCGTTCGCCTCGTATCTCATTCCGCAATTCGGCGATTCGCAGTACGGCTGGAAGGGGTGGTGGGAAATGCTCATAAAAGCGGCACTCTTTGGACCGCTCTTAATGATATTTTTGTGGGCATCACTCGTTCTCCTGCGTGCGCCACAGGGGTCCGCGAACCTTATCGAGTTCATCCAAAATCCGGGAAACCAAAACGGGTGGCTCGCCATCATCATGTTTCTGTTTGTTATCGGATTTTTATATGTATCCGTCAAGCTCGCCTCTATGTTCGCAAAAAACATAGGTGGCTTCAGCATGGCGGCGCTTGCGCCAGCTCTTGCCTTAGGCCTCGGCGGCAGAATAGCCGCATTCGCGGGAAGAAGAACGTTGGGCTTGGCAGCAAGCGGGGCGGGCGCGTGGGCGCAGATGCGTGGTACCGACATACGGAGAGCGGGTCTAGACAAAGATGGCAAACCTCTTTCTCCCAAAGCCATGGGTGGATGGCGCCCGTATGCGACAAATCGCCTTCAGCAAGCAATGTACGACACCAGCGAGAAGGCGGCCAAAAAAATCGCGACACGCGACTTCAATGCGACACACTCCATGCTCGGACGTGAAATACAAAAAGTCGCACAATTCAAAAAATCGGGGACGTTCACGGGGGAGGACACGAAAGGATATGCGGGGGCAGAAAAGCGGGCCACGGAGCGTTACGCGCGCGAGGGGGAGCGCGTCGCAATGTCAAAAGAAGAGCAGGAAAAGTTTATAGACAAAGTCCGTGAAGATGTTTTTGCTGGAAACACACAACTCGCGGGGCAGAACAAAGATGCGATGGACAGATTGATCGCGTCACAGAATGAATTGGCGCAGGCAATGAACGCAAGCATAGAGCATACGAACAGCGCGGCAAAGAGTCAAAAGATCCTTCGTGAATCAGAACAGCACTTGGAGGATTTGATATCCGGTGGAGTAAGAGATACAAGCGTGGCGAGACAAGAGGTTGATAGGCGTAGAGAAGAACACGACAGGGACAACTCGAACCTGGAACAAGTAAAGAGCCGTATCTCTCAAGCGCAAAAATCCATTAAGCGAGACACGGACTTGCAAAGAGCCATCCTTGACCGGGTGGATGAGATTGCCAAAGACAAAGGTCTGCTTCCAGAAAAGTTTCTAGATGCACAAGAGGCCGCATTTGAAAGCGCGCGCGGGAGATTCACTAATGTGCTCCGTGAGAAAATGGGGATACCGCTCACCGAAAAAAACGACTCACTCGCATACCAATCCAGGGCAGCCGTTACAACGCGCAAGGAAAAGAAAGACTTGGGCAGGATCTCGGACATGGTGCGGGGACACATGGATTCGTCAAAGCCATCTGCGCCACGCTCGCCGGGTGGACCGTAGTAAGCACGCGACTGTGTTCCGCTGCATTAAGTTAAAAACTAAAAGTGAAAAATGAAAAACGACCCCGCACCAAAAATCTCACCGTTCCTCTTTATGCGCTCAAACCACGTTCGCAGATTTTGGTACGGGGCATGCAATGAAAGATTAAAAGCTAGGTCCAAGAGTGCTCTCGACGGGGATGTAATTTTTAACTTTTAACTGCACTTTTTAGTTTTTCGTTTTTACTTTTTAACTTATCCTACCTACACTTTTTACTTTTTTATTTTCACTTTTCAATTTCTATCATTCACTGACTGTGTATGCCCCGCAGTAGATGGTGGCGAAAGAACATGCTTGCAGTGTGCGATATGAAAACAAACAAACACAGAAATATGAGAAAACATTATACGGTCAACGACTGTGCTTCTCGCATGTTCATGAGAAGTGGTGTAGTGTACACGCCAATTACTGGCCGCTGCTTGCCGGATGGCGTATACCACGGGACGAGAAGCGTCGCCACCATTAACTGACATGGTATGCTCGAAGGTGTTTTTTATCTTGGACTCGGTCTCATAGTCGGTAGTTTCTTAAACGTGCTTGCCGTGCGCTTTCACGACGGACGCTCGCTTGGCGGGCGAAGCGTATGTGTATCGTGCGGACAGACGATCTACTGGTATGACCTTATTCCCGTCTTGTCGTGGATATTGCTTTTGGGAAAATGCCGCTCGTGCGGGCAGGACATCTCCCTCCTCTATCCGCTAACGGAGGTGGCGTGTGGCGCCGCCTTTCTTCTCATTGGACTTGCGCATATGCCGTTTTTTTCTACCGTGCTCGCGCTTCCCATCGCGGCATTGCTGATCGTCATTGCGCGGTACGATCTTTCTCACATGCTTATCCCGAATGTGTGGGTGTATCTATTCGCCGCACTGTCTCTAAGTGCCGCGTTGTACCCAATGGAATCGCGTGACTTCGTGTTTAACGTACTCGCCGGACCCGTCGCCGCCGTGCCGTTTCTTGCGCTGTGGTTTGTGTCGCGTGGCGCATGGATGGGGTTAGGAGACGCGAAGCTTGCGCTCGGTATGGGGTGGCTCCTTGGTTTGGAAGGTGGAGTTACGGCAATCCTAAGCGCGTTCGTGCTCGGCGCCGTTGTGGGATTAGGGCTTATGTTTTTTTCCTCGTCTCATCTTTTGCACAGAACACTCGGTGTACATGGCGATAAAAAGGTTACAATGAAAAGCGAGATTCCCTTCGGGCCGTTTCTCATTATCTCATGCTTTATCGTATGGTTCGCGCACATGTACGGAATTCAGACACTCGAGCTTTTTCTTTGGTGGAGCTTTTGGTAGTGTCCGGCATTTTAGTGCTCATTACCTCCATTTTACTTTTCAATAACGCGCGCTTCGGCGGCGTCGTGCTCTTGGAGAACCTCGCGTACGACGTCGCCCTTTCCATTCGTCAGGCGCAGGTATACGGCATTTCGGTGTCTCGATTCGGCACCAAGGCGTTTGACGTTGGATACGGCATCCATTTTGAAACTGGAGGTCAGCCGTCGGTGTATGTGTTGTTTGCGGACACTACAGTAAACGGCCTGTACGATGTGGGCGAGACGGTGCTGTCAACGACAGTAGAGAAAGGCTTTTTCGTGTCGGATTTGTGCACCTCAATCGGACTGGTAAACGAGGTGTGCGGACGAATCTCACTTGACGTGCTTTTTAAGCGTCCCGAACCGGCGGCATATATCCGCGCAAATAGAGAAACAACGCTCTATGAACGCGGACGCATTCAATTGTCCTCTCCGCGCGGAGATATAAAAAACGTTATCGTAGAAGTGTCGGGGCAGATATCGGTACAATAGTATGATATACAAGCTTCTAGCTTATAGCGTACAGCTGATAGGAGGTATCACTCCGCGTAGATTTGTTTTTCTGCTAAAAGCTAAAAGCTATAAGCCGGAAGCTGATTCTCGGGGGTTTACACTTGTGGAAATGATCGTGGCGGTTGGGCTGTTTGCCGTTGTGATGATTGTCGCCATGAGTACGCTTCTCTCACTTGTGTATGCAAACAGAAAAGCACACGCGCTACAATCGGTTATGAATAACTTGAATATCACACTCGACAGTATGACACGTTCTATTCGCATGGGAACCGATTACCGATGCGGTGGCTCGTCTCCGAGCAACTCGGATTGCCCAAGCGGCGGGCAGTCGCTTTATTTTGAGTCTCGTTATGGAGATCGCAGTAATACAGCAGACGACTGGGCCTATTGGTATGACCAAAATACCAAACGTATCTATAAGTCAGAACAGGGAGGAGCTGCTGCTGTTGCAATCACTGCTCCGGAAGTGAACATAGAATCGTTCACATTTTATGTTGTGGGAACAACGCAGCGCGATTTTGTTCAGCCAAAAGTGGTGATCACTGTTAAAGGGGTAGCCGGCTCGCAGGCGCGCACAGAAACCACATTTAGCATTCAGGCGACCGCGGTACAGCGGTCTTTGGATCTATGATTAGAAATGAAAAAGGAAAAATGAAAAAGGAAAAAGTGAGCGCGCGAGGCTTCACATTGATCGAAACCATGGTCGCAGTAACCATTCTTACCGTTGCTGTTGTTGCGCCGATGACGCTTACCACAAAAAGTCTCGCGAGCGCGTACTACGCACGCGACCAAATAGCGGCTTTTCACTTGGCGCAGGAAGCGATAGAGGCTGTGCGTAGCGTTCGCGACGGAAACATTTTACAGAACGCTTTTGGGACCCAGACGGATCTTCTGGATGGCATTCCCTCGGTAACGGGCGATCCGTTCACCGTAGATACGCGCGATAACAGCATGGAGCTCTGTGGCGCCGTGTGCCCGCTCCTCAAGACGAATGGCGATTTGTATGGGTACGGAATGGGGTCGGACTGGGTCGCAACGCGCTTTACGCGAAGCGTACGAGCGACATTCGTGACTGGAGAGGATGAGGTGCGCGTGTCGGTTACCATAGCGTGGCGTAGTGGCGTGTTTCAGGAACGCACGTTTACTATTTCTGAGAATCTTTATCGGTGGGTAGAGGATGGAAGTGGCGTATGATATGAAAAATCAAAAATCAAAAATCAAAAATCAAAATGATGGTGCAGATTTTGCTTTGCAAAATCTGCGCTCCAATAGCTTGCGCCGCTTCGCGGCGCTCCGCAATTTTGATATTTACACTTTACTGGTATGCGCCGAGAACGCCCTGTGCTTGTGCACGGGGCTGAATCGGCGCAATCGTGATTTGAGCGCTCGGTGGGCGCGCCTCTTCCAGAAAAAACGCCATGGTTCGGCTCGCCAAAGCACTCGCGTTTGTGCGCAGGGATTGGACGAGCCGACGTTTTTACATTTTGCATTCCGAGCGGAGCGAGGTTTTACTCTCCTTCTGACGGCGCTCGTTTCTGCCATTGTGGTTTCGCTTGGAATCTCCATCTTCAGTCTTTCGCAAAAAGAAATAATTCTTTCGTCCATCGGGCGTGAGTCACAGTTCGCTTTTTATGCCGCAGACTCCTCTGCCGAGTGCGCTCTCTACTTGGACATACGACATGCTTCTTTCGGCTCTACGCCGCCGGCCTCACCGCCTACGTGCGACGGGCAAACACTCATCACCTCAGGCCATTCTCTAATTTTGCCGTACACGGTCACCTTTCAATACGCGCCGAATGGCTTATGCGCCGATGTTCGTGTAACAAAAAACAGCATTCATCCGCGTACGCTCATTAACGCCGATGGCTATAATGTACCCTGCGGGGAGGTAAGTACGAGTCCGCGAGCGCTTCAACGCTCCGTCGAGATGAGGTACTAGGGTATGTTTGAAAACCTCCGCTCGCTACATAGTGCCCGACCCGAACAGGACGCGAGAAACAAAGGACTCTGTATCACTACTACGAGATGTGGCGACGGCTTGAGAGTTTCCTGCGCGATGCATGCCCCGCACCACGCTTGCTCTGGTGCGTGGGTTCTCTCGGACAATTATGCGCGCTCGCTTAAGGTCAAACAGGTTTCAAACATACTCTAGAGTCTCCCTTGAAACCTACTTACTAGAAGCTAAAAGCTAAAAGCTGTAAATCGGCTTATTGCGCCGATTTCTGGCTCCCCGCCCGACCGAACGGTCGTTCGGGCAGGCTCGGCTCGGCAATGCAAATGGTTACATTTTCGTTGCACTCGACCTACCGGCAAGCGAGTGAGCGAAGCGGAAAAATGAATTTTTCCGTTTCCGAACGAGCGCTGCCGGAAAGCTTTGCTTATCGGCAAGCGAGTGAGCGAAGCGGAAAAATGAATTTTTCCGTTTCCGAACGAGCGCTGCCGGAAAGCTTTGCTTTTGCTTACGTCGCCAGTAAGCTATACCCATGGTTCCCAAAGATATTTACGCTCGATACGAGAAGCTGAAAAAAGCGGTTAACCACTACCGCACGATGCGGCACGTGTATGATAAAGAAGAAATACCCATTGCTGCCGAGGACGCATTGAAACACGAGCTTGTTCAGATTGAAGAAAAGTATCCGATTCTTATTGCTCCGGACTCTCCGAGCCAGCGCGTGGCGGGAAATCCCTTGCCGGGGTTCAAAAAGGTGCGGCACAAGGTACCGCAATGGTCGTTTAACGACGCGTTTTCGGCCGAAGATGTGCGCGAATTTGACACGCGCGTGAGGCGTTTCCTGAAGCAAAAAGACATACACGCCGCACCAACATATGTGTGCGAGCTCAAAATAGATGGCCTCAAGGTGGTGCTTGAATACGAGAATGGAATATTGAAAACGGCGGCGACGCGTGGCGACGGCGTGGTTGGCGAAGACGTAACGCACAATGTACGAACCATAGAAGCGATTCCGCTTTCGCTCTCGCGCTCGGTTGATGTCATTGTGGAGGGCGAGGTGTGGATGAGCACAAAAAATCTTGAAAGGTTGAACGCCCTTCGACAAGCGGAGGGTAAACCGCCGTTCGCGAATCCGCGCAATGCCGCGGCTGGCTCTATTCGCCAGCTTGATCCAAAGATTGCCGCGTCGCGCAACTTGGATGTATTCATCTATGATCTTGCACAGACGAACGAGAATTTCCCTAAAACGCAGATAGAAGAGTTAGCGTATCTGCGTGATCTCGGGTTTAAAGTTAACCCGCACCACGCACTCGCAAAAACGGTGGACGAAATAATTCGCTTCTGGAAGCGCTGGCAAATATGGGGGCGTCGTCAAGAATATTGGGTTGACGGCGTTGTCCTGAAGGTGAATGAAAAACAGCACGAAGAGCGATTGGGTTACACAGGAAAGGCGCCGCGTTTCGCCGTGGCATTTAAGTTTCCGGAAGAGGAGGTGACGACGGTCGTGGAAGGCATTGTTCTCCAAATTGGTCGCACGGGGGTCTTGACGCCCGTAGCGCACTTGAAGCCCGTTTCTGTTGCGGGTACCGTTGTTTCCCGCGCGACGCTTCACAATGAAGACGAAATAAAACGTCTTGACGTGCGCATTGGCGATACGATTATCCTCAAAAAAGCAGGTGATGTTATCCCGGACATTGTGAAAGTGCTGACAGAAATGCGTCCCAAGAATTCAAAGTCATATCAGTGGCCGAACGAGGTGTCGGAGTGCGGCGGCGAGGGAAAGATAGAGCGCGTGCCAGGGGCTGCGGCATGGCGTTGTGTTAACAAGGACTCGTTTGCCGTGGTGCGGCGGCGTTTTCATAATTTTGTAGGGAAACATGCACTAGACATTCCAGGTCTTGGAAAGGAGCGCGTGGACACGTTGATTGAGAAGGGACTGGTCCAGCATTATAACGAAATTTTTACGCTCACCGAGGGCGACCTTTTAACACTCGAGGGTTTTAGGGATGTGTCTGCAAAAAAGCTTGTTGCGGCGATCCAAAAGGCGCGGCGCGTGGAACTCGCACGACTCATCGTTGGCCTATCCATCCCGCAAGTGGGGGAGGAAACCGCGATTCTTCTCGCACAACGTTTCCGTACTGTTGATGCACTAGCGAAGGCGGGAGAAGAGGAATTACAGAATATCGAAGGCGTAGGTCCAATAGTTGCGCACGACATCGTGGAGTGGTTCGCGCTCAAACGACATCGTGAGCTTGTGGAGCGGCTCAAAAAAGTGCTGACTATCACCAACTCAGCATACTCTGCGGCAAGGCCGGGCCTTGCCGCAGGGCCGCTTGCGGGCAAAATGTTTGTCCTCACGGGGACTATGGAGAGCATGAGCCGCGATGAGGCGAAATCAAAACTGCGTGCGCTTGGCGCCGCGGTATCGGGCTCGGTGTCGAGGAGTACCGATTATGCCGTCGCCGGTCTAAACCCCGGTTCAAAATTAGACAGGGCGCGCGAGCTTGGCGTAAAAATCATGACAGAAGACGAGTTTTTGCGTATAGTTACGTAATGAAAGGCACAATAAACGTTTCAGACTTGGCGAAGCTCGCGCGGCTCTTGGTTTCTGACGAGGAGCTTGCAAAGCTTGAAAGGGAAGTTCCTGCAATTTTAGAATTTGTCGGGAAACTCCCTGATTCCGGCACTTTCACGCGAGAGGGAAGTGCGGTCTTGCGGAACGTAATGCGCGAAGATGGCGAGCCGCACGAAAGCGGCGCACACGCGGACGTATTATTGAAAGCGGCACCGAATGTTATTGACGGACGGGTTGTGGTGAAGCAAGTCATTAGCAGGGAAAAGAGCCACTAGGGTATAGCCAATAGAATATGAACTTGGAAACATTGACCATAGTAGAAGCTCGGATGGCGTTGGATGCGAAAGAGTACTCCGCGCTAGAGCTCACGAACGCATACCTAGAGGCAATACGCGCGAAGGATGGCGACCTGCCTGCCCTGCCTGCCGGCAGGCACGGCGGCAGGCAGGGAATACACGCGTATCTGGAGGTGTGGGAGGAGGTTGCGCGTGCGGAAGCCAAGCGCGCAGACGAAAGAATTGCGCGCGGTGAATCCGCGCCACTTACCGGTATTCCCGTTGCCGTTAAAGACAACATGCTTATTGAGGGGCGCATAGCAAGTGCGGCGTCTAAAATTCTTGAAAACTATGTCGCGTCGTACGATGCGACGGTGATAACGAAACTAAAACAACAAGGCGTGGTGTTTCTCGGCAGAACGAATATGGATGAATTTGCCATGGGTAGTTCCACGGAAAATTCCGCGTTTGGTGCCACAAAAAATCCACACGACACATCTCGTGTGCCGGGTGGTTCCTCGGGCGGCTCTGCCGCCGCCGTTTCCGGTGGCATGGCACTTGCCGCGCTCGGGAGCGACACGGGGGGCTCAATTCGCCAGCCGGCGGCGCTCTGCGGCTCGGTTGGGTTAAAGCCTACCTACGGAGCGGTGTCTCGCTACGGACTCATCGCCATGGGTTCTTCTTTGGACCAGATAGGTCCGATTACTCGTTCGGTGTCTGACTCCCGTATTGTATTTGACGCAATACGCGGCCGCGACCCAAAAGACAGCACTAGTATAGAGTTGGCAGAACATAGTAAAAACAAAAAACTGCCCGTTATCGGTGTTCTGCGCCGCTTTTCGGAACACGCAGAAAAAGATGTGCTTGCACGTTTCAACGAAACGCTGAAGAAGTTAAGAGCGTCCGGATACGAAGTGCGTGACCCCGTAGAAGCATCGACACTTCTTGATGACTCTCTTGCTGCGTACTACATAGTTATGCCAGCAGAGGCATCGACAAATCTTGCTCGTTACGACGGCATACGCTGCGGGCTTTCGGTGCCCGCCGAAACAATAGGAGATGTGTATGCGAAAACGCGAGGCGAGGGCTTCGGGCCGGAAGTGCGCCGCCGTATTCTTATCGGAACATTCGTACTTTCCGCAGGTTATGCCGATGCGTATTACAGAAGGGCGACGGCAATGCGTGAAAAAATTCGCGAGGACTTTGTTCATACATTTGCCAACGGTGTTGACGTGCTGGTAACGCCGACTACTCCATCGCCAGCGTTTACATTTGGCGAAAAAGCAGACTCGCTTGCGATGTATGCCGCAGACATTTTTACGGTTCCCGTTAATTTGGCCGGTATTCCGGCGCTCTCTGTCCCGGTGGGTACTGTGGACCGTGAGGGAAAAAACCTTCCGGTTGGATTTCAGATAATCGCACCGCACGGGGGAGAGGAGACGCTTTTTGCGGTTGGTGCAGATGTTGAGAAGGTCTGAAATGCCTCTTGTCGCACGCTATAATGCGTAACATGGGAGGCGATATCACATTTGGAGAAGCGTTCGCGAGTGTGTTTGAGGGTTTGGGCGATCTTCTATTTCGCTTTATCCCTGCCGCCATTACGACTATCGCAAAGGATTACTCTGCGGTAGTGGAGCGCCCGGCGCTTATTGAGCCCGTGCCGGCGCCTGAATTTATTGAGATCGTTGAACGTGGCTCGGCGCCCGAAATATACGATACCCTTTTCAGTTTTTGGGTTGTATTTGTACCAGTTTCGGTTTTTGTGTCGCTCCTGTTTCTTACACTCATCATATATTGCGTTATACGCATACAGCACATACGACATTTTGAACGCGTCGCTCTGTATTCCAAAGCGAAACCAGTGGCATCGCTCCATGTGTCGCGCTCACATCTGCGCTGGCGGAGAATTCAAGAGCACGTTTCAAGTGACAACGAACACTCGTGGCGGCTCGCTATTCTTGAGGCAGATATCATGTTGAACGAGCTTTTGGACGTGCTTGGGTATCGCGGCGAGACCATGGCCGACAAAATGAAGCAGGTGGTACGCGGTGATTTCAATACCATTGACCTCGCGTGGGAGGCACATAAAGTGCGCAACCGCGTTGCACACGAGGGCGCCGAACATCTCCTATCAGGCCGCGAAGCTCGCCGCGTCATATCGCTGTACGAACAAGTATTTCGTGAGTTCAAATTCATTGAATAGGTGAAAAACAAAAAACTATATATTCTAATTCGCGCGAATTAGAATATGAGAACGTTGGAATTAGAACATGGCGAAAATAGACGAGGTGATTTTGGGAGCGATTGGTGAGAGCCGATAGTATACGTTGGTGCTTCGTTGCTCTTTCTCAATGAATCCCGCTCGCTCCAACATGACGAGGTGTTTTGAGGTGGAGGTGAACGAAAGTCGTATTGTTTCAGAAACGGCCGTTACGTCCGCCTCTTTTCGTTTGAGCAAAAGATGCAATATGGCAAGCCGCCGGTGATTGGCCAGAACTTTCAACTGCCGTTCAATCTCTCGTTTATCCATGTGCCGCCCATTATACTCTAATTCGCGCGAATTAGAAAGTATATACCGTATTTAGTAGCGTGGCTCCCCATGGTACTTTTCACACACTATTCATTATTAATGAATAGCCGCGCGAGGCGGAGTTCGTCGTAGGTGTAGCCCTCGCCGAGGGTGGCGCGGGCGGGAGTAAGCGGCATTTTTTGTTCTTTTTTGTACACGGCCTCCAGCGCTTTTTTCATTTCCTTGAAACGAGTCGGGTCGCGGTTTATATGCGCGAGGTCGCACTCGGGGTCAATCGTTTTTTGAGCGACGAGTTTCTCCAGGTGTCCGATAATCGTCCCGACAGTGAGACCGCGCCGCTTCGCCATGTCTTTTAGCGGCAATTTTTGCGACACCAGTTCCTTAGTCGTTTCGTATGTTGAAATTTTCTCTTTTTGATTCTTCGCCACGCGTCCCATTCCGGGTTGTCCGCCGCACGCACGGATAAAATTAGCATGAAGCGTTTGCAATTCCGGCGCAGGAATTTGCCCGAATCGCTCGCGCGCCTGCGCCGATTGTGTGCGGAATTCTTCGTCCTTCACGCGCACTTCAGGATGCACTTCGAGCGCGCGCTGGTTTAGCCCAGAAAGCGACAAGCCCGCAAGCGTGCGCACGCGCGAGAGCGCGACATATCCCTGCCCGTACTCAAACGTTTGCGAGAGGTCCATATGCGCGGCATCCAACGACATTCCCTGGCTCTTGTGCACGGTCATTGCCCACGCAAGGCGAAGGGGAATCTGTGTGACGCGCGCAAGTACTCTACCGCCGTCCTCAATGCGCCATTCGTCCGGCTCGGCGAAGATCGTTTTTCCTGAATTGGTCTTCACAACGGGATATCCATCCTCTCCGAATCCGGTAACGACACCGAGCGTGCCGTTTGCGTATCGGTGCATCGTAACGTCATTTTTCGTGAACATCACGCGCGCGCCCTCTTTCAGAGAGAGCGTCTCGGGAGAAAGACATCCGCGCTTCAATGAAAGAACGAGTTTCTCAGGGCCGCGGCTTTCCATCGCAAACGTTTTCGTCTCGCCCGAAAGTTTTTCAAGTTCGCCTGCGTTCTCAGCGTCCACGTCGGCATTGTGGCTGTAGAGCTGGGCGATGCCGTCCTTTCTAGTAGGTGAGTAGCGCGTGCGCAGAAGCGCGCGCTCTTTCTCCGACGCTTCGCCTCGCCGAATTGCAGATAGAAAGTTTAAAAACACAGAGTCTTCTTGCCGATGCTGTTCGGATAGATAGCATACGATCGGATTGAGTGCGCTCCATGTGTTAGACGAGAACGCAAATAATCCCCGCGAATTTTCCCGAGTATGAGTGAGCGTTTCTTGTTTTTCTTCCTCTCTCGTAGACACCGGAGGCAGTTGAAAGAAATCGCCAACGAGAACGGTTTGCAATCCGCCGAAAGGCTGTTGATTCTGTCTGATCTCGCGGCACACGGCGTCAACCATTGCGAGCGTTCGCGCGGATAACATGGACACTTCGTCAATAATGAGAATACGCGCGTTGCCGACCCGACGCACCACATTTCGGTTCTGGCTTATTCGGTCAACATCATATTTTGTGAGGTCGCGCCGCACACCGATGCCGCTCCATGAATGAATCGTGTAGCCGCCGATGTGCGTCGCGGCGATGCCTGTTGAGGCGGTGATAGCGGGCTCAACGCCGCATGAGCGCAGATACGCCACATATTGATTTATGGTATGCGTTTTGCCGCTTCCCGGCTCGCCCGTCAAAAATACATTGGCGCCCGACTTCAAAATCACGAGCGCTTCTTGCTGGGTCATCGGAGTATTCTAAACCTCCATTTACCAAAAACAAAGAAGAGCCGAACGGCTCTTCTTTGTTTCGTTTGTTGCGGGGGCGGGATGGGGATATTGGCCAAGAACTCGCTCGTCGTCGCCACTCCTCGCTCCTCTCGGCCCTGCTCGCGCGACCCGCTCTACTGAGCGGGTGCCCCGCGCTCGCTTGCAAATCCCGATGCAATAGTGCTC
>Ga0209343_10003404_pt1 | contig 20050 bp, 19 predicted proteins | sample RifCSPlowO2_02_FD_184026 | JGI IMG/M metagenome (GOLD analysis project Ga0209343, IMG submission 184026) | Groundwater microbial communities from Rifle, Colorado - Rifle CSP2_plank lowO2_0.2 (SPAdes) (version 2) | ecosystem: Environmental > Aquatic > Deep subsurface > Groundwater | place... | reverse complement strand
AGCAGGCAGCCGAGCGCGGCGATCAGGTAAGCGCCCCAGGCAAGTAAATAGTCGTTTTCACTCATAACGCAGTGGGTCTCTGGACATAACGGGCCAAACAGGCCTGGAAACGCGGCCGAGCTGCATTTTCAGCGGCCGGCTGACAAACTGGCGCTTATGATAACGGCTTTTGCCTGCTGCCGCGTCCCCGCCGTCAGCCGTCAGCCTCTGGAGTTGCCCTATGTCGCATGCCCCCATCGCCCGCGCCGAGAACGCTGACGACCCCTATCACTGGCTGGAAAATCGCGACAGCGACGAGGTACTCGACTACCTCAAGGCGGAAAATGCCTACCTGGAAAGCCAGCTGCGCGAGCAGCGCGAACTGCGCGAAACGCTGTTCGAGGAAATCAAAGGCCGGATCCGCGAGACCGACCTGAGCCTGCCCTCGCCCTGGGGCCCCTACCTGTACTACCAGCGCACCACCGCCGGCGACGAGTACCCGCGCCATTACCGCTGCCTGCGCCCGGCCGATGGCTCGCTTCAGGTCGATGAGACCAGCGAACACCTGTTGCTGGACCCCAACGCCCTCGCCGACGGCGGTTTTATCGCCCTCGGCGCGTTCAGCATCAGCCCCGACCACCAGCGCCTGGCCTACAGCCTGGATACCAGCGGCGAAGAGACCTATCAGCTGTTCGTCAAGGACCTGAACGACGACAGCCTCAGCGAGCTGCCCTTCGCCGATTGCGACGGCAGCATGACCTGGGCCAACGACAGCCAGACCCTGTTCTTCGGCGAACTGGACGAGACCCACCGGCCGCACAAGCTCTACCGCCATCGCCTGGGCCGCGCGACGGCCGAACTGGTCTTCCACGAGGCTGACGGGCGCTTCTTCCTCAGCTGCTACCGCAGCAGCTCCGAACGCCAGCTGGTGCTGCTACTCGGCAGCAAGACCACCAGCGAAGCCTGGGTGCTGGATGCCGCAACGCCACAAGGTCGCTTCAGCTGCGTGGCCCCGCGCGAGGAAGGCCACGAATACGACCTCGACCACGGCAAGCTGGGCGACGACTGGGCCTGGCTGATCCGCAGCAACCAGAGTGGGATCAACTTCGCCCTGTACCAGGCCCCCGAGCAGTCGCCCCAGCGTGACCACTGGCAGCAGCTGCGTGGCCATGATCCCCAGGTCATGCTCGAAGGCATCAGCCTGAACCAGGAAGCCCTGGTGCTCAGCCTGCGCGAAGGCGGCCTGCCGATCCTCGAAGTGCAGCCCCAGGGCCAGCAGGCCTACCGCGTGCAGTTGCCCGATGCGGCTTACAGCCTCTATGTGCAAGACACCCTGGAGTTCGCCAGCCCGGTAATCCGCCTGCGTTACGAGGCGCTCAACCGTCCGGCGCAGATCCGTCAGCTGCAACTGGGCACCGGCGAACAGCAGGTGCTCAAGGAAACCCCGGTGCTCGGCCCGTTCGACGCCGACGATTATGTCAGCCAGCGCCTGTGGGCCACGGCCAAGGATGGCAGCCAGGTGCCGATCAGCCTGGTGGCCAAGCGCGAGGTACTCAGCGGCGCAATGCCTGCCCCGCTCTATCTGTACGGCTACGGGGCCTACGGCGAAAGCCTCGACCCCTGGTTCTCCCACGCTCGCCTGTCCCTGCTGGAGCGCGGCTTCGTCTTCGCCATCGCCCATGTGCGCGGCGGCGGTGAACTGGGCGAGGCCTGGTACCGCGCCGGCAAGCTGGAACATAAGCAGAACTCGTTCAGCGACTTTATCGCCTGCGCCGAGCAACTGATCGACAGCGGCTACACCAGCAGCGATCGGCTATGCATCAGCGGCGGCAGCGCCGGCGGCCTGCTGATCGGCGCGGTGCTCAACCAGCGCCCCGAGCTGTTCGCCGCCGCCGTCGCCGAGGTGCCCTTCGTCGATGTGCTCAACACCATGCAGAACCCCGACCTGCCGCTGACCGTGACCGAATACGACGAATGGGGCGACCCCAACGAGCCCGAGGTGCTCGCGCGGATCAAGGCCTACGCCCCCTATGAAAACGTCAAGGCCCAGGCCTACCCGGCGATCCTCGCGGTGGCCGGCTACAACGACAGCCGCGTGCAGTACTGGGAAGCCGCCAAATGGGTGGCCCGCCTACGCGCGCGCAAGACCGACGATAACCTGCTGCTGCTGAAAACCGAGCTGGAGGCCGGCCACGGCGGCATGAGCGGTCGCTACCAGGCGTTCAAGGATGTAGCCCTGGAGTACGCCTTTGTTCTCAAGGTGCTGGGCCTGACCCGCAGCCAGTAGGCGCGCGCCAGCCCTTTGGGGAGCTCAGGGCTTCTTGCCGCCTGGGCCTAGCGGCTGGCTATTGCGCTGGCGCTGTTGCTCCAGCAGCGGCAGATCCCGATCCGGTAGCGGTACAGCCGGGTTCGGGGTATTGGGCAGCGGCCTGAGCAGCGGCGGGTTGTGCGGCGTGCGCCGGGGCACCTGGCTTGGCTGCGCCGGCGTCGTATAGGGTTGCGGCGTGGCCGTGCCCGGCGCGCCGGCAGGCCGGCCATCGGCGCGCGATCCAGCGGCCTGCTGGGCCTGCGCAGCTGCGGCACAGAGCAGCCCCAGGGCGAATATCCAGGGCGATAGGCGATGCATTCTCGTGCTCCTCGTTTGTGCTGATGCAGTTTGGGCCACGGCTCGGCGACAAAGTGCCGGCAACGCGGTTCTCAGTGACCGCCGGCAGCGCTAGACTGCGGACATAGGCCTAATTTATTTAAGAGACGCCAGATGAGCAGCGACAAATCCCCATCGCCCACCGCCAAGCTTGACCGCATCCTCGCCGAGGCCCAGCGTGGCCGCGAAGAAGGTTATCGCGACAAGGCCCTGAAGATGTACCCGCATGTCTGCGGCCGCTGCGCCCGGGAGTTTTCCGGCAAGCGCCTGAGCGAGCTGACCGTGCACCACCGCGACCACAACCACGACAACAACCCTCAGGATGGCTCCAACTGGGAGCTGCTGTGCCTGTTCTGTCACGACAACGAACACGCCCGCTATACCGACCAGCAGTATTTCAGCGAAGGCTCCACCGCCAGCCAGCAAGGGCCGAAGGTAACCCACAAGGCCTTTGCCGACCTGGCCGCGTTGCTGAAAAGCAAAGAGTAAGCGGCTATCGGCTGGGTGCACCGTGCGCACCCAGAACGCCTGACCTGTACCGGCGCGCGCGGCGCACCCTGCACTCCACGCGCTCACTCACTGCCTCCGAATACCCTGCTCGCAACGCCGCCAGGCCTTATACTGCGCCCCCTTTATCTAAAGGCCCCAAGCTCGTGGCGAACAAAAGATACAGCTGCATCGGGTTGTTCAACCCCAAATCTCCGGAAAACGTTGGCGCGGTGATGCGCGCGGCGGGCTGCTATGGGGCGGCTTCGGTGTTCTATAGCGGCAAGCGCTACAAGCGCGCCCGCGACTTCGTCACCGACACCCAGCGCATCTATATGGATATTCCGCTGATCGCCGTCGAAGACCTGCAGAAGATCATCCCCCTGGGTTGCACCCCGGTTGCCGTGGAGCTGGTCGAGGGCGCGCGATCGCTTCCGGAATACACCCACCCGGATCGCGCCCTCTATATTTTCGGCCCGGAAGACGGCTCACTGAGCAAGGAAGTCCTCGACTGGTGCGAGGACGTGATCTATATCCCCACCCAGGGCTGCATGAACCTGGCGGCCACGGTCAACGTGGTGCTCTACGACCGCATGGCCAAGGGCATTAACACCAAGTCCGGGCCCAAGTTCAAATAGCCGACTACTTCAACAGCTTGCTGTCCAGCACCTTGGACGGGCCGCCCATGACATTCTCGCTGATTTCGATAAAGTCCTGGGTGCTGGCCTTTTCCAGGCGCATCAGGCCGCGGGTCACGTCATCCAGCGAGCGCGGCTGGGTGCTGCCCTTGGTCTTCTGGCGCAGCTCGCGATCCAGCTCCTGCAGCAGCAATACCGCCTGGGCGGTAACCGGACCGCTGGCATGGGCGGTGCGCAGGCTCTTGACCGGTTTGCTCCACTCCACCAGATGCTCACGCACCTTCTGATAACGGTCCTCGCTCAGGCCGCCAGCACGGCGCATCAGTTCGATCGCGTAGTACTCGGCCAGGCCTTCGGTGATCCAGTCGCTGCGGTCGCGCGCCTGGATGCGGCTGAAGACGTGAACCAGCTCATGCACCAGGGAGCTGGTGCCGTTTTCGCTGACCAGCGGCCGGCCGCTGTGCATGTAGTAGGAGTTGGTGGCCGACAGCCCGCCGCGCCACATGGGGTCACCGGCACCGACGATCAGCAGCTTGCCCGGATCGCGGGGAAACACCGCCTGGGCCTCGGGCCAGACGAAGGTCAGCAGGGTGAGGATGTCCATCCGGCGCATGCCCTCGCCGACCGGCGCGGCGATGGTCACATCGCTATCCCCCAGCTTGGCCCGACGAGTGCCTATCTTGCCGGCGATGATCCAGCCGGTTGGGCGGTCGAACTTGCGCTGCGGGTTGTCGATGCGAAATTCATGGGTGCCGATGCGTGGCCAGCCGGTTTCCACGCTTTTCCAGCCCTTGGGCAGGTCGAACTTCAGGCGCGCCACCAGCTCGGTATCGTTCTTCTGACGCAACTGCACGGCCGGCACCAGATCGTCGCCGCGCAGCAGCGCCCAATCCTCGGTCATGCGCGCGTCATAACGACCAGCACTGCGTTCATGGTTGATGCGCACCCGGTACGTCAGCTTGGCCTTGCCCTTGGCCGGCTGCCAAACCCCGCGCTGCGGGCTTTCCTGGGTCCACACGCCGTCGCCGGCGAAGTCCGTGTAGAGATTCTCGTCGCCCAGGTTGAAGCCCAGGCTCAGCACCCGCTCGCCCTTCTCCAGGCTCAGGCTGACTTCGGCCTGGTCGCTGTCAGGCAGGAACTTGACGCGATAATCCAGATCGACTTTCTGCCCAGCCCACAACTGGGCACTCAGACAGAGCAGGACTGCGGGTAACAGGGCACGGTAAATCGACATGCGCAAAGCTCCAGTATGAGACGGACCAATCCATAGACCCCGGGGGCCCCTGTCGTTCCATCCTGACTGCGAATAAAACGGCAATAGCCCTTAACCGGCACGAAAAATCAGGTGCTCCTCCCAGTCATCCTCGGCCACGCTGTTCTCGCTGAGCATGCGCCCGGCCTGGGAAATGCGCTGAGTATGCACCTGTTGCGGGTCACCGCAGACCAGATGATGCCAGAGCAGCAGGTCCTTGCCCTCGCTGACCAGGCGATAGGCGCAGGTTGGCGGCAGCCACTGGAACTGGTCGGCCTGGGCCGGGGTGAGCTGGATGCAGTCGGGGACAGCCTTGCGCCGATTGGCGTAATCGCTGCAGCGACAGCTGTCCATATCCAGCAGCTTGCAGGCGATGCGGGTGTAATAGACGCTGCCGTCGTCCTCATCCTCAAGTTTTTGCAGGCAGCACAGGCCGCAGCCATCGCACAGCGACTCCCACTCGTCCTGATCGAGCTGGGCGAGGGTCTTGCGTTTCCAGAAGGGTTCGACTTTGGCGGCCATGGCGAGGGTACGGTGAGGGCGAAAAGGCCGGCAGTCTAGCGGCTAGGCCAACTACGGCCAAGAGCGGCGAGCCGAATGGTCAATTATTGAGCAATGCTCAAGCCAAATGAACGGAAGTCGGTGGGTGTGCCGTGCGCACCAGCGCCGCCAATAAGCGCTCGGTGCGCCCAAGCGCGCCTGAACGCCAGCGACTCAGCGCAACAGGGTAATGGAAGACCGCCGATCAATAACCCCGGGCAAAATCCACCAGACCGCGCAACTCATCCCCCGCCCGCCAGCGTGCCAGGTTATCGACAAACAGCTGCACCAGCAGACGCGGTTCGGTGGGGGCCGAGCTGTGTCCGGTCAACAGCAGTCGCGGTGCGGTCCAGAAGCCATGGCCGGCGGGCAGCGGCTCTTCACGGCAGACATCGATCACCGCAGCGGCGAGCCGATCCTGCTCCAGCGCCGCAATCAGGTCGGCATCGACCACCGCGACGCCGCGCCCGACATTGATAAACAGTGCGCCGGGCTTGCAGCAGGCAAACAGCGCGGCGTCATAGATGTCGCGGGTGGCCGGGGTGTCCGGGAGCAGGTTGATCAGATAATCCGCCTCCCCTGCCAGGTGCGGCAAGGCATCGAGCCCGGCGACTTGGCGAAACGGCGGCTGTGACCGCGGGCGGCTGGCCACGCCCAACAGCTCGATGCCGAAGGGTGCGAGAAACTGCGCCAGGCTCAGGCCTATGTCGCCCGTGCCGACGATCAGCGCCGTGCGCCCGGTCAGACTGTGCGGCAGGCGATTATCCCAACGCTGCTCGACCTGGGCGGCCAGGCGGGCGAACAGTTGCCGTTCATGGGCCAGCAGATGGCACAGCACATACTCGGCCATTACCTGGCCGAAGATGCCCACCGCGCGGGAAAGTTGATAGTCCCTGGGCAAATCAGCGGCCAGCAGCGGCGTGATACCGGCCCAGGTCGACTGCAGCCAGCGCGGCTTGTGGCCCTGGAGCAACAAGGCGGCAAGCAGATCCGGCTGACCCAGCCAGAGCGGGCAACTGGCGGCATGCTCGCGCAATTCGTCCGGCCGGGCACTGGCCACCAGCTCGAGTTCGGGAACCTGCTGGCGCAGCAACTCGGCATAGCGGGCGTGATCGTTTTCGGCAATCAGCAGGCGCATGGGCCCTCCTCGCAACGCTGCATACCGTCTACATGGGGTCGTTGCGACGCAACAACTCGTCCGGCAGGTGCTCGATATATTCGTCTTCCGGTGGCGGCATCTGCAGGTGGTAACCCTGCTCGTCGAGGTTGGCCAGCACCTTGTGGATGTCTTCCTGGGCCAGGGTGCGCTGTGGCGTCAGCACCATCTCGAACGCCAGGGCCGGCGGGCCAAAGGCGGCCAGCAGGCTTTCCGGCACGCGCGTGAGGGCCTCGCTGCGCAGCACATAGAGGTACATGCCGCTCTTACGCGGGCTCTTGTAGATCGAACAGATGCGTTTCACGCCGACTCTCCGCTTGCGGCCAGGCAATCGAGCAGCGCCTGGCCCATCAGTTCACGCCGCCAGCCACGCAGGGAATCCGGCAGCTGGTAAGGGCCCTTGGGGTACCCGCTCTTCAGCAGGGCCTCAAGGGTCTTCTTGCGCAGCATCAGCTCGGGAGCGATGTTCAGACGCTCGCCTTCGCGCTGGCCGATGGCACGCAGCTTCTTCAGTAGCGACGACGCCTCGAGCGGCAAAGGCTCAGGCAGGGCCGCTGGCCAATCCGCCGCCGGGCTGGTCGCCGCCTGCTTGATCATCTGCAGAATCAGCTCGCCGTCCTGGCGCACGGTTTTCGGGTGCATATCCTCGATCCGCGCCAAGGCCACCAGATTGTCCGGCTGGGTGCGGGCCAGGGGCCACAGCGAATGCTCGCGAATGATCCGGTTACGCGGCTGGTTGCGTGCCCGCGCCTCGCGTTCACGCCAGGCGCACAGCACCTTGAGTACCGCCAGCTGTTGCGGCGACAGCTTCCACGCCAGCTTGGCCTCGCGGTAGGCCAGCTCGGGGTCGAGCTCACGGCCCAGATTGGCCACCAGCTCGGCACCGTCCTCCAGCACCCAGCGGTATTTATCCGCGCTCAGCTGCGCCTGCAACAGCAGGTAGACCTCGGCCAGGTGCAGCACATCTTCCGCCGCGTAACTGACCTGGGTGGCGGACAGCGGCCGCTGCAACCAGTCGGAGCGGGTTTCGCCCTTGGGCAGTTCGATATTCAGCACCGCCTGGACCAGCCGCGAATAGCCCATGGAGAAGCCGAGATTGAGGTAGCCGGCGGCCAGCTGGGTGTCGAACAGCGGCGACGGCAGGCTGCCGGTCAGGCGCAGAAAGACTTCCAGGTCCTCGCTGCAGGCATGCAGCACCTTGACCACGGCAGGGTCCTGCAACAAACCGGCAAAGGGCGTCCAGTCGTCGATCGACAGCGGGTCGATCAGATAGGCGCGCTGGCCCTCGCTGACCTGCAGCAGGCCGGCAATCGGGTAAAAGGTGTCGACCCGCATAAATTCGGTATCAACCGCCACAAAGGGCAGGCTGCGCCAGCTGGCGCAATGTTGTGCCAGGCTGGCGTTGTCGGTGATCCAGTGAATATCGATAGCCACGCGGCGCTCCCCTCAAGAATGCCGCGCAGTATATATCGCCCCGACCGGTTGCCGGGCATTTGCCGCCATGGGCTCACAGATGCGCATGAACCCTGTAATCTGACGCGCGCTGCATGTGCTCAACTTCGAGACAGGGACTAACAACAATGAAGAAACTACTTGGCCTGCTGCTGGCCCTGGTCGCCGCCGTGGCCATCTACCTCGCCATCACCCCCAGCCCCATCGACCCACTGGCCTGGGATGCGCCGCAAGCGCCGCTGATGACTGGCGTGCTGGAGCCCAACGACACCCTGATGAAGGCCGAACTGCTCGGTCGTGGCCAGCTGCATGGCCCGGAAGACAGCGCCGTGGACAGCCAGGGTCGGGTCTACGCTGGTCTGCATGACGGCCGCATCGTGCGTCTCGACGGCGATCAGGTGGACACCTTCGCCGATACCGGCGGCCGGCCCCTGGGCATGGATTTCGCGGCCGACGGCGCGCTGATCGTCGCCGATGCCTACAAGGGCCTGCTGCGTATCGACCCTCAGGGCAAGATTGAGGTGCTGACCACCGAGGCCGAAGGCGTACCCTTCAAGTTCACCGACGATCTGGATATTGCCCGCGACGGCACCATCTACTTCAGCGACGCCTCCGCACGCTTCGAGCAGCCGGACTATCTGCTCGACCTGCTCGAAGCTCGCCCCCATGGCCGTCTGCTCAGCTACAACCCAGCGACCAAGGAGACCAGGGTACTGCTCAAGGACCTGTACTTCGCCAATGGTGTGGCGCTGTCGGCCAATGAGGACTTCGTGCTGGTCAACGAAACCTACCGCTACCGCATCACCCGCTACTGGCTGAGCGGCGAGAAAGCTGGCACTCACGACATCTTTATCGACAACCTGCCCGGCCTGCCGGACAACCTGCAGGGTGATCGCAACGGCACCTTCTGGGTCGCCCTGCCAACCCCGCGCAAGGCCGACGCCGATATGCTGCACCGCTCGCCCTGGGCAAAGGCGCAGCTGGCCAAGCTGCCACGAGCATTCTGGCCCAAGGCGGAGCGCTACGGTTTTGCCATCGCCCTCAACGAACAGGGCCAGATAACCCAGAGCCTGCACGACACCAGCGGCAAGCACCTGTCCATGATCACCTCGGTCAAGCCGGTGGGCGACTACCTGTACTTCGGCAGCCTGGACAACGACCGTATCGGTAAATTGAAGATTCGCTAACAGCGGCCGCGTAGCCCGGATGCAATCCGGGCTAAGGGGATCGTATGACGCTTCACCCATCCACCACTGCGATGGTGGATGAAAAAAGCGTCAGCTGCGCGCCCCGATCCACCCTACGACGCTATACCTATTGCTCGCCAAGCAGGTCCACCGCGCGCACATGCTCGGCGTCCCATAGCCGGGCGATCTGCGCGGCGCGGCCAAGCGCCAGCGGCTGGTTCTCGAAATCCACCACCACACAGAAGTCGGCGTGGCGCGGACGCGCCGGCAGTTGGCTGAAACGCCCGTCGCTGAGCAGCCACAGGCCGATTTTCTTGCCCGGCGCGGACTTGCGCACCTTGGCCAGGGTCTGCTCGGCCAGCTGCACCGCGCTGACTGCCGGCGAACCACCGCCACCGCCTATCGCGGCGATCCAGGCGTCGTTGTAGGGCACGGCCTTTTGCGGGCGCTGCAGCAGACGCGCCTGATTGCCGGCGAAGGCGATCACCGCCAGCTCACCGCGTTGCCGGTAGACCTGCTCGCTCCAGCGCAGCAGCAGGCCCTTGGCCAACGCCAGGTTGCTGCGCTTGAGCATCGAGCCGGAGCAATCGAGCAGCAGGCAATGCATCAGGCCGTCTTCGCCGGCCTGATGCTGGAACTGCAAGTGTTCCGCCAGCAGCGGTACAGCCCCTTTGTTCAGCAGGGTACGCGGCCAATGGATACGCGCGTTCACTGCCGTGCCAGTCGTCCTCACCCTTCCGGCCCGCTCACCCTTCCCCGCCAGCGGCCCGCTTGCGGGCCGTTGGCTCAGGGCTTTTTTAGCGGCAGCGGCCTCGCCCTGGCGAGGCTCTGGGTTGGCACGGGTTGCGGCGGCATCTCGCCCCAATCGCTGCCGCCATCGGCTGACGGCTGGTCATCGGCTGCGCCGTTGCCCGGGTTGTCCTGGGCGGGCGATTGCGGTGCCTGCGGCGGATTCTTGCGTCTATGCGCCAGCACCAGCTCGGCCACCGCCTCGACATCCGCCGCGCCTATCTCGTCGTGCTGCTGCCAGGCGGCGTGGGCACAGGCGGCGCGCAGCAGCACCAGGTCGGCGCGCACCCCTTCCACCCCGGCGGCATAGCACAGCGCGCTGACCTGACGGTGCAGCGCGTCGCCGAACTCCAGGCGGGTGACCGCCCCCCGCGCCTGCTCCAGGCGTTCGCTCAGGCGCTGCTGGGCGTCGCGTTGCGCCTCGACGAAACCCAGCGGGTCGCGGTCGAACTGCAGGCGGCTACGGACGATGCGCTCGCGGGTCGCGGTGTCGATCTGCTGGCCGAGGCGCACGAACAGGCCGAAGCGATCGAGCAGTTGCGGGCGCAGCTCACCCTCCTCCGGGTTCATGGTGCCGACCAGGGTGATGCGCGCCTGGTGCTGGTGGGAAATGCCGTCGCGTTCGATGCGATTGACCCCACTGGCGCAGACATCCAGCAACAGGTCGACCAGGGCATCGGCGAGCAGATTGACCTCGTCGACATAGAGCACGCCGCCATCGGCGCGGGCCAGCAGGCCGGGCTTGAATTGCACGCTGCCGTCCTGCAACGCCGCCTGGATATCCAGCGAACCGACCAGTTGTTCCTCGCTGCTGCCCAGCGGCAGGTTGACGAAACACCCGCTCGGCAACAGATCGGCCAGGGCCCTGGCGCTGGTGGATTTGGCGGTGCCGCGCGGGCCTTCGATCAGTACCCCGCCGATCTGCGGATCGATGGCCGCGAGCAGCAGCGCCAGTTGCAATTGCGGCTGGCCGTGCACGGCGGAAAACGGAAAATGCGGGCGGTTGGCTGGGTTCATCGGCTTATTCCAAGTACTGTTCGGCGGCCAGAAGGTGCTGTTCGATCTGCTCGCGGTAGTCGCCCGGCGTCTGCCACAGACCGCGCTGGATCGCTTCGAGCAGGCGCTCGCTGATTTCCAGCAGGGCGTCGGGGTTGTGCTGCTGGAGAAACTCGCGGGTCGCCGGATCATTGAGGTAGGCGTCGGTGACGCTGGCGTACTGGTCGTCGCGCACCACGCCGGTGGTGGCGTCGAAGGCGAACAAGTAATCCACGGTCGCGGCCATCTCGAACGCCCCCTTGTAGCCGTGACGCTTGACCCCGTCGATCCACTTGGGATTACTCACCCGCGCGCGCATCACCCGGCTGATTTCCTCGGCCAGGGAGCGCACGCGCGGTGCCTGCGGGTTGCTGTGGTCGCCGAACAGCAGGCTTGGCTGCTGGCCGCTGTAATGGCGCACCGCAGCGGCCATGCCGCCCTGGAACTGGTAGTAGTCGTCGGAGTCGAGCAAGTCGTGCTCGCGGTTGTCCTGGTTCTGCACCACCGCCTGGATCTGGGTCAGACGCGCGGCGAAGGTATCGCGGCGGTCCTCGCCGTAGACCTTGTGCCCGTAGGCGTAGCCGCCCCAGTTGAGGTAGGCGCGAGCCAGGTCGCTGTCGTCCTGCCAGTCACGGGAATCAATCAGGCCCTGCAGGCCGGCACCATAGGCACCCGGCTTGGCACCAAACACGCGAAAGCCTGCCTGCTGCCGCGCGCTCTGCGCGTCCAGACCCTGGGCTTGCAGCTCGGCGCTTTCGCGCAGGATGCGCGCGCGGATCGGGTTGACCTCCTCCGGCTCGTCCAGCTCGGCGACCCGCTGCACCGCGGCGTCGAACATCTGCATCACATTGGCGAAGGCGTCGCGGAAAAATCCCGAGACACGCAGGGTCACATCCACCCGCGGGCGGTCCAGGCGCTTGGCCGGCAACACCTCGAAATCGCTGACCCTATGACTGCCGTCGGCCCACTTCGGCCGGACGCCGAGCAAGGCGAAGGCCTGGGCGATGTCGTCGCCGCCGGTGCGCATGGTCGCCGTGCCCCACACCGACAAACCAATGCTGCGCGGATAGTCGCCGTGGTCCTGAACGAAGCGCTCGACCAGCAGCGCCGCGGACTTCTGCCCCAGCGCCCAGGCGGTCGGCGTGGGGATCATCCGCGTGTCCACCGAGAAGAAGTTGCGCCCGGTCGGCAGCACATCCGGCCGCCCGCGCGACGGCGCGCCGCTCGGCCCCGGCGGCACGAAACGCCCGGCCAGACCGCGACCCAGCTGGTACAGCTCCTGCTCGCCACAAGCGATCAGCCGTGGGCGCAAATCGCCCTCGACCCGCTGCATCACCTGGCGCGTGCAGGGCCAGTCGGCATCCACCATGCCCTGCTCCAGCAACTGCAAGGCCAGCAGCTCAATACGCTCGCGGCAATCGCCGAGGGTGCGCCAGGGCCGCTCGCTGACCGCCGCCAACGCTGCGGGCCGCGCGCCCTGCCAGGGCAGCGCCCAGTCGGCGTCCAGTGGATCGAAGCCGGCATCGGCCAGCAGATCCTGCGCCAGCGCGCGGACCAGGCTGGCGTTGCTGCCCAGGCCATCGCCGACCCCGTGGCGGGCCAGGGCCAGCAGGGTGTCGCGTTGCAGGCGGCCTTGCGGCGACAGGCCAAACACATGCAGGCCGTCGCGGATCTGGCTTTCCTTGAGTTCGCACAGGTAGCTGTCGGTGCGATTGAGCAGCAGTTGCTCCTCCGCCTCGCTGGCGGGCGCTTCGAGGCCCAGATCGGCGTGCAGGTTGTGCTGCACGATCAGCGTCAGTATCTGCTTGCGCAGCAAGGCGGCGCGGCGCGGATCGAGGCTCAGGGCCTCGTAGAACTCGTCGACCAGGCGTTCCAGATCGCGGGTCGGCCCGTAGCTCTCGGCGCGGGTCAGCGGCGGCATCAGGTGGTCGATGATCACCGCCTGGGCGCGGCGCTTGGCCTGGGTGCCCTCGCCCGGATCGTTGACGATAAAGGGATACAGGTGCGGCATGGGGCCGAAGATCAGCTCCGGCCAGCATTGCTCGCTCAGCGCCACGCTCTTGCCCGGCAGCCACTCCAGATTGCCGTGCTTGCCGACGTGGACAATGGCGTCGCTGGCCCAGCTCCGCCGCAGCCACAGGTAGAAGGCCAGGTAAAAATGCGGCGGCACCAGGTCCGGGTCGTGGTAGTTGGCCTTCTGGTCGAGCTGGTAGCCGCGCGCCGGCTGGATGCCGACAAACACCTGGCCGAGCCGCACGCCGGCGATCATAAAGCGGCCCTGGCGCAACATCGGGTCCTGCTCCGGCGCGCCCCAGCGTTCGGTGATGGCCTCGCGGTTGGCCAGCGGCAGCGTGGCGAAGAATGCCAGGTAATCGGCCAGAGCCAGGCTCTGCCGCGCCGGGCGCAACGCCCATTGCTCCGGGTCGTTGGTCACCCCCTGCTTGAGCAGGACCATCAGCGCATCGCCGTCGGCGGGTATCTCGTCGACTCCGTAGCCCTGCTGCTGCAGGCAGCGCAGGATCTCGATCACCGAGGCTGGGGTATCCAGGCCGACGCCATTGCCCAGGCGGCCTTCGCGGGTCGGGTAATTGGCCAGCACCAGGGCCAGGCGCTTATCCGGGTTGGCCAGGCGGCGCAGCCGACACCAGCGCCGCGCCAGCTGGCAGACGAAGGCAATCCGGTCACCCAGCGCCTGGTACTGCACCACGTCGCTCTGGGTCAGTTCGCAGCGCTGGCCGAGGCCCTTGAAGCTGATCGCCCGGCTGATGATCCGCCCGTCCACCTCGGGCAACGCCACGTGCATGGCCATGTCGCGCGGCTGCAGGCCTTGGGGATCGGCGCGCCAGCTCTGCTCATTACCGCCGGAGAGGATCAGTTGCAGCACCGGGATATCGCCGGCCAGGGCGTGATCGCCAGGATCATCCATCGCCGACTGGGAAAACGCAGTGGTGTTGAGAATCAGCGCGACCTCGTGTTCGGCGCACAGCTCACGCAGGGTCTGCAGACACAGCGCATCCTTCAGCGACAGCAGCGCGATGGGCAGTGGGTTCAAGCCCTCGGCCAGCAAACCGCTACACAGCTCGGCGAATACCTGGGTGTTGCCCGCCTGCAGATGCGCCCGATAGAACAGCACCAGCACACAGGGCGCGCCGGCGATCCACTGCGCCCGCCAGCTAGCGGCCGAGGCATCGGCCTGCTGCGGGTGAAACACCGCCACCGGCGGCAAGGGTCGCGGCGGTCGCGCAGACATCGGCAGGTCGAAGAAGCGCGCGCCGATAAAGCGGTACAGCTCACCGGCATTGGCCGCGCCGCCCTCGCGCAGGTAACGCCAGAGCGTATGGCAGCAGTCCGCGTCCACCGTGCTCAGGTCGATCAGGTTGCGGTCTTCGCTCATGTCGCCGGAGAACATCGCCAGGGCGATGCCCTTGCGCCGGCACAGCGCGACCACCTGCTCAGTGCCATAGGGCCAGTAGCTTTCGCCGCCCAGGTGGTCGATGACCACCACTCTGGCGTGTTGCAGCACCTGATCCAGATACAGATCGATGGAGGCGTTCTGCCGCAGGTGCAGCAGGTTGGTCAGGCGCACCGAGGGATAAGCCAGTGCCGCATTGCCGGGCTGCGCCTGCGGGTGGGCGGCGGCCAGCAACGCCAGGGTGGTGTCGGCGGCGCTGAGGATGACGATATCCGCCGGGTCCTGTTCGACCACGGTAATGGTCGCCCCGCTTTCGTCGATATAACCACCGGGCAGCGCCGACAACATGTGCATCGATCAGGCCTCGATCACGGCGGTTTGCAGGGCGCGGGTCAGCAGCTCGGCGTCCAGTTCCTGGCCGATCAACACCAGGTGGGTGCTCGGCGTTTCCTCTGGCTGCCAGCGGCGGTCGAAGTAGCTGTCGAAACGCTGGCCGACGCCATGCACCACCAGACGCATGGGCTTGTCCGCCAGGGCGACGAAGCCCTTGATGCGGAAGATCCGGTGTTGCTCGACCAGCGCCTGCAGACAAGCCAGCAGGCGTTCACGGTCGACCAGCGGCAGCTTGACCACCACCGAATCGAACTGGTCGTGATCGTGCTCATGTTCCTCGTCGTCAGCATGGTCGTGATGGCTTTCGCGCAGGTGGATGCTCTCCTCCGAGGCATGGGACAGGCCGAGAATCAGGTCGAGATCGAGGCAGCCGCGGTCGCTGGCGAGCACCTTGACCTGGGCCGGCAGCTCCTCACGCACCAGGGCGATAACCCGCTCGACGGCGGCGGCATCGACCAGATCGGTCTTGCTCAGCACCACCAGGTCGGCGGCCAGCAACTGGTCCTCGAACAGCTCGTGCAGCGGCGATTCGTGATCCAGGTTGGGGTCGGCGCGGCGCTGCTCGTCGACCGCCTGGGGGTTGGCGGCGAACAGGCCGGCGGCGGTGGCCGGCACATCGACCAGGGTCACCACCGCATCGACAGTGCAGGCGTTCTTGATTTCCGGCCAGTTGAAGGCCTGCACCAGCGGCTTGGGCAGTGCCAGGCCGGAGGTTTCGATAAGGATATGGTCGAGCTCGCTGCGGCGTTCGATCAGCTCGCGCATCACCGGGTAGAACTCCTCCTGCACGGTGCAGCACAGGCAGCCGTTGGACAGTTCATAGAGCTGGCCGGCCGCTTCCTGACCGTCCTCATCGCAGCCGATACCGCAGCCACGGAGGATCTCGCCGTCGATACCCAGCTCGCCGAATTCGTTGACGATCACCGCGATGCGCCGGCCGTTGGCGTTCTGCAGAATGTGCCGCAGCAGCGTGGTCTTACCGCTGCCGAGAAAGCCGGTGACTATGGTGACGGGGATTTTGGCCGACATGGAAATACTCCGATGGTTATGGGTCTGCGCGCTTATTCAAGCGGGGGGATACGCGCAATAAATTTGCCTTTGATGCCGGCCGGCCAGGTGCGGAATGGCACCTGGCCGCTCTCGGACTGCTGGTATTTGCGGCTGTAGTCGAGCAGCGCCTCGGCCGCTTCGCGCTCGGCGACAAAATCGCCGAGCACATAGGCGATCTTGCCGGGGGCTTGCAGCAGTGCGGTGCAATGCCGTTGGCAGGCCATCAGGCAGCGCGTGCGTTTGATCAAGAGCGGCGGCGCGCCGGCGGCGACCTGCTCCTGCAACAGCCCCTCGACCTCGGCGGCGAACAGCTCACCCTGGCGCGCGGCGCTGGGCGCGGTGGCGTCGGAGCCGCAGGTTTCGCAAAGCAGCAGCGTGGTGGTCATAACTGTTCCTGAGATTGTGGAGGTTGCGGGCGGCAGGACCAGGGCAGGACGAAGCGCTGCTCCTGGTGTTCGCCGAGCATCGCCTGGACCTGATAGACCTGCTGCAGGTTCTTCGGCGTCAGCACCTGGCGCGTGGTGCCGCAGTCGACCACCCGGCCCTGATCGAGCAGCAGGATGCGGTCGCAGAAACGGCTGGCCAGGGTCAGGTCGTGCAGCACTACCAAGGCGGCCTTGCCCTGGGCGCATTGCTGGCGCAGCAGCTCCATCACATTCAATTGGTGGAAGGGATCGAGGGCCGCCACCGGCTCGTCCGCCAGCAGCAACGGGCTGCCGACCGCCAGGGCGCGGGCCAGGCGCGCGCGGGCGCGTTCGCCGCCGGACAACTGATCGAAACGCCGCTGCGCCAGTTCGCCCAGACGCATCTGCGCCAAGGCTTGATCGATAGCCGCCTCGTCATCGCCGCGCAGGCGTTGTCCCAGGCCCCAGTTACCCCGGTGCGGCAGGCGGCCGAGGGCGACATAGTCGCGCAGGCGCAGCGGCCAACTGCTCTGGTCGCCCTGGCCCAGGTAGGCGAGGCGCAAGGCGCGCTGGCGCGGCGACAGGCCGCTCAGCAGTTCGCCGTCCAGGCGGATCTCGCCCTGGTAGGGCAGCAGATGGGCCAGGGCTTTGAGCAGGCTGCTCTTGCCGGCACCGTTGGGCCCGATCAGGCCAAGCAGTTCGCCGCCGCGCAGGCTTAGCGACACCCGATCGACCAGACGCCGGCCGTCGATCTCGACGCTGACCTGCTCCAGGTTCAGCATGCCGCCCCCAGCCGTTGACGCAGCACCAGCAGGAGAAAGAACGGCGCGCCTATCATCGCCGTGACCACCCCGAGCATCAGCTCCTGCTCGCCGCTGACCAGGCGCAGCAGGATATCCGCCGCCAGCAGCAACACCGCGCCGCCAAGAGCGCTGCTCAGCAGCAGGCGCGAAGGATGGTAGGCGACCCATTTGCGCAGCAGGTGCGGCACCACCAGGCCGATAAAGCCGATGGCACCGGTCACCGCCACGCTGGCACCGACGCACAGCGCGGTACCGACGATGATCTGCACGCGCAGCCGCGGCAGGTTGACGCCCAGGCTGCTGGCTTCGTCCTCACCGAGGGTCAGCGCATCGAGTTGCGGGCCGCAGGCGAACAGCAGCAACAGGCCGGCGGCGATAAACGGCAGGCACAGGCGGATATCGGCGAAGCTGCGGTCGCTCAGTGAGCCCATCAGCCACAGCACGATGTCCTGCACATCGGTGGGATTGGGCGCGAGGTTGATCGCCAGCGAGGTCAGCGCCGCGGTCAGCGACGACAGGGCGACGCCGGAAAGAATCAGGGTCAGGTTGCTCGCGCTGCGCCGGGCAATCGCATAGAGCACCAGGGTGGTCAGGGCCGCGCAGCCCATCGCCGACAGCGGCACCAGCCAGGCGCTCAGGCTGCTCAGGCCGTAATACAGGCAGAGCACCGCGCCCAGGCTGGCGCTGGAACTGACCCCGAGCAGCCCAGGTTCGGCCAGCGGATTGCGCAACAAGCCTTGCAGCGCCGCGCCGGCCGCGCCGAGGGACATGCCGACGAGGATCGCCAGCAGCACTCGTGGCAGGCGGATTTCATTGACGATGACCTGCTGCTGCACCCGCACATCGGCCAGGTCCGCGCCGGCCGCCGCCGAGGACAGCAGGGCGCGGCCGATATCGCCGATGGCCAGCGGCACCGAGCCAATGCTCAGCGACAGCAGCAACAGCGTCAGCAAGGCCAGCATCAGCAGCGAATTGAGCGGGCCGGGAATAAGGCGGCTCATGGCTGCGCCCCGCTGGCCAGGCTCAGGGCATCCAACTGCGCGGCCAGTTGTTCGGCGGCATGGATCAACTGCCAGTCGCTGCAGCCCCAGCGGTTGCCGCTGATGCTCAGCACCGGGCGCGTGGCCATCAGTTGCTGCAGGCGCTGATGGCGCGAGTAGGCGGATTTGGCGTAACCGTTGTCGATCAGCATGTCGGCGCTGACGAACACGTCCGGCGGGCTGTCGACCAGGTCTTCGAGGGCGTAACGGCTCCAGCCGGAGCGGCCGAGACTGGCCAGGTGATTGCGCAGGCCCACAGCCTGGAACACCGTATCAACATAGGTGTTGGCCCCGGCGCTGCCGCCGTTGGCGCGCAGATAGAGGGCGCTGAGCGACCGCGGGCGCTGCTGCAAACGTGCCAGACGCGCCTGCACATCGGCGACCAGTGCGCTGCCCGCGGCCTCGCGGCCGATCTGCCCGGCGACCCAGGTGGTGCTGTCGAATATCTGCGGCCAGGTAGTCGGGTAAGGCACCACCACCGTTCTGATGCCATGGCGGCTCAACAGCGCGGTCTGGTTATGCGCCTGCCAGCGCCGCGAGGCGAGGACGATATCCGGGTGCAAGGCGATGATCTCTTCCGCCGTGGCGTCGTTCGCCGGGAATTCCCGGGCCCGTTCGGCCATCGACGAAACCCGCGGGTCCTGGCTCTTGCGCGACACCGAAAGCAGCTGCGCGGGCGCGGCGAGGCTCAACGCCAGCATATCGGCGCAGAGATTGGTCGAGACCAGGGTCGGCAACGCCGAGGCCCCGGCCAGTGGGGCGCACAGCATCGACAGCAGCAGAGCGCAGGCGCGGCGCATCAGAAGTCGATACCTGCCTGGGCTTTGACGCCGGCGTTGTAGGCGTGCTTGACGTCGCGGATCTCGCTGACCGTATCGGCCAGTTCGATCAGTTCGGGCTTGGCCGCGCGACCAGTGACGATCACGCTCTGGCCGGCCGGCCGGGCGCGAATCGCCTCGATCACCATGGCCGCATCCAGGTAGTTGTACTTGAGCATGTAGGTCAGCTCGTCGAGCAGCACCAGGTTCAGGCTGGGGTCGGCGAGCATGCGTGCGGCGTGCACCCAGGCCTCGTCCGCGGCCGCCTTGTCGGCGTCCCAATTCTGCGTGTCCCAGGTAAAACCGGTGGCCATCGCGTGATAAGCGACTTGCACGGCATTCTGGCGCAGGTAGGTGACCTCGCCGGAGGCCTGGGTGCCCTTGATAAATTGCACCACGCCGACCTGATGGCCGTAGCCCAGGGCGCGGTACAGGGTGCCGAAGGCCGAGGTGGTCTTGCCCTTGCCGTTGCCGGTGATCAGCACGACTATGCCGCGCTCTTCCTGGGCCCTTTCGATACCCGCATCGACCACGGCTTTCTTGCGTTGCATGCGCTCGGCATGGCGCTGTTTTTTCTCATCATCGATCATGAGTCACACTCCCGCCCGGGCCGAACACGGCCATGGCAAATTCCTCGCGCAAGCGCGACGCTTTAGTGCAACCACGGGAGCAGGCGCGACGCACAGGCATCGAACCCTTGATGACGACTACTGAGGGAAACCGCCCGAAACGCGGGCGTGCAACAGCACCGGCAACCACCCACACCCCGGGGTACGCACCTTGTTTCGATCAGGCCGGTCTTCTGGCTCACCTTCATTCGAAGTCCGCGCCTTCCCGGGCGGTGGCCCAGTGGCGTGTGGCGGCTTCGTCAGGTTTACAGCAGCGGGGGCTGCGCCGGAATGCTCGAGGAATTACCTCAGAGGTCACCGGACTTCCCGTTTCAGCCCGTGGCGCGATTGCGCACGGGGCACC
>Ga0209343_10003401_pt1 | contig 20056 bp, 19 predicted proteins | sample RifCSPlowO2_02_FD_184026 | JGI IMG/M metagenome (GOLD analysis project Ga0209343, IMG submission 184026) | Groundwater microbial communities from Rifle, Colorado - Rifle CSP2_plank lowO2_0.2 (SPAdes) (version 2) | ecosystem: Environmental > Aquatic > Deep subsurface > Groundwater | place... | reverse complement strand
TATGTATTACATTTTCATTGAAACCCAACTGCATAATTCTAAACTCCTGTGTTAAATTTTCTAACACACTATTCTGATTTATGCAAGCCCTGTTAGAGAAAGCCTCTGCTCTAATGTGGCATCATAAGGGCAAGCCGGATTCATGAGAATCTCTAACAGGCAAGCCCAGTTAGAAGCAGTTCTTTTACACTGATGTAACTACAGGGAGTCAGGGTCCATAAGCACTATCATATTCTGCGAACGGTTTTGCTGTTGATATCTGGAAGCGTAAAATCAGGGGTCCTGTTATTAAGTCATGGCCTTGACATTTAACTGCCCATCGGCAGATAAACTATAAAACAGCTTCCTTTATCGCCCTCGCTTTTAACCTCAACCCTTCCGCCGTGTGCCTTGACAATTGCCTGCACAATGGAAAGCCCAAGGCCGCTGCCTGCTGTCATGTTACGGCTTGCGTCCAGCCTGTAGAACCTGTCAAATATCCTTTCCTTCTCATTATCAGGTATGCCCATACCTGTATCAGCCACTTCCACGATAGCCTCCCCACCCCATTTGCTCACCTCAATATCAACCCTGCCGTTCGGTTTATTATATTTCACTGCATTATCCAGAATATTTGTGAATACCTCTATCAGTCTCTCCCTGTCTGCTTTTATATTCATGCTGCTGCCATTCAGTTTTATTGTTATTTGTCGGCTTAATGCAAAGGGTTCGATGAGTCTTACCACATCCTGCATAATATCCATTAAATCCACATCCGAGAGTTTCAATAGGAATGTGCTGCCCTCCAGTCTTGATACCTCCAATATGCGGTTGATAATGTCTGTTATCCTGTTTGCCATACCGGCAATGGTGCGCAGTGTGTCTTCATATTCCTTTGCACCCCTTTCCCTTCCAAGCGTCACATCGCACGAGGTTTTTATAACTGCCGTAGGTATTCTGAGTTCATGGGAGGCATCAGAGAGGAACAGTCCCTGCCTGTTAAAAGACTCTTCCAGCCTGCCGAGCATTGTGTTGAAGCTATCCACGAGCGGCATGAGTTCGCTGTCCATATTCTGCTGTTCAAGCCTTTCATTGAGGTTCTTAGCAGTAATCCGGCCCACCTTTTTTGACAATATCTTCAATCTCCTGAGAGACAGGTCTGTTATAATCAGGATGCCTATCCATGAAAAAATGAAGGTTAGTGGAAAAACAATCAGTATTGTATTTCTAAAGGAATCGAGAAGTTGATAATGTTCCTGCAATGTATCCGCTGCCTGAATTGTGATTGTATCGCTTGGCACCTTGAAAGACTGGCTCATCAGGCGGAGCAGGCCCTTTTCCGGCCCTGTAATGGTTTTAATACGTGGAGTCTGGGACAAATTATTTTCAAGAGGAAGATAGGCGTTTGCGATAGAAAGAGAAGGTGAGCGGGCTATTACCTTGCCGCTTGACGAAACTATCTGATAATAATGCCCTGAAAGGGAAACAGCATATTCGCCAACCGCTGCCTTGGACAGCTCCACAACCTCCATCTCAAGATGGCCGTGCTCCTCTTCCTCTCTTAACCAGCTTGCCAGAAGCTGGATTTCAGTTTCAATATGCCTGTCAACCGAGCCTATTACAATCTCCCTCAGCTCATAATATAAAAAGATGCCGAGCCCTGTAAAAATAACAGAGGATACCGAGAGAAACCAGAAGATAAGCCTGTATTTTATGGATTTAATGGCAGACATTCAACCGCTACTCCTCTTTAAGCATATAACCTGCGCCTCTAACCGTATGTATCAGTTTCCTCCTGAAACCCTTGTCAATCTTGTTGCGCAGGTAATTGATGTATACATCAACAACATTAGAATCAAGGTCAAACTCCTCGTCGTATATATGCTCTGTAATCTCTGTCCTGCTTATTACATTGCCCTTGCGGTAGGCAAGATATTCCAGTATTACATACTCCCTTGCAGACAATGGAATAATCCTGTTGCCCCTTTTTACTTCATGGCTTGCAGTGTTTATCTCAAGGTCTGCGATACGTATGACAGCCTCCTTCACCTCAGCCTTCCTGCGCAAAAGAGACCTTATCCTCGCAAGGAGCTCGCCGAAGTCAAAGGGTTTTGCAAGATAGTCATCCGCTCCGGCATCAAGCCCTTTTATTTTATCCGATATTGTATCTTTGGCTGTAAGTAGTATGACAGGGGTTTGTACCCCCTTTTTCCTGACCCTGTTCAGGACAGTAAGGCCGTCCATTTTCGGCAACATGATATCAAGCACAGCCGCATCCGCAGGAATGTTCTCTAACATATAAAGTCCTTCCTCGCCGTCATATGCCGTATCTACGCTGTAGCCCGCTTCTTCAAGGCCTTTTTTAAGTATCTGTGCAAGTTGCCTCTCGTCTTCAATAAGGATAATCCGCATAGGCAGCCCTCCTTTTCAGGATATCCTGCTGCCTAATATACCTTATATCTTTTCTTTTGGAAAATACTTTTTCCCGTGGATCATGGATGAAAATAGCCCTGCCTTTTCCACTATCTCATGGAGGATAAGGCCGCCAAGGTGGAGACAAATAAAGAATATAATAAATAGAAATCCGAATTCATGCATCTCTTCAGCAAAATCCTCAAGGGTCTCCTTTATACCTGCGCCAAGTCCGCCAACCATTGCAGAGGCAGGCAATAGGTCAAATTCAAGGCCTGCCAATAAAATACCGGAAATAGCCTCGCTTATAAGCACAAGAAAAAGTGGCACATAAAGCAGTGATGCCATCGGGTTATGGCCTATTGCAACTGGGGGCTTTTCTTTAAAACCGCTGAGATAAAAGCGCATATTGCTCCATATACCTTGCCACTGCTCTTTTTTATACGGAATGATATCAGACCATCTTGCATACTTGTTGCCTATAAATCCCCATAAAATCCGCATACCCAGGGTAAATACAAAAATATATCCAAGGTATGCATGAATCTCTTTAACCGATTTTCTTGCTGACTTATCAATCCCAAGTGCCTCCATGCCTTCAGCGCTCAGGGCAAGGAGGGCCAATGTTAAAACCAGCAGGGCATTAATCCAGTGCAACACCCGTGTCTGCCAGTCCCATGAATCTATCAGTGCATACTCCAGATGGTTTTCTTTATTCTCCATTTTATTGTCACCTCCTTGCAGATGATACCTGATTCCTATTGTATTTAATGGAAGATTAAAGGGGGATTAAAAGGTATAATGACAATAATATTGCATAAAGCCGGCTGTTATAGTAAACCCCGTTAGAAAGGAGGGCTTTATAGCCTGCGCTTTATTTTAAAGCAGTTCTGAGTTATGATTTCTATAGTGTGTAGGTTGAGGCCTTCTAACGGGGTAAGTGCTTCATTATATTTATGAGAGCGGACACTGATAAAGAAAAACATCTACACCTGTCACTGCTTATAAGCCTCGCAGTCATATTTGCATGGTCTCTGATAAATCCCAGGGACATCTTGATATGGCTTCTGGAGGTTTTTCCTGTCATTATAGGACTTATAATCCTTACCTCAACTTACCGCAGGTTTAAATTCACTCCCCTTGCCTATATATTAATGTGGGTCCATGCCATTATCCTCATCATTGGCGGCCACTATACCTATTCTGAGATGCCTCTATTTAACTGGATAAGAGACACCTTTGAACTCTCGCGTAATCACTATGACAGGGTCGGACACATTGCCCAGGGAGTTGCCCCTGCAATAATAGCAAGGGAGCTATTATTGAGGCTTTCTCCCCTTGGAAATGGCAAATGGCTCTTTTTTATAGTTACAAGCATAAGCCTGGCCATAAGCGCCTTTTATGAATTCATTGAATGGTGGGTTGCGATCATATCAGATACTGCTGCCGAGGCATTTCTTGCACTGCAGGGTGATATATGGGATACACAGTGGGATATGTTCCTCGCATTTTCAGGGGCAATCGTATCACAGCTTATCTTTAGAAGGCTGCACGACAGGCAGGTGGGGAAGAAGCAATCTGACTCCTCGCGGAGCCTGTCCTGAGCGGAACAATGAGATTTTTCCATTTTGTTTCACTCAGGGTCAGAATGACAATAAGCGAAGGACTCGGAATAACAGGTTTAGGGGTATTTTCAGATGAAAGGGCAACCTTCTACGGGAAATCCGGTAATTGCCACGCTTAAAAGGCGGGGCTTTAAAGTGCTGACATATAATCCCAAGGACTACCTTATATTTCCGCCCGGGTGGGACATTGCCTTTGAAGACGCCCTTTACGAGATACTTAAAAAATACTCATTCAGGATATTCATAAGGGATGTGATAAAAAATAGAAAATCCTTTAGGGTGGATGACCTTTTAAAGTATTCTACAAAACAGTGGGTTGAAAAATATATTGATTTTCTGTTGAAAAGGGGAATTGTTGAGGAAATCGGAGAGGCAAGATTCAGGCTCAAGTCTCCTGCTGTATTCAGCTTTGGAGACACCCTTGAGTGGTTTGTGGCAAAGGTCTTTGAAAAGGAATTTACCTCTCCGGCGCTCTGGGGCATGAGGCTGAGCGGAGCAAGGGCAGGAGGAGACTATGATGTCATAGCGTTTGTTGAGGAAAATCTCGTGTATGTGGAGGTAAAATCCTCCCCTCCAAAAAATGTTGAAGAAGTGGAAATTGCTGCCTTTCTCAAAAGGGTGGAGGAACTCAGACCCAAAATGGCCATATTCATTGAAGACACGAAATTAAGGATGAAGGACAAGATAGTCCCATTTTTTGAAGGTTTATTGAAGAAAAAGGGGCTTAAGGTGAAAAGGCTGAAGAATGAAATATTTTCTGTGGAGGACAAGGTCTTTATAACCAACAGCGCTCCGGACATCGTAAATAACCTCGGATTCTGCATCCGGCAGTATCTCCAGCCAAAAGAATTCTGGTGATTAAATTCTTTGATATTCCCCCGGGACAATATTTGCCATTGTAAGAGGCGAGGCCGTCTCTCCTGTTGCCACATACATCTCTACCCTGGACACCATCCCCGGCATCCACTTCTCAGGGGTGTCGTCTACACAAATATCCGGCTTAAATGGAAGAGGTCCATTCTTGGAATACACCTCTCCGGCAATTCCTGCGTCATTTAGAAGTTTTGTGTAATATTCAGGCCGGCCGTTTGTCCAGAAATATACCATATTTCCGGTCTTGCGCAGTTCCTCAATGAGGTCTTTTATTCCCGGCCTCAGAGACCTGTCCAGGGCGCCCAAAACCGTTCCCATCAGGTCAAACATTATGCGCATAACAAACCTCCTTTTTGCATGATGTTATCTTGATATTGCAGGGCTATCATATAAAAATGAAGATTAAAGAAAGATTAGAAGGGTGCATCTGCGATTTCGTGATATAAGTATCGTTGGAAGGTCAGCTTGCCATTAAATGAGATTCTTGCAAGATTAAACCGCGTTGTTGACATCAGACGGGGATTTAGTAGAATTATTGCGTGCTATATAAAACCATCTTTCTAAAATACATCTTCATCCCCCTGTGGTTCGGGTTGCTGGTCTTCCCGTTTATGGGCATAAAGGGGGGTGTTTTGCTGGCCATTGCCATATTTGCAGGCGGAATGATATTCCTCGGCCTTGCAAGGATTGAGGCCATAGGCCGCATTAAGAATGTATTGGCCGGGATTTCCATACCAGGATTGCTGCCCGGGAAGAAGGGCGCGCCGGTTAAAAACCGCAATATCATTTTTGCCAATATAAGTATTATCATATTCCTAATCATCCTCCCAATTTTCCTGAATAACTATTACATGGATGTCCTGACCCTGGCAGGGCTTTATGCTGTGCTGGCAATGGGTTTAAATATATCAGTGGGCCTGGCAGGGCTTTTAGACCTTGGCTACATTGCCTTTTATGCCATAGGCGCATACACCTATGCCCTGCTTTCAACAAAGCTCGGCATTTCCTTCTGGCTTGCTTTACCAGTAGGCGGCCTTTTTGCAGCAGGTATAGGCTTTATTCTTGGCATCATCACATTGAGACTGCGGGGTGACTATCTTGCCATTGTAACGCTTGGCTTCATCCATATAGTGCATCTTGTCCTGAATAACTGGGACAGCCTCACCGGGGGACCTAACGGCATACTTGGCATAGCAAGGCCGTCCATCGCATCTTTTAAATTCACACAACCTATACACTTTTATTACCTCATACTTGCAATAGCAGTCCTCACAGCCGCTGTGATAAACCGTCTGAACAATTCAAGGATAGGCAGGGCATGGATTGCCATGAGGGAGGATGAGGTTGCAGCAGAGGCAATGGGGATTGACACCACAAGGATGAAGTGCCTTGCCTTTTCCCTTGGCGCATTCTGGGCAGGCCTTGCAGGCGTATTCTTTGCCGGGAAATTTGCCTTTGTGTCGCCGGAGAGCTTTACATTCTTTGAATCAGTCCTTGTACTGGCAATGGTTGTGCTTGGAGGCATGGGGAGCATACCCGGCGCAATCTTTGGGGCAATGATAATCATTATACTCCCTGAGGTCTTGAGGGGCTTTGCCGCATACAGGATGCTCATATTTGGCGCCAGCCTTGTTGCCATGATGGTGTTCAGGCCGCAGGGTCTCATAGGAAGCCCGCGGCGCAAGGTGGAGTTGCATCCTGAAGATGAAAAGATTTATCTCCAGGAAATGGAATCATTATATGAGGTAGAAAAGAGATGAAGGCAGCATTTCTTCAGACTGCGCCTGCCTTTGGCAGGATTGAGGCCAATGTGGAGAGGGTTGTTGAGAGGCTCTGTTCTTTAAATGCTGAACTGGTCGTTTTGCCTGAGCTTTTCAATACAGGCTACCAGTTTAAATCCAGAGAAGAAGCGTTTTCTCTGGCAGAAGATGCGCCTGGAGGATATACTTGCAAAAGACTAATGGAAACAGCCAAGAAGAAAAAATTATTCATCGTTGCCGGTATTGCTGAAAGATACAAGGGTAAATTTTATAATTCCTCTGTCCTTATTGGGCCAAAGGGCTTTATCGGCGTTTACAGAAAGGCGCATCTGTTTTGGAATGAAAAAAAGTTTTTCGCCCCCGGCAATATGCCTTTCAAAGTTTACAATATCGGGCCGGCAAGAGTCGGTATGATGATATGCTTTGACTGGCTTTTTCCGGAAGCTGCGAGGACGCTTGCCTTAAAAGGCGCTGACATCATCTGCCACCCGTCAAATCTTGTCCTGCCCTTTTGCCCTGAGGCGATGATAACAAGATGCCTTGAGAACAGGGTCTTTGCCATAACAGCAAACAGGGTTGGAATAGAGGAAAGGATAAAGGGGGAGAGGCTTAAGTTTATTGGAAAGAGCGAAATTGTGACACCCAGCGGTAAGATACTATATCGCGCTTCCGGCAATAAAGAAGAAATAGGAATTGTTGATATAAACCCCAAAGAGGCAAGGAATAAGAGGATAACCCAGCTTAATGATATTTTTAAGGACAGGAGGGAAAAATTATATAAACTCTTATGAAAGATTACTGGAGACTGTTACAATCGCCTGCCTCCTGATTTTTCCACAATATAATAAGTTCCGGCAAGAAACCAGCCAAAAATAGACATTGATTTTTGGGTAAACTGGTAAGTTGGCTGCCAGACAAGGCAGAGGCCATTTTTGCGACGAGCCGTATGTTCATCAATACGGTGAGGAGAAAAAATGCGCCGATAACGAAGTATGGCAGCCAAATCACCAGTTTGTAAAATAGCGAGGTCTTCAATCGCTATTTTTGGGAAACCAGCCATTTATTGACTAATCCCGTTTACTCCTATAAAATTAACCAATGATTTCCAAAAGAATCAGAACACTTCTCTGGAAGGTGTATCTCCTCAAGGATGCCATCCTTAAAAAAAAGGTCTATACAGAATTAAGCAACCTTACAAAAACCCTGGAAGAGGATGTATTCCGCAGGCTGCTGGAAAAGGGGGCTCTTGAGGTGTCAATTGATGTAACCGGCCCAGGGCTGAGAATCAGCCCCTCTGACTCTTTTATTCCCGTTTCTGAGGATGCGGCAGGGTTCTTTAAGAATCTTGGCGTATCAAGGATAGAAGCTGACACCTGCCTTGAATCCAACCAGATGATGGACATATTCAAAGATATCTATGCCATGAAACCCTCATCCATTGCAGCAGAGGGTTATAATGCATACTGCGCTATAACAAGGTTTTTTCCTGAAACCGGCCTATTATCAATTAAATACCATTACTGCGAGCTGGATTATTCAAAGGCTGTAAGGGGTATCAAGGAGGCAAGCGGCTATAGAGACCACAGGGTATTTTTTGAAAAGGCTGCGCGCTACGGGATACTGACCGGTATTGCGGTTGTGGCAGCAGGGCTGACATTCCCTTATCTACCCCGACAGTTGTCCGTAATCTTATCCATCATGGCTGGTATTGGGGCAGGGATAATCGTATTTATAGCCATGCAGGTGCTGGGCTCACTGGAATATGACAAGGAATACCTTGAGAAGAGATTAAAGGAGAGAGAATGAATGGCTGGACCGGAAGCCATTTATCCAAAAATATTCTTAAACTCGCTTACCCTGTATTCCTTGGCACCCTATCCCAGACCATCTTCTACGTTGTTGATACTGCCATGCTTGGCAGGATAGGGGTAGAGGCCCTTGCAGCAGCAGGCCTGGCCTGGTTTGTTGTCTGGGTATTCGGGAGCAGCCTCATGGCCATAGAAGTCGGAACCCAGAGCCTTGTTGCACGGCTGTTCGGTGAAGGGGACTGGGAGGGCTGCAACGGACTTCTTGACAATACCCTCATCTTTGCACTGTTCTCCGGGCTTTTATTTTCCATTGCAGGGTATCTCCTCGCCCCCCTTGTATTCCCCTATTTCTCTGAAGATGAAAAGGTGGTTAAATACGGGATTGATTACATGAAGTACAGCTCCTTGTCTGTCTTTTTTTTCCTTTTAATAGCATCCTTCAGGGGTTTCTTTGACGGCCTCGGGCAGACAAATATCTTTATGAGGGTTGCCATAGTCATGAATATCGCAAATATTTTTTTTGACTATGTCCTCATCTTCGGTAAATTCGGCCTCCCCAGACTTGAAGTAGAGGGCGCTGCCATTGCATCACTTGTTTCTTCTGCAATAGGCGCAGGATATTTCTTCGCCATCAGCCCGGAAAACAGATTTGTCAAGCAATACAGATTTCTGAGCAGCTATAAATTTGCCCCTGCCCTTTTAAAATCCATCCTGAAGATTGCCTTCCCTGCCATGGTAAGGGTATTTTTCATAATGGCCGGGCTCACGCTTTTTCTCTGGATAATAGGCCGCATAGGCAGCATAGAACTGGCGGTAAGCAACATACTCATGACCCTTTCTTCTTTTACATTCTTTGTAGGCTACGGCTTTGCTGTTGCCGCAGCCATAATGGTCAGCCAGAACCTCGGCAAGGGCAATGCAACGCTTGCAGAAAACTATGGGTGGGCGGCGATGAGGCTCGGGCTTATATGCATGGGTTTCCTGGGGGTTATATTTATACTGTTCCCTGAGGCTATTCTGAGGGTCTTCACTGACCAGGATGCGGTTATAGAGGCAGGGAAAAATATCCTTATGATATTCGGCATAATACAGTTTTTTGATGCTGTGAGCCTTATACTTTCCCATGTGCTGCAGGGCGCGGGATATACGCAGTGGGTTATGAAGGTTGAAGGGGTGGTGGTATGGTTATTATTTCTGCCGTCAACCTATATTCTAAGCACTATTTTTGGTTTTGGCCTTTACGGTGCATGGATGAGCATGCTGGGATACAGCATTATATTCGGAACAGCGATGCTGTGGAAGTTTAAAACAGGAAAATGGAAAGAGAGTGAAATATAAAATATACAGAGCGACATAAATAGTGTTCAGTGGACAATTGGAGCACTCTGTAATAAAATAAGGCAATCATACTCCATTGTGATTAAAAACAGGAGGTCTTATGGAGATTGTTGTTATGGAAGGGAGTCTTCTTGAGGCAGAGGCAGATGCCATCGTGAATGCGGCAAACAGCCTTGGTCTCATGGGCAACGGCATAGCAGGGGTTATAAAAAAGGCGGCAGGGGATGCGGTTGAAGAGGAGGCAAAAAAGCTCGCCCCCATACCTGTCGGCAAGGCTGTGCTTACTACAGCAGGGAATCTTAAATTCAAGGCTATTATTCATGCGCCCACAATGGAGATACCAGGCATCCGTATTCCGCTTGTAACTGTCGGCAAGGCAACAAAGGCAGCCCTCAGGCTGGCAGATGAAAAGGGGTTTTCTGTAATAGCCTTTCCTGGTATGGGTACGGGGGTGGGCGGGGTAAAGAAAGAGGTTGCTGCAAACGCCATGATTGAGACAATAGCTGACTTTAATGCACAGAATTTGAAGAAAATTATACTATCTGATATTGATAAGGGGCTTGTAGAGGAATGGAAAAAGGTGATGGCAAATAGAAAATAACTCCCAATTTTCAAATAAAATAAAAAGGCAATATTAATGGCAGGAAGGCCTAAAATAAGGGTAGAAAGAGACTCCTTGGGTGAAAGATATGTGCCCCGGGATGGCTATTACGGCATTCAGACACTGCGGGCATTGGAAAATTTCCCTATAAGCGGCATACTCCCGAAAAGGGAATTTATAATTGCTACTGCAATGGTAAAGAAGGCTGCTGCTATAGCCAATATGGCAACAGGCAGTCTTGCCAGGAAGACTGGAAGGGCTATTGTAAAGGCTGCGGATGAGATTATTGGCGGCAGGCTTCACAGGGAGTTTGCTGTTGATGTGTATCAGGCAGGCGCAGGCACATCACATAACATGAATGCCAATGAGGTCATTGCCAACAGGGCAATAGAGCTGCTTGGCGGCAAAAAGGGCAATTATAGGCTTGTCCATCCCAATGACCATGTGAACATGTCCCAGTCCACCAATGATACAGTGCCCACCAGCATGAGGATTGCTGCGCTGTTTATCACAAGAGGCTTGATATCTGAATTAAGAGAATTGGAAAAGGCGCTTTCAGTCAAGGCAAGGGAGTTTGACAGCATCATCAAATCAGGAAGGACACACCTTCAGGATGCTGTGCCAATAAGGCTTGGCCAGGAATTCCGCTCTTATGCCACGGCGCTCTCAAAGGCAATAAAGAGGATTGAAAGTGCTGCAAAAGTATTAAAAGAACTTGGTATCGGCGCAACAGCCGCAGGCACAGGCATAAACACCCATCCTGATTACAGGAAGAATGTCATAAAGACGCTGAAGGATATTACAGGCATAAAGGATTTGAGGCCTGCTGAGGATATGCTTGAGGCAATAAACAGCATGGCTGACTTTGCAAACCTTTCTGCGGCATTAAGGGGGCTTGCGCTGGAACTTATAAGGATTGCCAATGACTTAAGGCTTTTAAGCTCAGGCCCAAGGACAGGCATTGCAGAGATTATGCTTCCCCCTGTCCAGCCGGGTTCTTCCATCATGCCTGGAAAGGTAAACCCTGTGATGGCAGAGATGCTGAATATGGTTTCATTTCAGGTTTTGGGCAATGACCTTGCAATTGCAATGGCAGTCCAGGCAGGCCAACTGGAGCTTAATGTGATGATGCCGATAATAAATCATAATCTTTTCCACTCTCTTGAGATACTTAAAAATGCTGTAAAGGTTTTTACTGAGAGATGCGTAAAAGGGATAAAGGCAGACCGGGAAAGGTGCAAGGAAATGGCAGAGAAGAGTATCGGCCTTGCAACTGTCCTTAATCCATCCATAGGCTATGAGCTTGCAGCCAAAGTGGCAAAAGAGGCTGTTGCAACAGGCAAAACTATAAGAGAGGCAGCGTTGGAAAAGGGTATATTGTCCCGGAAAGAGATTGACAGGGTTCTTGCCGCAATGGCTATGACAAGGCCGGGGGTTATTAAAAAGATATGACCAAACATTATAACTCCCTTTCTGATTTTCTGAAGAATAAATTCGGATGCAAGGTATTCAAGGTTTCTCTGAATGCCGGTTTTACATGTCCAAACAGGGACGGCACAAAGGGGACAGGAGGGTGCATATACTGCAAACCGGAAAGCCTGTTGCCTTTGGATTACAACCCTGGAATTGGCATCAAGGAGCAGCTCCATCATGGTATTGAATATATAAGGAAAAGGCATAAGGCAGAAAAATTTATCTCATATTTTCAGATAAACACGAACACATTTGCACCTGTCTCAGAATTGGAGAGAATTTATAGACAGGGCATAGACCATCCTGATGTTGTAGGCATGGCAGTTTCAACAAGACCAGATTGTGTTGATAATAGGATTTTAGACCTCCTGAAAAGATTATCAAAGGAAAAATTCCTCTGGCTTGAACTCGGTCTTCAGTCATCTCACAACAAAACCCTAAAGCTCATCAATAGATGCCATACAGCCGAAGATTTTACTGACGCTGTAAAAAGGGCAAAACAAAGGGATATGCCTGTCTGTGCGCATATAATCCTCGGCCTTCCTGAAGAGACAAAAGGGGATATGCTTGCCACATCCTCCTTCTTAGCAGGACTTGGAATCTGGGGCATTAAACTGCATCACATCCACATACACAAAGGCACAAAACTTGAGGAGATGTATAAAAGCGGTGAATTCAACATCCTCGGTCTTGATGAATATGCTGATATGGCGGTAGAATTTTTAGAAAGGCTTCCTGAAGATGTCGTGATACACAGGCTGTGCGGAGATACCTCAAGAAGGTTTCTTATTGCGCCTGACTGGAGCGTAAATAAATTTGTGATACTGGAGAGGATTCACAGGCTTTTGGAAGAGAGGAATGCATTTCAGGGAGCGAAAATAGAAAAATACAACTATACCCCTCACCCTTCCCTCTCCCCTATGGGTAGAGGATTAAGGTGAGGGGGAAAAACTTATGCCGACAACAGAGGAAATAAAGCAGGAAGATAAAAATTTGAGGTATTTAAAGCGGGTGATTGACCTTAATATGGCTGTTATTGCACAGACCCGAATGCCGATTGAAGAAGCCCATAAGATAGTTGCGTCAGTAAAAGAATTTGCTGTACGGCTCTTCCCTGAAAAGGGAGATGTCTTTGATATGCTCTATGGGGCAAGGTTTAAGAGGCTGATAAACGAGAAATACGGGCTGCATTAAAAATTGGGGACGGCTTGCCGTCCCCAATTTATTTTATCGCTCTTTTAATTATTTGTTAATCGCCGTCAGTTCAACCTCAAATATCAACGTGCTGTTTGGTCCGATTTGAGGTCCGGCGCCTTGTTCTCCATAAGCAAGGTTGGCTGGAACAAACAGATGCCATTTTGCACCAACCTTCATCATCTGCATGGCCTCTGTCCAGCCAGGGATGACACTATTCACAGGAAATGTAGCAGGCTCTTCGCGTTTATAAGAACTGTCAAACTCTGTCCCGTTGATCAATGTGCCCCGGTAATTCACTGTCACAGTATCCGCCATCTTGGGTGTCGGGCCATTGCCATCTTTGATAACCTTATACTGTAAACCGCTCGGCGTGGTCTTTACCCCTTCTTTTTTCTTATTATCAGCAAGGAAGGCCTCACCTTCTTTCCTGTTCTTTTCGGCAACCACTTTCATCCGCTCAGCCTGTTTTGCCATCATATCCTTCTGAAGGGCCGTGATTGTTTCTTTAATCTCTTTCTCGGTCATCAATAGCTTGCCGCCTGAAAGCGCATCCTTTATACCTTTGGCAATCAAATCTACATCAACATCCATTGACTGGTTTTTGAAGTTATTGCCAATCTGGGTACCGATGCTATAGCTCACCTTATCCTTCTCGTTTTTCAACGCTGTCTTGTCGCCTGCATCTGCATGGCCTGCTATAAGCATTATGCTTAATATTGCCGTAAGTAGTGTTTTCATCTCATCTCCTTTTGTAGTTGTAATTGCCGTGCCGCATTTAAGCACATAACCAAACCAAAATCAAACTCAAATACTCTACCCCGCTTTTATCCGCCATACCATCCCTTTGGGTGTATCTTCCAGAATAATCCCCTTGTTGTCCAGTTTGTTTCTTATATCATCTGCTGTTTTGAAGTCTTTTCTATTCCTCGCCTCTTTCCTCTTTTCAATAAGGGTGTCTATATCAGACGGTTTAAGGCCTATCTTCTGCAGGAATTTCTGTTTTCTGTCCTCAAGGTATTCCCTGGCATTGCGCTCAAACACCCCCAGCACTCTGCCTGCCTTTTTCAGGTTCTCCCTTGCAAGCGCAACTATCGGGATTGAGTTCTGCGACCTTATGCAGTTCTTGTCATCCATGAACCTATTCAACACCCTGATGGTTTCAAAGATGCTGCCTATTGCCTGTGCAGCATTGAAATCATCGTCCATGGCCTCTTCAAAATTGTTTATAAGATTTGATACTTTTTCATAGGTTTCTTTTTCAATCTCAATTTTTAGCTCTTTTATCTGCCCCTTGTCCCCTGTCCCTTGCCCCTTGTAGTTATCCATCCTCTCCATGGTGGAATAGAACCTGTCCGCTGCTGCTTCACTGTCAATAACCGCCTGTTCAGAATAATCTATGGGGTTTCTGTAATGGCTTGAAAGGAGGAACAGCCTCAGCGCCTCGGGATGATATTTTCCCAGCATATCCTTTATCGTGAGGATGTTGCCCACGGACTTGCTCATCTTTTCTTTTTCAATATTCACAAACCCGTTGTGAAGCCAGTATCTCACAAATGGTTTGCCGGTTGCGGCCTCAGACTGGGCTATCTCGTTTTCATGGTGGGGGAAAATGAGGTCCTTTCCGCCTCCATGAATATCCAGTGTCTCGCCCAAAAACTTCTGGCTCATGGCAGAACATTCTATATGCCAGCCGGGCCTGCCTTTGCCCCAGGGACTGTCCCACCACGGCTCGCCAGGCTTGCTTGCCTTCCATAGGGCAAAATCCAGAGGGTCGCCTTTCCTTTCGTCCACCTCAACCCTCGCCCCTGCCTCAAGCTCTTCTATATCCTTGCCTGACAGCTTTCCATAGCCGTTAAATTTCCTTACGGAATAATAGACATCGCCGCCAATCACATACCCAAAGCCTTTATCAATAAGCCTCTGTATAGTCCTGATAATCTCGGCTATTGTCTCCGTTGCCTTCGGGCGGTGGGTTGGAAGCTCCACGCCGAGGGCGGCCATGTCTTCGTCAAAGGCCTTAATATACCTCTCTGAAATTTCATTCCAGGCTACACCGTCCTTGTTTGCCCTGTTTATTATCTTGTCGTCAATGTCAGTATAGTTCCTGGTATAATTTACATGATACCCCTTATACTTGAGGTAGCGGTACAGGATATCAAAGGTCACTGCGCTCCTGGCATGGCCTATGTGGCTCAGGTCATAAACAGTGGGACCGCACACATACATCCTGACCTCTTTGCCGTTCAGCGGTTTGAACTCTTCCTTTTGACGCGTTAAGGAATTATAGATTCGTAAAGGCATCGCATCTCTCCTCTTTCCTTGCCATGGACAAACTGAGGACCCGGCAGCAAGGTTATCACTGTTTGGCATAGCCCTGGTGAGCCCAGTTTCAATCCCGCACAATTTTACGCTACCAACAGCAAACTTTCAACAAAATGTTGCACAAAATGTTGCAGAGTGTTCCGCAGGAGGGCCAGATATTTATTACACTTGAAAATTAATACAGATATTGGTAATTAATCAGAGGATATCTTGCTTTCAGGTTTTGCATCTTTAAACACAAGCCGGTTTACATGCCTGCATGGCAGCCGGCATATATAATAAACCAAGCCTTAAACAGCCATGATTAAAGCAAGCCTGCATACAAAAATATTTTCCATAGTTCTCGGGCTCCTGATCATCGGGGTAACTGTTTTTGTTTACTGGAGCCTGAAAAGCAAAAAGGCGGCCCTTCTGCAGGAAAAATTCCAGGCTGCCAGACTAATGGCCCATCCCATATTAGACTCAATATACGGAGATATGCTTGAAGAAAGGGCTGACCTCGCCCGCCACCTGTTAAATACCCTGAAAACGATAAAAGATGCTGAAAGGGTTCAGATAATAAGGAGTAACGGGATTGAAGAGGCATTTCAGGACTTCAAAACCATTGAGGCGGTAAAAAAGGAATTTGGCGAGGTGAAACATGAATGGGTCGCAAATCATCCGGACAGGGAACATAATATCGCAGAAGGCGTGGAGAGTCCGGAGTTTAAAAATGCATTTGAGAGGCTGAAAAAAAACTGGGTTACGGAGGGAATCTATTACATAGAGAAGGCGGACGGCAAACGTCTCTTTACATATCTTCAGCCTATAGAACAAAGGAGCAAATGCAAGTCATGCCATAACACAAAAGACGCAAGGGGAATACTCATGATATCTCTCTCTCTTGAAGATATGTATCAGACCCTTGCAACAACAAGAAACCAATGGGTTGCTACAGGTCTGCTCACCGTATTTTTAGGCAGCGTATTCCTCTCTCTTACTATCAGGAAATCCATCACAGAGCCTATTGAAAAAACCGTGCGAGTGCTGAGGAAGATTTCTGACAACAAGGGGAACATTACCGAGAAACTCAAGATTGAATCAAAAGATGAAATAGGCTATCTCGCCAAAACCTTCAACAATATGCTTGATATCCTCAAACAGAAAGATGATGAACAGGGACGGCTTATGGAAAGGATTATAAAGAGCCAGGAAGAATGGATGGCCACTTTTGACGCCATACGCGAGCTCATATCAATCCATGACAGGAATTCAGTAATTATAAAGGTCAATAAGGCGCTTGCGCGAAAACTGGGGGCAGAGCCGAGGGCAATTGTGGGAAGAAAATGCGCGGACACCCTGTACAGGCAAGGTAACGGGCCGCAGGTGTGCCATCACAACAAGACCCTGGAAACAGGGGGAATCGAAACCGCTGTTACTGAATACCTATCGTTTGACGGCACATACGAAATCACGACCTATCCCATATATAACGAGCCGGGTCAGATATGGGCAGTGGTGCATGTGGCGAGGGATATTACTGCTGAAAAGACTCTGAGGGAGCAGCTTATACACTCGGAGAAATTAAGCAGTATAGGAAGGCTTGTAGCCGGCATAGCCCATGAGCTTAATAACCCCCTTATGTCAATAATGGGCTTTGCTCAGCTTCTTATTAACACCCCTGGCGATAAAAAGGTTGAAGATATAAAAGATAAATTGCAAAAGATATACAACGAATCAGGAAGAACCGCAAAGATAGTCCAGAACCTGCTCACGTTTGCAAGGAGCAGAAAGAGTGAAAAGACATATTGCGATATAAATAATATTTTAGAACAGACACTTGATATCAGGGAATACTCTCTGGCAACATCAAATATCACCGTAACGCTTGACCTTGCCCCGGATATTCCAAAGACAATGATAGACTTTTACCAGATGCAGCAGGTATTTATAAATTTGATAAATAATGCGGTAGATGCCATAACAGATTATAAAGGAAAAGGTGCAATTGCTATAAAGACAGCCATGTCCACCGATGGCATGATAGAAATAAGCTTCAAGGATGACGGCCCCGGCATACCAAATGACAAAATCAATAATGTCTTTGACCCGTTTTTTACAACAAAGGATATCGGGAAAGGCACAGGGCTTGGGCTTTCCATATCTTATGGCATAGTAACAGAACACGGCGGCCGTATAGATATTAAGAGCCCTGAAGAAGGCGGGGCCATCGTAACAATATCCATGCCGGTCATCGGAAAAGCCGATTCCCATGAGTTAAAAAGACCTGCTAAAGAGGCTGAGCAAAAACCGTTAAACATGGCTTCCGGCCCTCTTCTTGTAGTTGACGATGAAGGAAGCATTAGGGAAGCGCTTTCCGAAACCCTTTCAGAAGAGGGATTCCTGGTTGAGACTGCGGCAAACGGCCAAGAGGCCCTGGAGAAGCTGGAGAAGGTAAAGTTCTCTCTCATAATAACTGATATGAAGATGCCCGGGATAAGCGGCATTGAACTCTACGAGACAATCCTCAAAAGACACCCTCGCCTTAAGGGCAGGGTGATCATTATGACAGGCGATGTAATCAGCGCAGACACTAAAGACTTCTTCAGAAATGCGGATTGTCATTACATGCTTAAGCCGTTCAATGTAAAAGAGCTTATAAAACTTGCAAGAAAGCTCCTTTCATCTACGGCTGCGCAGGGATAGGAAATAGCAATACAACTTTAAAGGGATAAGAAGAATAAACCCGGGGTATTAACCGGAAAAATTAAACTCCTCTATCAGCAGTGCAGGCACAATACTGGCGCCCACATCGCTCCACGGGGTTGGGAATGCCTGCCTCTCCCTTGATATTGCCCTCACTCTTGAAAACGCCTCCAGCATTGAATCCGTAAACCTCATATCATCAACGGGATATTTTATTTCCCCACCTTCAATATAGAATGTCCCGTCCCTTGTCATGCCTGTCATTGACGCAGTCTTTGTATCCAGAAGCCCGTTCACATAGTGAAACCTTGTTACAAGGATGCCCCTTTCAACCGTGGATACCATGTCATTGATTGCATTATCGCCTTCTTTTATGAACACGTTGGTGGGAAAGGGGCCTTCAATATCTTCCGGAATGAGGGCATGGCCGGTTGTCTTTTTTCTGTTTTTTTTTGCAAGGAGCGTATCGTATGCAATACCCTTAGCCACGCCGTTTTTTATAATATAGAGCCTCTTCTTTTCAATACCTTCAAAATCAAAGGGCACAGGGAAACCGCACAAGTCAGCGCCATCGTCATATATAGTGAGTTTTCTGTCCATAATCTTCTTTCCCATATTGCCGGACATAAAGCTTGTGCCATCAATGAACTCACCAGCGCCAAAACCAATATAAATAAGCCATTCAAGTATTTCAGCAACAGCAGGTGGTTCAAGAAGGACCGTATATCTTCCCGGCCTCAGCCCTTTTTTCTTTCCACCCATCGCAGCCTTTTTTGCTGCCACAGAAAATAGTTTATCCGCATCTATGTCCCCTGCATTACGCTCAAACTGGCTTGCAAAACCGGACATTGAAGGAGAAGATGTTATAAGGTTTATATTGGCAGATGTAAATGGCTGATACGCCTCTATGCCGTTTGTATTTACAAGCCCTATTTCAGTTTCCACGGTTGAAAATGCGCCACCTGCCTTAACCCCCTCACCCCTCCCTCTCCCCTTAGGGGAGAGGATTGAGGTGAGGGGGCTTTCGGTTTCTGATTTTAGTTTCTTAAAAATACTGTCAAGCATCTTTATCTTATTAGATACTGTAAACTCGGCAGTTTCAGGGAAGTGTGTTTTAATCTCAGGATATTTGCAGGGGAGGGGAAAGGAATCAAAAAAAAATAAAGGCTTTGACTGCTTTGCAATGGCAGTTGCTTTTTTAATACACCTTTTCAAATCCTCTATATGCAGGGAATTGGTTGATGCTATACCGAGCCTTTTGTCCAGCAAAACCCTGAAATATATCCTTCTGTCCGACTCTCTTACATTCTGGATTACAGAGGAATTGGCAAATCTGGCAACAGACCCGTGGTTGCCCGCATACAGCGCCTCAGCCTGGCCTGCGCCGTTTTTCCTTGCCTCTCGCGTCAGATTTCTGAGTAATTCTATTATCCTATCTTTGCCGAACATTTTGTTTTCTACTAGTGCAAATGTATTAAACGTTGTTACATTGTTATTGCGAGCGACCAAAGGGAGCGTGGCAATCTCACTTCATAAAATAAGAGATTGCTTCGTCGTTCCACTCCCCGCAATGACACCTTACTACTTATTGCATTTGTATAATTACACTTCTATAAAACACGTAGAATTCCACTAAGCAACAAAACCAGCATCCCGAATCCAAAATTCACTTTAACCAAATTCAGAGATAATTTTTGCAAACTTACCTTTTCTGAAACAGGTTCAGTCTTTCCAATTTTGGGTGTGAGTATTAACACTCTATAAAAATGGATAATAACCATTCCAAGAACCAAAATACACTTCAGTGATAGAACATTTGTCCAATTGTTCTCAAACAATCTGATTCCCGAAAACTGCTTATTGAATCCTGCTAATCCAACCCCTGTTATAACCAGAAGAAATATACTATAGTTTGCCAACGGAGTAAATCTTTTAGAAATCTCTCCCATGAGTTTGCCTGCCTCTGCTCCCAAAACTTGCTTG
>Ga0209343_10003396_pt1 | contig 20069 bp, 30 predicted proteins | sample RifCSPlowO2_02_FD_184026 | JGI IMG/M metagenome (GOLD analysis project Ga0209343, IMG submission 184026) | Groundwater microbial communities from Rifle, Colorado - Rifle CSP2_plank lowO2_0.2 (SPAdes) (version 2) | ecosystem: Environmental > Aquatic > Deep subsurface > Groundwater | place... | reverse complement strand
GTTTTATTCTTCTCTTTTGCTGTAATTATCTGTGTTGCTTGAATAACAACACAGAGGGTTAGCACCTAAAAAGGCTAACCCTTTATACTTTATATACTATAAATTATCACAAAATTAATCCTTTCAATCTTCTATCCTATATCCTATAATTTTTCTTTTCTTTCCTGTGCCTTGATAAATAGGAACTTCTTTTTCAACTTGTTTAATTTTTCCGCCAGAACTTTGTCCTGTAACAATCAAAATAACAATACCTAAACCAACTAATACTAAACTTGGATAAAGAATAAAATTTTTATTAATGCCTGAAAAAAAAGGCACAATTTGCTGTCCAGCACTAGAGCTTAAGAACATTCCTATTAATCCCAGTCCTGCAATTAGATAACCATACAATTTTTTCATCTTCACATCTTTATTAAAAAATAAGAAAACTCATATTTAAATATCTTTTTCTTATGAATTATGTTAACTGGAAAATTAATAAATTAGGTTATATTAGCTTATTATAAATAACATACCTCAACTCACTGGCCATAATAATACAATTTAATCGGATTGGTTTATGAATATTCTTTAAATGGGAAATATTAAATATCAAAAAATCATACAATTGTATGAAAAAATGGCATCATATGATATTATAGGCAACATAGCAATAATTAAACCAGATGGAAAAACAAAGAAGCAGAAATTAGAAGAAGCGAAAAAACTTCTTAAAATTCCATCAGTAAAAACAGTATTAGAAAAATCTGAGAGAGTTAAAGGAAGACTAAGAAAAATCCAAACTACATTTATATTAGGAGAAAAAAACAAAACAGCTTTATATAAAGAAAATAATTGTTTATTCAAGGTAGATGTTGATGGCTGTTATTTTTCTCCTAGACTATCAAATGACAGAAAAGAAATTGCTTTGAAAATAAAAAAGAAAGATAAAGTTCTAGCCATGTTTGCTGGAATTGGAGCATATCCTATTGTTATCTGGAAATTAGCAAAACCTCAATTAATAACCACAATAGAAATTTCAAAAGAATGCAATAAATATTTCAAAGAAAATCTGAAACTGAATAAAATTCCTGAAGGAAAAATAAAGATTATTCAAGGAGATGTAAAAAAACAAATTCCAAAGATAAAAGAAAAATTTGATGTTATTGTCATGACAAGGCCTAATTTAAAATTTACTTTTTTAAAACAAGCTTTGTTAGTTTCAAAAAAAGGAACAAAGATTTTTTATCATTTGTTTTCCCACGAAAAAAATTTAGAAAATGAGTTAGAAAAATTAAAAAAAGAATCTGGATTAAAAAGAAAGATAAAAATTAGAGGAGTAAAAAAAGCAGGAGATATTGCTCCATATAAATATAGATATAGGATTGAGATGAAAGTGTTAAATTAAATTGTGTACTAATAAATAAAACTGAGCTGTAAAGTAAACATCACCTAATTGTCTAATGTTTATATGCTATTTTTATAGAAAGAATTTTCAATCCCAAAGACTTAAATTTCATTTTACTCGCTCAAGCCCGTATAATTCTGTTTCAGGATGAAAGGCATACCATGCAAACCAAAAGTCTCTCTCTTTTACTATCTCTTCTCCTGTCTCCATATTTTTTATTTTGATAACACCGTCATCTCCTCGTTCAATTCTTATTCTTACTCCATCAATTTCATCTTCAACTACTTCCTCTTTTATCAGGTCATCTTCAATATAAGCTTTGTAATTACCATTTACTTCAATGCCGAAAACCACTGTTTTTGGATGGATTCTATCATCACGATTTCCAACATCAAAAATCAAAAAACTATCTTCATAATAGCTTCCGTAAGGGTCTCTCCCATATTGTCTTGAAAATCCAGTATCTTGGCTTAAAACTTCAGAGTCCTGATGTGTAGATTTCCAATCTCTCCAAACAACAGTATCAATGGATATTTCTTTGAGTTCCTGTCCAGTTAATTCTCCAACAATTGCCTTGCCGTCAATCTGCTGCCAATAAGTATCTGTTTTTTCATCGTACATGACAAGGTTTGAGTTATAGAGTTTCCCAGAAGTACCGAATCTTGTTTCGACTTTTTCTCCATTAATCTCTATTTTTCTCTCATAAGCTATTCCAGAACCGCAGAGAGGGCAGTAGGTTATAAGAATCGGCTCGCCATTTATTTTATCGTTGGCTATTTCATGCCAAACAAGTATTTGCAATGGGTATACTCTCTCAGTTCCCTTGTAATCCAAAGCAAGCACCAGTTCGTTGTCTTCAATCCATTTATCGGCTTCTTCAACAGAAACGAAATTTATATTTTCTTCAGCCAAAGCAGGTATGCCTCTGTCAATTCCAATTCCTCCTTTTGGAGGTCCACCAGATTTTATTTCATCAGGACTGATTAAATATTTTGTTCCGTCTGCCAAAGTTTTTATTTCTGAATTATTGTTTTCATAATTTATTGTTTCTTTTATTTTTTTGTTTTGAGTGAAAATTAATACTGCAAAAACAGTTAGCACTAGTAAAATAAAAATTACAAATAACTGATTATTTTTGTTCTTTGATTTTTTCATCTTCCTTGGTTGATTTATTTCTTTTTTTTTCTGGCTTTAACAGGTTTCATTGGTTTTCCGCAACACATTCCAGAATTGTCTGAAATAGAGCCGCATGATTCGCATTTGTATTCCATCTTGATAATTCCTCCAAATTAATATAACCTTTTTTATATTTAAGTTCGCCGTAAACTGAGTTATCTCTTTTAGCTAAAAATCTTAAAGACAAAAAACAAATAATAAACAGAAATTCCCAACATTAATAATCCAGATATTAAGTTTATTGTTCTTTTATGTTTTATTAAAAATCCAATGATGTTTTTACTCCATTGTCCCGAAACTAAGCTTAATACTAATAGGGGAAATCCAAGACCAAGTCCAAATGCGAGGAAGTTGGACATGCTAGAAAAGAAACTCCCGAATAGAAGTGCTCTTGCGAAAAATGCTGTAATAAAAGCAGGATTGCATGGAAGAACAATTGCTCCGAAAAAGAAACCAAAAATAAATGCACTTTTCAGAGGATTTTTATTTCCTGTTTGAATATTTGTTTTAGGAAGAAATCTCGAGAAATCAAATTCAAATATTAGGGCTAAGCTTATCAAACCTAAAATAGCAAAGGCGATTGGTGAAACTATTCCTATTACATTAGTCAATGATTTCTGCAAAAGCGTCGTGAAAATTAATCCTAATAAAATCATAAAGATAATTATTCCTGATAAAATCGTTAAGCCAAATAAGAAAAATGTTTTTTTGCTTTCTTTTCCAGAAAATTTATTTGATAAAAAGGCTAAAAACCCCGGATATAATGGAAGAACACAAACTGCAGTTAAGGGAGTCAATAATCCAAGAACAAAAGAGCTTAAGATATTAGCAAGCAATGACATTTTAACAGCCCTTTTCTATCTCTTCCTTTAACTTATCAACATTTCTTGAACCTGAACCAGATAATTTTCTAAAACTTCCATCTTCACATATTAACACGACAGGAGCGCTTGGCGCATTTATTATGCTATTCCCAAATTCATTTATCAGTGATTGAGTCATCTCAATCGGAGAAATTGCATAATACCAATCAAATCCATTTTCTTGAATATGGTTTAGTATTTTTGATTCATCTTCATTCGGATCGGTGTCTAAGGAAATTGAAACAACAGAATCGCTAATTTCTTCATGCAATTTCTTTATTTCTTTTTGCTGTTTCGTACAAATTGGACACCAGACAGCAAAGCTCTCAATTAAAACTGGTTTTCCTTCAAAGTCACTTATTTTGAAAGTTTCTCCTGTTCTTACATCTTTTAACTCAATGTTCATCCAAGACAAGGGTCCTTGACCTACCGCAGTTGAATCCTGTAGTTGTTTTGAGTTGAATGAAAATATAACTATCCCAAATATTATAACTATGCCAAGAATAGACCAAATCCAAAAAATTTTTTTAGTTTTCATTTAAACATAAGAATAAATTTCTTTATAAGTTTTGCGAGAACAGAGTTAACCACATATTTATATATCTTGTCGTTAATAATATAAAAAGAGAAACGTGACAAATAGAATGATACATATTGATAAACCTGTTTTTGAGTATAACAAAATAACAGACAATATATTCATAGGCACCAATCAATGTTGTAAATTTCATTTCAATAAAGAACTTGTTAAAAAAGGTGTAATGGCAGATATAAGCCTTGAGGAAAATAAAATAGATAATCCATTTGGTGTTAATTACTTTTTATGGTTGCCAACCAAGGATCATTGTGCTCCAACATTTAAGCAACTTTCAATCGGAGCAGATTTTATAAGCCAATTAATTAAAAAAGAAATTAAAGTCTATGTGCATTGCCAAAACGGTCATGGAAGGGCACCAACACTGGTTGCAGCATATTTTATTATGAAAGGAATGACTACAGAAGAAGCTCTTTCTTTAATAAAAAAGCGAAGAAAGTTTATACATCCAAATAAACATCAAATAGCAGCGTTAAAATCTTTTGAGAATCAAAAAATTTTTGAGTTCTCGTTTTAAATTTTTGGATGCTCAAAGTGCTATTTTGTGGAAGCACTTTGACATAAAATAAATCATTAGTCTTTTATTTTCAACAAACTTCTCAACCTGTCTTCATCAAATCCAACAATTATTTCTCCATCAACGTCTATGACAGGTACGCCTTGCTGTCCTGACTTTTTTATCATTTCCTCAGCAACTTTTCTATCTTCACCGACATTCTTATCGGTGAATTTAACTTTATGCTCCTTCATAAATTCTCTCGCCTTGTGACACCAAGGACATGAATCTGTTCCGTATATTATTATTTTCATAAAACAGCAAGACAAAACATATTTATAAATTTTCAGGAAACTAAGTTAACTTGTTTTTAGTTTCCACATTTCTCTTTTTTCAATAAAGAATTTTAAGAATGCGGGAATAATTCCATTAAAGTTTAAGTTTTTATAAGAAAAAATCCCGTCCAACTTTCCTAAACTAATCACTAATGGCCCTGTTCTGGGATGGTAATCTTTTAATTTTTCTTTATTCTCAAGCGCTATTATATTATTAACAACAATCTGAGATTGCCTTTCGGCATTTTGAGCTGTTTTCTCCTCTAATCTGTCAGTAATGTCGCCTGCTGCGAAAATATTTCTCTCTCCTATTAACTGCAGATATTCATTAACTATAATCTGATTTTTTTTATTTAAACTTTTGGGGAAATTAGGTTTCATAAAATCATAATTTGGAGTAATTCCAGTACATAAAAACGCCATGTCGGCCTTGAATTTATTGCCCTTATCTGTTAAAAAGAAATTCTTATTCTTCTGTATTGCCCTTTCTGCATAAACTATCTTAACTCCTTTTCTTTTTAGAAATTTTTCAGCATATCTAATTGCCTTTTCATGATTTCTCTCAATTAATTTTTCTTTTGAATGGATTATTATTATTTTCTTGTCATCATAATGTGTGCATATTTCTGCTGCTAATTCAACACCAACTAAACCGCCCCCAATTATAAGAACCTCTTTTGCTTTGCATAAATCATCATAACAATCTCTAAGATGTTTAGCTCTTGTAACTTTTATTATGTCTTTTTCTTTGAAAGGGACGTTATAACTTGATCCTGAACAAATTACTAAATAATCAAAATATATTTTATTGTTTTCTAAAGTTATATATTCTTTTGTTATAATATCTACACATCCAACGATAACTTTTGATCTTTTAAGATAGTGTGTATGTAAAATCTGTATATTTCTTATATGGCTCGGTTCAACTATTGTTCTCAAAATTCCAGGAGTGAATTCAAAATAATCTTTAGAATCTATAAGAACAACCTCGAATTTATTCTCTAATTTTCTGGCTATATAAGAGCCAGCGAAACCTCCCCCTATAATTACTACTTTTTTCATTTTCAAATAATAAAATTAAAAAATAAAAAGAAAATCTATTTGTTAATTGCCCAATTTCCAGGTCCATCTAAGAAAATGCTTATCAAAGCTCCAATACCAACAAGATGGAATAAAACATTAATCCAATTCATCGGATTTTCTAAAGCTCCTGGAAGTGCAACTGTTAATGTAGCTATCAAGAGGACGATAACCAAGGGCCATATTGTATATTTTGTTTTCCATCCAACTATTAACGAGGCGCCAAACAGTATTTCAGATAACAAAAGCAGCCAAGCTAAAAAAGAAGGCGCTGGAAAACCAAGATTAGTGAGCATGCCAGTTATTCCAGCAGTATCCATAAATTTCATTATTCCTGGAATTAAAAATAAAAATCCTGTTAGAATTCTCAAGACGGCTATACCATATCCTTTTCTAGATTCCATATTTTCCTCCTTTCATCAATTTTATTTTGAACATAACAAAAAATCTTAAACAATCTATTTAAATCTTAAGTGAACTCAGTTAACGGTTTACTTAGTTTACCAAAGATATAAAAACTATTTTGATTATTTTTCTGACATGAAAGAAAAAAGTTATGATTATGTAATTTTAGGTGGAGGCGGAGCTGGTCTGGCTTCTGCTATGTATGCTGGAAGACTAGGATTAAAAACACTTGTTCTTGGAGCGTCACATGGGTCTGAACTTCCTATTGGAGGAGTTATTACTACCACAAACATTGTTGAAAATTACCCTGGTTTTATTAGATTGACAGGAATAGAATTAGCAAAAAAAATAGAAGATCACGCACGGAGTTATAACTTAGTAACAATCAAAGAAGAAAAAGCTGAGAAGATTGAAAGGCATAAAAATTGCTTTAAGATAACAACGAATAATGCTATCTACTCTTCAAAGACAGTTCTTTTCGCCACAGGAACAAAATGGAAAAAACTGGATGTTCCAGGAGCAAAAGAATTTGAGAATAAAGGTTTAGCATTCTGTGCTTTATGTGATGGAGTATTATTCAAAAACAAAGTTGTTGGTGTTGTTGGCGGTTCTGATTCAGCAATAAAAGATGCCCTGCTTCTTTCAGAATATGTAAAAAAAGTTTACATTATTTACAGAGGAGAGCAAATTCGTCCAGAACCGATTAATATGGCAAGAATAAAAGCAAATAAAAAAATAGAAATTATCAACAATACAAATGTTGTAGAAATAAAAGGCACTAAATTTCTTGAAAAAGCTATTCTTGACAAACCTTACAAAGGATCAAGAGAACTAAAATTAGCTGGATTATTTATTGCAATAGGACATATTGTTCTTTCGGATTTAGCAAAAACTTTAGGGGTTAAAACAAACGATAAAGAAGAGATAATAACGGATAAAACTGCCCTAACAAATATCCCAGGAATTTTTGCAGCAGGAGATGTTGCAGATACACCTTTTAAACAACTTATAACTGGAGTAGCAGAAGGTTGCATAGCTGCACACTCAGCTTATGAATATATAACTAAAAATAAAGTGGTTGCTTGCTAATTTCTTTATGTTTCTGTCGGGATGAATTTTAGTAAACACAGTTGACCAGTTTACTTAGTTTACTAAAAGTATAAAAACTAAATTCTTATTACGCAGATATGAGATATAAAAATTTGGAGAGAACGAATAATAAAAATAACTATGAAACAAAATACTGGGAAGAAAAAGTCCTCGACGATTTAAGTTGCGATGAATTGTTATTCGTTGAGAACGACAGAGAGATTAGAGGAGATGCAAACCAAATTGTGAAAATTATAATAAAAATGAAAGGATGCAAAGTAGATTAAAAAAAATTGAAAAAACAAATGAAGTATGATTTGATAGTTATTGGAACTGGCTCAGCTGGAGCTACTGTTGCGGGAAAATGTAGGAGAGCTGGGTGGAGTGTTGCCATTATAGATTCTTTGCCTTTTGGAGGGACTTGTGCTTTACGAGGGTGTGACCCGAAAAAAATATTTGTGGGCGTTGCAGAGATAATAGATAGAAGTATTGATATGAAAGATAAGGGCATTGCTAAAGAACCCGAGATAAAATGGAGTGATTTAATGGAATTCAAGAAGAGTTTTATTGAACCGCGTCCAAAAATGCGCGAGCAAGGTTTTCAGAATTCAGGAATAGATACTTACCATGGAAAAGCATTTTTTGTAGATAAAAATATTATACAAGTTGGAAACAGTATTCTTGAAGGGAGATATATTTTGATAGCAACAGGAGCTTCACCAATAAAATTAAATGTTCAAGGAGAGGAATATATTTCTATTAGCGACGATTTTTTAGATATGGATAATATGCCAGAGAACATCATATTTATTGGCGGAGGTTACATTTCTTTTGAATTGGCTCATGTGGCTGCTAAATCTGGGGCAAAAGTAAGAATCCTTCACAGAAGCGACAAAGTGCTGAAGAGATTTGATCCCGATTTAGTTAATATCTTAATAAACGCTTATAAAAGTGCTGGCATCGAGATTCAAATAAATATGCCTGTGAATTCTGTTGAGAAAAAAGATAAGAAATTAATTGTGTATGCTGGAAATGATAGCGAACATAAATTTGAATCCGATATGGTGGTTCATGGAGCAGGAAGGACTCCTAAAATACATGATTTGAATTTAAATAAGGCTGGAATAGACTTTGATAAAAAGGGTATTGTTGTTAATGAATATTTGCAAAGCGTTTCTAATCCTGCTGTGTATGTTGCTGGGGATGCAAACGCTGGAGGAATACCTCTAACTCCTGTTGCCGGAATGGAAGGAAAAATTGTTGCACAAAATATTTTAGAAGGTAATAAAACAAAGCCAGATTATAGTGCTATACCTAGTGTTGTTTTTAGTGTTCCGCCTTTAGCTTCGGTTGGTATTTTGGAAGAAGATGCTGAAAAACAAAAATTGAATTATAAGATAAATTATGAAGATACTTCACCATGGTATACTTCTAAAAGAATAGGATTGAAATATTCAGGTTTTAAAGTTATAATCGATAAAAAAACTAACCAAATTCTTGGTGCCCATTTGCTTGGAAATAATGTAGATGAGGTGATTAATATATTTGCTATGGCTATGAAAACAAAAATCACTGCAGATAAACTTAAAGATATAATATTTGCTTATCCTACTGCAGGTTCTGACATTAAATATATGGTATAAAAATGGAAACGAAAAAAAATAATGAAATTAATGAAAGAGTAATTGAAGAAAATTTTAGGGAAATCTTAGATAAAGGCTTGAATTTAGATCTCAATGATCCCAACTTTAAAGAAACGCCTTCAAGAGTGGCTAGGGCTTACAAAGAAATTTTTACAGGTTTGGGTCATACAAAGGAAGATGTAGAAAAAATATTCAAAACATGTTTTCCTACAGATTATAAAGGAATGGTTTTCGAAAAAAATATAATTGTTTTCTCTATGTGTCCGCATCATTTTCTTCCAGTAAGATATGAGGTTTCGGTTGGTTACATACCAGATGGCTGTGGCGTCGGTTTAAGCAAACTGGTAAGAATAATTGAACTACTGGCAAAAAGACCTGTATTGCAAGAAACATTTACACAAGAAATTGTTGAACTAATGAAAAAATATATGCACACTAAAGGAGCAATATGCATGGTGCGAGGCGAACATTACTGCATGCAAATAAGAGGGGTTAAACAAAAAGACGTAGTGACAACAACAAGTGCTGCAAATGGAGTGTTTCTTACACAGTCAGAAATGGAATTAAAATTCTATGAGTCAATGAGGAATAGCTAAAATGTTGGAAAATAAAGTTGCAATTATAACAGGAGGAAGTGAAGGCATTGGTTATGGAATAGCATCAGCTTTGGCTTCAAATGGAACTCTTGTTTATTTGATTGCTAGAACGCAAGAGAAACTAGAAAAAGCAAAAGAAAAAATTACACAACAAGGTGGAAAAGCAGATATTAAATCCGTAGACGTTACAAACATAGAGGCAATGAAAAAAATTGTTGAAGATGTTTATAAGGATAATGGCCGTCTTGATATATTTGTTAATAATGCAGGCGTATGGAAAGGACAATCTCTCGATACTCCCTTTGCAGATATTTGGAAACTAATAGAATTTGATATGAGGGCGCCTTACGAATTAACGCATTTTTTAGTTAATAAATTTATAAATGAAAAAGAAAACACATTAAGAATCTTGACAGTTGCTTCTCAAGCCGCGCTTCAAGTTATGGATTCTGGTCTTGGCTATGGTCCTGCTAAGATGGGGCTTGTTGCAGGACTATTCCATCTCGAGAAAGAGTTACAAAGAGAAGGCATAGAAAATGTTAGGATTTATAGATTATATCCAAACACTGTTGCTACAGAAAAAATGATGAATGCTATTAGATCTAACCAAGTTCAAAACCCTGTTAAATTGGGCTCTGTTGTGGATGTTGCTATTGATTTACTATTAGACAAAACACCTACAAGAGATGTGCGAATTGGATACTATCCAGGCAAAGGGATTGTAAGAACATATCTTCCATCAAATCCCAATGATTTTTTTAATCATGCGAAAGCAAGAGAAGAAGTTATAGATTCAAGTTTCACCCCTCATGATCTATTAAAATAATTTTACAAAATAAATGCAATTTACAAGAAAATTTGAGTTCGATGCAGCCCATAACCTAACGAAAGGATTTGGAGAGAAGGAAACACAAATTCATGGGCACAGATACAGAATAGATATAACTGTGGAAGGTTCAGTTAAAGACGGAATGGCCACAAACTTAAATGAGTTAAAGAAGGTTGTGCAGACCGAAATATTAGATGTTCTGGACCATAGTAATCTTAACGATCACCTAAAAATTCCTTCTGCAGAGAATATTGCAATCTGGACATGGAATAAACTCAAAGATAAATTACAACGACTTGCGGAAATTAAAGTATATGAAACTCCAAATCATTGGGTAACCTACAGAGGAGAAAATGAATATTGAATCAATAACAATTATTGGTGCATCAGCAAATAAAGAAAAGTTCGGATATAAAGCCTTGCGAAAAGCCCTAGAAAAAGGAATTGAATATTATGGAGTTTGATTTGATTATAAAGCTGGAAGAAGCGGTAAGAGAAAGACGAACTGGAAAGGGTCCAAGAATTTATTTAGTGGACGAAAAAACTGTCGGAAAAAGATGTTGGGGAGATATCGCAGCCCATAATGATTTTCACATCGGTAATTTTTTGTTTGAAAGAGGAGTTCAAGTTCCAGAGATGTATCAATTAATAAAAGTTGAAGGAATAGATAATTTTTTAGAAGATAACGGTTTAAGCAATTGGTTTATTCTTATGCAGAGAATTAACGGGGCGACTGTAAATGAGTTGAGTGCAGAACAAAAGGAATACGTTTTACATCAATACAGGAGAGAAATAACGAAAGTTTTAAGTTTTGGAATTTTTCCGTTTGATTCTTATCAGGGCTATGAATCCTGTTTGCCTCAAAATGCCTTGTTTGATATTTCAGTGCAAAAACTTTATCTTGTTGATTTTGAATTTTGGCATCCTGGAACCGCGAGTGAGATGGAAGAATGTAGAAATAATCTCGATAAGTTTTATCAAGAATGTGTTTGGAAATAAACTTATGGACAATTCGCAAAAGTGTTACACAATCAAGCGAATAGTCCTATTAGAGAATTCGGAACAAATTAATAATAAAATTATCCGAATTCTCTATAATTTCTACTCTATTTTAGGAAACTTGCCTTTAAAAGTAAATTCTTTAACATACTTTCTTTCATTTGGCTTTTCAGATTTTTGCATTCTTTCATGTAGATTTTCAACTTCTCCTTGAGTTCCAACGGCAAGCATTGCTTCAACATTGTAATCATCTGGAACGTTTAGAATATCTTTCGCTTTTTCATAATCAAAACCAGCCATTCCGTGTGCTATCAGGTTTTTCATTCTTGCCTGCAAAGCTAAAGACATCCATGCTGAGCCAGTATCAAAACTATGTAATGCGTTTGGTTTGCCTTCATTGTTTGTTTTTTTAGAAAGAACAACCACTAATGCTCCAGCGTCTTTTGTCCATATCTGATTAAATTCCGCCAATAAGCCAAAAAAAGTAGCCCAATTTTCGTCCCCATTCATTGAATACAAAAATCTCCAGGGTTGAATATTAAATGAACTTGGCGCCCAACGGGCTGCTTCAAATAAAGACATTAGTTCTTCATGGGTAAAATTCTTTTTATCAATAGATCTAGGGCTCCATCTTTTAATAAAGATTTCATTTACATCATGTTCGGGTTTTCTTTCATTCTCAATTTTGTAAGGTTTTGTCATTTTGATTTCAATCCTATCTACTTTATAAGTCTTTAGTGAACTTAGTTAACTTTTTCCTTAACTGAGTTTACTGAAAATATAAAAAGAAAAATACATTATTAAACTCGGAGGTGCAACATGGAAAAGATAAAACTCTGCGATGGATGCTTAAATAATGGGGCAACAAAATGTTGCAAAAAGTGCAATGAATGTTATTGTGATGAGTGTATAATTCTACACCATGAAAAAAAACATATGAAAAAGCATTCGAGAAAACTTAGGGCAAAACCTCTCACTTAACTTTTACTGCATATCTAGTTATTTCTAGACTGCAACTTTTATGAGCTTTGCAAAAATCTTCACATTTCTGCGCTAATTGTTCTTCTTTGTAAAAAATCCGCATATTGAACATTTAATATAATTTATACCATCAACTATTTTTTCTTTGACCATTTTTATCTCAAATTACCGCTTCAGGTATTTTAATTTCTTTACAATCATGTAACTCACCATCTATCATCTCTCCGCATAATTCACAATGCAGTTTTTTCTTTTTTATTATTTCTAAAACTCTTGAAATTTCTCTTATCACTGTGCTTTTATTTTTAACAATTTTATTACAAGATATTTTTACTTCTTCTAAAGCTTTAGGATGCATCTTAATTCTTTCAACTCTTTTACCTGCTATATACTGGGAAATTGCTGCTTTAGATAAGCCCATCATAGAAGCGATATTATCATAACTAATTTTATGTTCTCTAGAAAAACACATAGCCATTTCTCTTCTTATTACAGGGATAATATACCAAACCTCTATTTCTTGTGGTAGCGTATGCATTTAATTAATAGGAATTGTTGAGTTATAAATCTTGTTGATTGATAGTTTTTTATTTTATGTTCTACTGCTAAATCGCCAATCTTATTAGAATAAAAGAGTTTTCTAAACGCTCTTGGATAGAAAACTCCTACACTGATTTGGGTGATTCTAACTTAACAGCTCAAACAAAACAATATTTAAATATACAATGTAATTACTAAGAACATGGATGAAGGCGAAATAAAAAAGGGGTTGAATATTTATCTTTATTATTGGACTATTGTCGCATTATTAGTTTTTTATTTAATTCACATAATATTTATTGATGTAAATCGTTACTCATTAAATTTTGATATTGACATAGTTGATATCATGATATCAGCTGTTTCTTTTCTTTTTGGTTTTTTAATAACCATATCTTTTTCTATTTTGTTGTCAAGAACAGCTTTGCTAAGAGAAGTTTTGTCAATGGAAACCGGAAGATTAGTTAGTCTATTTCTTTATTCAAAACATCTTGGCGAGAAATTTCATAACTTTGTCAAAGACAAAATAGATGAATATACAATTAGAACATTAAGAGAATACACTAACTATGAAGTTGGAAGAGAAGTTATTTATGATTTATTTAATGGGCTTGATAAAGTTGAAATAAAAAATGCTCATCAAAGCTCAATATTTGATTCTTTTTTGTATGTTTTAGGTGAATTAGAGCCAACTAGGGAAAAACTTGAAAGCCTTACTGGAAAAAAATTAATCTGGTCTTTAAAATTATCAAATTATCTTCTTGGAATAATTCTCATATTTTTATTGTTTGTTAATAGAGGCGATATTCTTTCTAACTCCATATTTATTATATTATCTACAATAGTAGTATTTATCCTCTTAATAATTGAGGATTATGACAATTTAAAAATTGGAGCATATCATCTTAACATAGATGATTCTGAACAAATATTTGACCTCATTGGAAGAGAAAGATATTATCCTAAAAACATACTGAAAATGGCCAAGTTAGAAAAAGGGAAAATTTATAGGATTGGCATCTACGATTCTCGAGAAAAGAAAGAAAAAATCTATAAGATGAGATATTCTCCTTATTTTAAATCAAAAATAAATACCTTAATCAAACCATTTAAAAAAGGGAAGATTGATTAGAAAGAAAAGATCAAAGAGTAACTGCTATAAGTTATTAATTATTTTCTATTACAAGATATTATTTAAATTAGAATTATATCCCAGAGATATGGGTTTAGAATTAATGCTCCAACAACAAGAATATAAAAAAACTCCTATTGAAGCGTATATGAATTTAAGAAATGGAAAATTAAGGATATTTAATCATGAAATTCTTATGGGGGGGTATTTTAATGTCATAGGTCCGCAAGAAATTAATGATAAATGGCTTTTAAGCTTTGTATATCCGAATAAAAAACACGAATTTGTTAAAGAATGCGCAGAAAGAATAGCACATACGTCTAATTTAAGAGTAGAAATGAAAGAAAATAGCGATAAACAAGAAGTATATGTTTTAGATATATATTTTCCGAGAAATTCTTTTATAATAGTTGCTACTTACCATGTTCAAAGAGTTTGATGTAACATTCTAGAACAAACCTGTCTGTTTAATATCATATGATTTACAATACCTTTAAATATGTTCTTGTTTTATTTTTAAAAAAGAGATGATGGCAGAATTAGTTTTTATTCTTGTTGGAGCATTAGGTGGTTTAGTAAGAGGCATGGTTGGCATGCTGAAATCTCTTGGCAGAGGTGAAAAAATAGATTTTATTTATTTAATAATAACAGTTATTATCGCAGCTATTATAGGAGCAGGATTAGGATATGGATTTAGAGGAGACCATAGAGCATCAGCATTAGCAGGCTATGTTGGTACAGATATTTTAGAAAATGTTTTCAAGGCATCAACCGGCAGAAACATTGTCTTGAAAAAAATCTAACAAAATAATAAAATGGTATTATCATCTTTTTTGTTTGGAGTTTTAGGAGGTTTAATGAGAACTAGTCTTATTTTTTTAGAGTTATATCGAACTAAGAAACTAAACAATGTTGGACTTATTATTGTTGGATTAACACTTCTAGCTTCAGGAGGACTTGGAGGAATTATTTTTGATATAAATTGGATTTTCAGTATTTTAGGAGGATATGCTGCTTTAGATATTCTTAATTCAATATCAAAGTCATTTAAGAAAACCAAAATAAAAATTAGTTAAAACTTTTTCTTGAGGCTATTTTAACCAAATCTAATTCAGGAGGTCTTCCTCTTCTGCTTTTTCCTTCTGTTTTTTTCTTGTAATATCTTTCTCTTAATGCCTCAAGAATAATACTTTGAATGCTTTGATAAGAAAATCTGTTTTTTTCTTCCCTTAACTTATTGAAAAGCTTTTTTGGGATAGTTAGGATTATTCTTTCAGATTCTTTATCTAATTTTGACATTTTTGATTGTTAAATTACCATATATTTTAAAATACCTATAGATATCTAAAGATATCGGCACTTTTTAAACCTTTCTAAAAACTACGACGCTGTTTCTGAAAAGTAAGAAAAATATCAATAATTCAATTATAATTCATTTTCCGCTGATTTATAGAAAATTTTGAGAAATAGTAATAAAAAAATTTTCTAATAAGAACTTTGCCAGATTTCCTCAAGAACTGAAAATTCCTGATACTTCAACTTCAAAGAAGATTGAAGTCTTAAAAAATAAATTTTTTAATCCATTCATTTTCAGAGAAAATGAAGTCTTCGGAAATGTCATTCATACAAAGTTCTTTTATTGAATTTTTTATCTTTTTAAAGAAAATTTATAAAATAATTGCATATAATTATAAGACATAATAATTATAAACGATTAATTCTTAGTTTAACCATGAATAAAAATACAAAGGCAAGAATTGAACGAGAGGATAAAATAACAAAATTAATTGTCTCTCACGAAGACAAAGAAATAGCTTTTGCACATCCCCCCTTTGGTAAGGGTCTGTATAGAGAAGTTGGAGAACAAATCTTAGTTCACAATTTAAGGATCCCATCAGGAGACGAGTTGGCTTCTTTATTACATGCTGCATATTTTAGTGATAAAAGTGATGAACCAGAATTTAAGAACATTAGAGATATAATTCCTTTCCACATATGGGTTTTTAACAGAAATCTTTGGACTAATAAGGGAGTTTATGTTATTCAGGATCCAGAAGCAAAAGGAAGAAGCGAGTCTCTTAATGAAAATGAATTAGAAAAAATGTTAAAAAATGGAGAAAAAATTAACGGAGTAAGATTTTCAAAAGATAGAAAAGTAAAATTTGCTCCAACAGGAACATATAGACATGCGGGTACATACTCAACTCGATTGCAAGATCATACCCCTGAACAATTTTCAAAGGATGGATTTATCATTGCAACTTTCGGAAAAGAAGGCGCTATAAAAATTGCGGAAATTGCCGCACAATTTGAAGAGAATCCATATATTCATGGATATAATATTTCCACGACAGATCATACTGAATTATTACAGGTTTCTGTTCTCGGAAAGGGGGCTGGTTATTTGCGTGTTGACGGCACATTGTATGATACCAACTTTGGCATGTACAGATTCAGCTATTCATTCGGCCTGTTAAAATAAAACATCTAATAAAGTTTAAAAAATATAATTCTCTTTAATTTAATCTCTCACTTTTCTGTTTTCTTAAAATCAAAAAAATTCCAATAATAGCCGGAATTATTCCTACAATAACAATATTTATTATTGACATTGAAAAAACTTTTGTAGCTTCAACATTAAATAAACCAAAAAGACTAATTAAAGCAAGTTCTCGCGTTCCCAATCCACTAATACTTATCGGAAGCATTGCTATTAATGTTCCAATAGGAAGGATTGCTAAATAATAGATAAAAGATAACTGAATACCTAAAGATAAACCAATAAAATAAAAGATAATATATATTAAAGTCCAGCTTATAACACTTAGAACAAAAAGAAATGCAAGATATCTTTTTCTAGGAACATTCTCATAAAAATTATCAAAAGTCATTTTTGCTTGGTCTCTATACTTATTACTCACAAGTTTTCTATAAACAAATCCTAATAAAAATTTGGTTCTTTCTTTTTTGAGAAAAATTAAAGTTGCTAATACAGATAATAAGAAAATGCTAATGAAGAAAACAACAGGAAGATCCAGGGTATCTTTGAATACAAAAGAAAATAATATTACTAGAAAAATAACTGAAAGCAAATCAAAAATTTTATCAATAGTAAAATTGAACAAACCTTTTCCTATATTTTTACTTTCAGTGTGTTCTCTTAGATATTCTGCTCTTATTATCCCTCCTGCTTTAGAAGGAGTCACAAAACTATAAAAATTTCCAATAATATTAATTTCAAAAGCTTTTCTAAAAGGAATATTTATTTTCTGTATTCTTGCTATAAAATACCATTTATAGGTTTGAACAGCCATCATAATAAAAAGAAAGATAAATGCTAGAAAAATGAAGAATATATTAGCTATTGCTATTTCTTTTATAATATTGCGTATGTCTATTTTAACAATAATGTAGATAAATAAAATAATACCTATGATAGGAAGAATTTTTTTCCAGTGTTTAAGCATCATATGAATAAAGCCTCCTTAAAAATTATTAAAGCAACTAAACATATTATTATTTGAAATGAAAATATGAAGTAAACAACATCTTTTTCATAAACTTTTTTCTTGAATTTTTTCAAAATAAAAATGCTTAGATGAGTTAAACCATAAATTTTATCATAAGCAAGTTCTAAACTTCCATCTTCTTTTGGAATTCCGAAAGATTGCTTTTTTAATTTTCCTTTCAATTTTAAGCTTATTTCTATAAAATAAGGAATAAAAACAAATAAAGCTATTCTCTCAAAATTGCCTAAAATAGCCATTCCTGCTATTAATGCTCCAATTGAATAAGTTAAAATATCTCCTGGAAAAACTTTTGCCGGATATTTGTTGTAAAAATAAAATATTATCAATGATGCAACCATACACGCCCCAATAACGCTTAACCAGGGATTTCCAGTAAGGTAACTTACTAAACTTAAAAAACTTATTATAATAATTCCTTGTCCTGTTTCTAGTCCATTAAAACCAGCAAGAAAATTATAAGTTGTTGTTGCTCCTGCTATTCCAATTGGTATTATAATCAAAGGATATAAAATTCCTAGTTCAACCATACCAAGAAAAGGAAGGCCTACTTCTGAAGTTCCTGCATTAATTACCATTAAAGGAATTGCAGATAAAAGTGCTAGGAATAATCTAAACCTAACAGAAAGCCCTCCATGCTTCCAACCTAACAAATCATCTGTTAATCCAACTACAGCTAAAATAAGAATAACATTTAGTAAAGCGAAAATATAAAGATTAATTCCATTAATTTTAACAGAAAAAATAAAAGTTCTAATAGCTATATAAAATAAAACTCCTATTATAAAAGATAATACAACAATCACTCCTCCAGAAGCAGCTACATTTGGATGAAGGTATTTGTTCATATCCTCCCATAATAATCCTGCCTGCCTGCATTTTTTAATCCATTTAGGCAGGAATAAAAATGTTAAAATAAAACTTAAAAAAACCGGGATTATTAGCAAGGGTTCCATTTAATTAATAGAAGATAGTGGCTTTTAAATTATTTGATTGAAACCATAAAAATATATGAAATACTTGGGGATCTGAACATAAATCATTGCAGTTTAAATAAAGATGTTAGTCATATTTTTACTTATTAAATACAGTTAATCATATAAATACTTTGATCTTCTTGTTTTGATGAAGATTATTTACTCTGAGCATGCAAAAAAGAGGATAAAAGAAAGAGTATAGAAGATTGGTAAGTTGATCACATACTTAAACATCCGACATACACTAAAAAGTCATTTGAAGGAAAAAGAATTGTAGTGGGAGAAATTAAAAATAGAGAGTTAAAGATTATATATACAGAAGAAGAAAATTATATAAAGGTAATTAGTGTAATGTTTTTATGAAATTTGAATATGATAAGGAAGCAGATGCAGCATATATTTATTTAGAAGATTCTATAGCAGATGGAGAATCTAAAAAAACAATAGAATTAAATGATAATATTATAGTTGATTTTGATAAAAATGGAAAATTATTGGGGATTGAAATTCTAAGCGCAAGTAAGGTTTTAAATCAAAAGTCTCTTCTTAAAACTCAATCTCTTTGATTTCAAAGGATAAACGAAGTTTTTCTATTGATTATCACTCGGTAAAAAGGCTGGTGAGCATTGGTATTTTAGTAATTAAAAATAAAAAATTAATACTCATCATCTAAAATAATTGAATAATTATTGTAATTTGAAATTTTATTTCCTTAACAACTTAAACGCATGATTCCAATAATTATTATTAAATCCATAGATAATATAAATCATTGCTAAAGATTCTAATAAATATGATTGTTCAATATCTCCTAAATCAATTATATCTTGCCATCCAAATTTTTCTGCTATATCTTCTATTACTTTTTTTGATTCTGGATCGTTTCCACAAATAAAAAAAGTAGGAGCTCCTTCTTCTAAATATGGAGAGCACATATAATGAGCAGGAATAGTATTAAATGCCTTGACAACTTTACTTTCTTTTAATAAATCTTGAATTTTCTTTCCATTTGAATCAGGATAACTTACTGATAATGTCGGAGCTTTTCCTTCTTCGTTAAATAGCAGTGGATTAGTAACATCCACAGTAATTTTATTTGAAAAATTTTCTTTATCTGCTAAATTTATAGCATTTTCAATTTCAGTTCCTTTTACACAAAAAAATATTATATCACCATAATCAGCTGTTTCACTATAATTTCCAGAACTTACTTTATCGCTGTTTAATGAGTTAATAAACTCATTAAGTTTTTCCGGAGTTCTTGAACCTATTTTAACTTCATAACCTTTTTCAATAAATCCTTTACATAATGCCTGTCCAACAATTCCAGAGCCTAAAATTCCTATTTTTTCTTTCATGATTATTAATATATATGGTTTTATTTAAGGGTTTGTGAATATTATTTTCTTTTAAAGTAAA